>Ga0123354_10019508_pt1 | contig 10649 bp, 3 predicted proteins | sample TergutLab28metaG_2_FD_97872 | JGI IMG/M metagenome (GOLD analysis project Ga0123354, IMG submission 97872) | Labiotermes labralis P4 segment gut microbial communities from Petit-Saut dam, French Guiana - Lab288 P4 | ecosystem: Host-associated > Arthropoda: Insects > Digestive system > Gut ...
AGGCTGAGTGGACCCCGTTCCAGACCCACTACTACTCAGAAAATCTGGTAGCGCCGGGGATCGAACCCGGGACCTCTGTATCTGTAGCCAGAAACTCTGACCACTAGATCACAGAGGCGGTCAGGCTTGAGAATATATAAAGATTTAATTTGTACTTTACAGGAAACGCTTTGCGTCTCCATTACAAAATCAAGTGTTGTATGCAAACTATGGAATTAGCAGTCGCTCACTGAAAGAGCCATGTTAAACACAAAGATACACTGTATGGAAAAGCATGCAAAATTCCTTGGTATTAAAAAATAAGGTACATATTCTTATAATAAAACCAAATAGATGCACTAATTTCTCAAATTTATTTGATGGACAGAGGAACTGTCTGAAACATGTAGAGTTTTATTCCGAAAATAAATTAGAGAAATTAGTGCATCTAGTTGCTCTTATTACAAGAATTTATCACGATGCACGATCACCTGAACGTCAAAAAAAAAATGGTACGTATAGTGACTACTGTGTTTTAAAGGATACCAGTTTCATGTCTGTAGCTCAAATATTGAGACATTAATTATATAAAAATGTTAGCATTAAATGGTTGAATAATAAAAAAAAAGTGACTTCAAACCTTAACCGAAATGTGAGCACGCTATTAGTACATAACAAAGTACTTATTAAAATGTAATAATTATAAGAAGACGCACTTTGCGAATAACATAAAACTAGTACATTAGTTTTGATGTAGGCGACTGTACCTGTGCAAAGAATATACGGTTAATTCCTGAACACTAAAATTTAGTATTTTTTAATGATATATGATATATTTGCTAACTGCTATTGGGTTGACACCTGATGGTAGTAGTGCAGTGCACTTTTACACAAAAACAATACATAGAACAACACAATCGAAACAAACAATACATAGAACAACACAATCGACACAAACACTACATAGAACAACACAATCGACACAAAAAATACATATGCCTGTTGCTGTATGTGTAAGCAGTCGGCAGTATCTGTTTGACAAATGCCGGTTGCTGTATGTACAGTCTTGAACTACTGATGATGGACGGACAGACCGTGCGAAACACGTAGAGTGTCATTCCAAAATAAAATAAATTTGATACATTGGTGCATCTAGTTGGTTTTACTATAGAAATAATATCACGATGCACGGCCCTATGAACGTCAAATCAGGCATAAAAATATATTACTAAGACCAAAAAAGTCACTTGATTATTTCAGGTTAATATAAGCAGAGCGCATTAGCTTCACTGCAGTGTGTACTGCTATGATATCGGTTAATTAACTTTACTTGCTAACGCTAAGAGCAGGTTGGTCTGGTCAGCAGTCAGGCTTCAATTAAGTTTTCTGGGAGTTTCTAGCGGTCGAAGAAGGGTAGAAGCAGTACCTTTCACCGAGAGGTCGGTAAACATTTCCCAGTCGAAGCGCCGTAACTGTTTCATTAACAGGCCAGACTCACAGCACGAACAGCCTACTGTCTTCATCGGAGTGAACGCAGTCGGTGGCCTGTACGGAGCGAGCACGTTATTCTTCAAATTCCCCGCGCGGAAGTTTGGAATCCATTTTAGAGCAGTCCGTATTGTATACAGGATGGACAAACAGTCGCTAGGACAGGTTTATCTCTAAGCACATTGGGTTTTCCCTGTCACTTGTTGCTGTACCAATCTTCCATATTGATTCACCTCTTGTCCAGGCATGGTTAAGGGACCAAGTGGAGGCCGCGGTTGTCCATAGATATAGTGACAAATTCCCCCCCCCCAAATAGAAGATTTATGAATCATTAGTAGAAAGGGGAAATGGAGGAAAAGCTGAAGTAAGCGTAAGCGGATAAAATCCTGTCTCAGTGTACATTAGTCCACTACAAAATCCACAATATGTAACCTGAGATTATACTGAGCCCTTGCGATGAAGTTCTGGCTTCTATATGATTTAATTATGAGACTTTTATATGGATCACTGACACAAATCATGATTAGTTGTGAAGAGGTTTTAAGTTTTTATCGGCTAATTTAGGCTGAGTAATTTTTCGGCTGATAATAGATAAAGAAATTTACAGAAGTGAAGGAAAGAAACCATCTCTTTTCTTTACGTATTTGACAAAGTTAGCAGAAAAATCTTAAAAAAAAAAAACCTTTGAAGAGTCGTGGCCTAATATCGAAATCATTATCTCCAAAACAAGATGTGTGTTGAAAACTATACAAAGACGCTGGGCTCAAGTTTGTTGTCCTCATGATTAGCAATGTGGAAACAAGTTCTTTTATTTCATGTTCATGGGACCGTTTTATCGTAATTCTGTGTCAATAAATGTCCAACAAGAAGCAACTATACACAGTTTATTTTATCTCTAAACTGCTCTACATGTTTCGGGTGGTTTCTCCACCCATCATCAGCAGCACAAATAACTGTATCTACAGCATCTGGTACTAGTCAACCATTGTTGCTACTGATGATGGGTGGAGAAACCACCCGAAACATGTAGAGCAGTTTACAGATAAAATAATATAGTTGCATCTTGTTGGACATTTATTGACACGTTATTTTCTTTTCTTTGAAACTTACTGTACCGCATGCTTGTTGTTGTTGTTGTTGTTGTCAGTCTACTATGGGTAAGCTATATTTAATTCAATGAAACTGAAAGTGAATCCACAGAAAGGGACTGTAAAAATAAACAAAAGCAACTTAGAGAAAGTATATTCATAACAACATAAATGCAACAGAATATTATTCCGCAAACATTTGGCATCGTAAGTAATGTATTTACGAAGATCGCAGTGGCATTACGTACGAGAATTCTGGTCTGCCACCTGTCAACACTCTAAGCACATCTACAGCATTCTGTCAACAATGCATGAATTACTATGAACGGTGGCGTAACGAGGTATTTTTGGTTCCCGGGGCGAATAATCATAATGACCGACCTTAACAGAAAATATTAACTTTAAAAAAATAGTTCAAAACTTTGAGTGCAAAAATCACATTTTTGAAGTATTAATTTTGCCACCCTTTAGACTCTGGCTTTTGGTTCGGCAGTACCACTCGTCCTTTCCCCAGCTACATCCCAGGCCATAAGCATAGAAACAATTTTTTTTGTGATTATAGTTTCGACTTTATTATAACTAAATAAAACTATTCAGGCATTCATTGTTTTGTATTGTAGTCTTCATCAAAGTTTAGTAGACCCATAGAACTTCTATTATAATCAAATTAAAAAGGTAAATCAGTCCCATTACAGGCCTGGACAGGCCCAGAGGTTTCCAGGAAATTAAGGTTCCCAGATTTCGTGACAACGGCACAGGATTGTGGTAGGTTGTCAGCCTTACGCACCGGCCGCCTTTACCCCCAGGAAATACTCCTGGTACTCATTTCTGTTAGAGGCTGAGTCGACCCCAGGGCCATGTCAATAAAAAATCCAATGACATCAGCTGGGATCGAACCAGCGACCTACCGAATTGTAGCACAGTGCTTTAGCCACTGTGCTACCGCGGTCCCCATACTCAAATTAAAGAGGATGAAATAGGGAGGGCATCTAATAAACAAAGGTGGGAAAAATGTATGAAGCCTTTGGTCAGAAAAACTGAATAGCAGAAACTGCTTGGTATATTCTGACGTAAGTTTTATATGGAACGATAGTATTGAAGTGGTTCGTAATGAAATTGGTTTCGAAAAGGATGCGGTGCAGTGGCAGGTTACTCTGAACACGGTAATGAATCACTGGATTCCATAAAAGGCGGGGAATTGCTTGACGAGTTGAGTGAATCTAAGCTTGTAAAGACGGGTTGTACTCCAAGGACTCGCACGTGCCGCTCAGTACTTTGTGGAAGTTAGTGGGCGTAAAGTTGGCATCACTCTTCCATGTACAAATAACGCCAATGGACATTTCGAATTACGCGTCAAATGAATTGTACAATAGTTTTCTGATTTCCCAAACTTTGAACTACACTTTCGTGGATCGTTAGCGATATATCTGTGTACAAATCACAATGAACCCTCGTATGTGTGGTAATACGATTGGGGGGGGGGGGCAAATCTAGTTACACGCGTGTTATCTGATCGTACTGGAGATTGTGGAGGAAGGCCATTACGGAAAATAGACATTAAGCAGATTCGACACATTTGTTTCTCGGAGATGTTCAAACACAAGGCTTCAGCCAGTACATCTGTCAGATTAGCGTTTTGAATTACTTCATCACGTGCCTCTGTAGACATTCGGCACGTTCCCTGCACATCACATCGTCGATAATGTGGCAAACATATCTTGTTAGACATGTCTATTCATCGTTATTTGCTTGTGAGGTCTGAAATCCTCATTTCGTTTACGAAGCACAGCAAGAAGTAATATTATGTAAAAATAAACCGACTTATTTAAGCAGAATGTTTACAAAGAAATTTTTAACTGTTGTTTCCATTTACGGGACCAGTAATGTCCATTTATTGTACTCAAATTTAAATTGAATTTTTACTGCATACCGTATGGAGCAGACAAATTTTCCGATTAAAATAAATTCATCTTAACACTTTAACTCCCAGTGACCATTTCAAGATATTTAACACGTGTTGTAAGGTTAAGACACAGTGTTTTTGTCACACAGCGTATTTATCTGGTGTGTATGTTTCTCACAATACTTACCTGTTGACCTTCATAAAGGACATATTGTTTTCTCTGTTAGGTAGAAAATCATGTTTAATAATAATAATAATAATAATAATAATAATAATCATCATCATCGTATATCTGTCATGGAGTTGGGCCACTTGTTGACCCGTTCCGGTCTCACGTATCCAGAAATCTCTTCAAAGATCTGCCATGATTCCTTCTGCCATTTGGGGAGTAGTGTTTCATTACCCTGGGTAATCTATTTCGAGGCATTCTATTTACGTGTTGTATCCAGCTTCTCGTGTATTCCAGTAATTTGTACAAAAATGGTGTTATTTTTAACTCTTTTGTATTTTGTGCATTTGTTTTGTAATCTGTCCAAGTGTATCCTGCTGTTCTTCTCATGTATTTCATCTCTGTTGCTCTTATTCTTCTGGCGTCACTTGCTTTAATAGTCCCAAGTTTCGCTGCCGTATAGCAATACTGGAAGGGCCAGTGTATTGTGTAGTTTTGTTCTAGTTTTCTTAAGCGTTTTTTTTGTGGTCTAAACACATTATTTAAAATATCTATAATTTTCAAAAAGTTATTTAATTTGTTATCAATGTCCAGTTCTCCTTCATAACTAAATGGCAAAATCAAGACATAACAGGAATCAAATATTCAAAAAACCGGCAACTCTCAACGCTGTTATTTGCAGACGACCAAGACATAATAGCAGACACAGAAGGTAACCTACAGAAAGCTGCGCATAAAATCATGTTTTATATAAGATTTATATTTATATATAGTAATTCTATTGTAAATATGTTTTATTGGTTCTACTTCGGGGTTATTTGTAAGTGGCACATTCCGTTGTGATCAACACTTTCGTTTGAAAGTACCAAAAAGTTAAAGATCAGCGTATAAACTGCCATGAAAGCACAGAGGGGGAGTAGAGGTATAGCTGTACTCTTTCTTTCTCTTTGGCGCTAGATGTGCGGGGTGTGGTCAAGGCCAAGTCCAGGCCGCTTTACCCCCGGGACTGAGCCGCTACCCGGAAAGTACTAATAAATTATTTACAATTTTAAGCATTGTTTTATATACATTTGATGAAATTTTTGAACTTAATTGTTTTTGGCTTTTCGTATATAATTCTATGATATTGCAAGAAGACAGTTCCAACGCAGACGAGACATAAAATGATATAAGATGTTCTACACGATAACTTTTCTTTGGTACCTTGTCAACCTGATGGTGGTTTCTTATACATGAGCCGAAACATATTGCAGTAAAGTTTCTCAACATAAAAAAGAGTTCTTCTGGCTGCCATCTTCTTTCCCGACATTTGTCTACTTTTGGGGACCATTCCCACATTTAAGCATGAAGCTGTCTTTCATAAGGGCCCATACAGATAAAAAGACACGCATTTTTAATTCGGAAATGGACTGAAGTGCGCGGTCACCTTAACGATCCGACCACCTTAGACCCGCGGAAAGATCAACCGGAACACAATGTATGGAGGTTTAGGTGGGCCCCACAGTTGTGCTTACGGGTGTGCCGGATTGACCCAGACACACCTTAATGTCTAAAATTTGGTATTTTGTGCTTCTTTTTGTTTATGTATTTAAGCAGTTTCCTTGTCAATTTAAAGAATCCACATTTGTTTGTATTATCAGAGCGAATAAAACACTTTGAACACTGTACATTCATCTACCTGTTACGTGATTCGGCAGTTTGTTTCGGACATCATTAGGTAGAATTACAATAACATAAACGGAATGTTGTATGTTTTATGTTATTATGTCATGCTATTGTAAATCACCTGACGATGGCCGAAACATGTTGTAAAAGGCAGATAAATGCTGTATGTTCAAAGTGTTGTGTTCGCTCTGATAAAATAAAAACAATTGAAGATTAGGTTACACAAAAAGTTGACAATACAAACAAAAAATAGGAATTGTAGTTAAGTTTTACTTTCTTAAGTTTATTTGGTGACCAGAGTGATGAAGCAGAAGAATCTAACACCTAAAGGCCCAGTAAACCAGAAAATATTCTACTGCGGAAAACCACAGAGAATCAGTAAACGATTTAACATTCGGCAGCTGCCAAAGAAAGACAAAAAAATTGTGTCCTTTATTAATTGTCATGCAATGAAACATCGCCGTTGAAATATCGCATAATAAATTTCGTTGGGTTTGCACCCTAACGAAATGTGCTGCGCTCATTTATGTTGGGCCCAAATATAGGGTCTTCACATTCAGGATCTATAGCCAAATTACCTTGCTTAAGATGTGTCTTCAGGTTCCTTCTGCAATAAACTATTCACCTATTCTTCCTGCGAGTCACAGCTGTTCCGTTGGTAAGATGGTCGGTTACTGACTGCAAGACTTTTATTCTGTTCATAGCTTTTGTGTAGCAGCGAAGTCTAGATTACCTGCGGAGTTCATACAGAACTTCTCTAGTTCCTTCCCCAAACGTCTGAAGCGTTGGAGAGGGGGGAGGGGGTAGTTGACTACAGGAATAATTTGGCACAAGAGCCATAACTCCCACTGACACCAACAGACAGCAGCAGCTGGCGAGATGTTCTCTTCAGTAGTTTCTCCAGTGTGCCGTCAGCAGGCGTAAGTGCTTTTTGAGCAAAGGGAAGCGTGGTGTGTGGTGTGGTGTTTATTTTCAGTTCGATCGTAATAAATAAAGCGAGAACAGAGAAAATGTGAAAAACCAAAAAGTAAAAGTATGCCAACTAGCCCCCCTCTCTCTTACAGCAGATCATTCCGCTGCGTTCGATGCGAACGTCTTGCTCCTTCGTGTCCACGTTCCCTCTTACACACTTATATAAATTGACCATTTAGAGTTCAGTGGTTTCTATACGTACTCCAGTTTTAACGTTAAAAAGCCCTGCATTTTTCCACGCAGCGCACGTAAGTGTTTAACCTTTTGGCGCCGGAATTATTTTTTTAATTTTAGCACACCCTGTATATAAAATGTGAATAATACAGGAACCAAATACGTTAGAATTATGAAACAACCTGCATTTTAAAGAGAAAAAAAAACGGCGAGTATATACCATGTTTAAAATATTCAGTACCTATATTTGTTGAATAAATATATAAAATGAAACTTTGGAGGTTAGCGCTGCGGTACGTCAACTATAGTTGACGTTAGGCGTCTAGACGTTAATGTTCTTCCGTACATATTTGTCGAATTGTTCTTTTACCGGGCAACTTCGCCAAAGTTTGGTCTGCATGCGTACAATATGTAATGTTGATACAATGCAGATACGCAGGCGCAGATCGCCTGTTGCAGCCGGACGCAAACACAACCTCCATCGCACTGGCAATTTGGGAAGTTTGCTGAAGGTTAATCTGCAGACATGTGCCATCTAGCGGAGAGTTGGTAAGGACGCACTGATCGGCCGATGGTGGCTCTGATATCAGATTTTGCTCGCTCGTACGCAGGCTTTAGATTGAAACTGTAGGTCGCGAGTCATGCATTGCTATTGGAATATTATGCACAAAATCACGAGGGTTCTGAAAATGGCAATTCGTGGTATTTTACAACTGCAAGCTACATAGCGTAGCGGTATAGTGAATCGCTACGGGCTGGACGGTCCAGGATCGAATCACGGTGGGGGGCGAGAATCCCCGCGTCCGTCAAGACCGACCCTTGGGCTCACCCAGTCTTCCGTGCAATACGTACCGAGTCTTTTTCCCAGTGGTAAAGCCGCCGGGGCGAATCCAAGGCAGAGTAGAACTCTACCTCTAACTTTCCTCTTGGACTTCATGGCCTGTTCTGGGGTGAACATTATCTTCTATGTTACATCGTTTATTTAATTACGTTTATGTAGGCAAAATCCACAAACTGTCCAATTTAACAACACAGGCAATGTACTGTACGTACAATGTAACATTGAGACATGTGCGTGCAACCATTGTTGCAGGGGAAAAGCAATAAATATTACTTATTCTGAGTGAGTGTTTGTAGCGGGCATCATAGTGTCATCTGTGGTCTGACCCGCTCTACAATATTTTTCCACATTATCTCATAAGGACCACGTTTTTTAAAATAATACTGAACACAACATGTATAATTTATTTTTCTCTACAACTTTTATCTGAAATATTTCTCATTCTAAGAAAAAATGAGCGAGATATGATCAAAATGTATATCGATCTTCATGTAAAGTACCCGTTATTCTTGTCATATTTTCATGAGACTTGATTTTTCTCAACAGATTTAAGAAAATTACATAAAAATAAAATTTCATGAAAATCCGTCCAGTGGGAGCCCAGTTATTCGATGCGGACGGACAGGCGGTCAAACATGACGAAAGTGATAGTCGCTTTTCGCAATTTTGCAAAAAACGACTGAATTTTTCGAAAAGTGCCTGAAAAAGAAACTGAAACATTTAGAAGTCGACACGATTCACCAAATTTTGCGCAGTATATTTCGGGATTTCCACAATAGATGGAAGAAAGTGATGGACAAGATAACCTCAAAGCTGTTCTGGAGGTTATAAATGGAAGCAAAGGAAATTACGGTCTGTGGAATATAAGGCCAAGTAGCACTTTTTAAATAAGTAGCTAAATTTCGGAGGAGTTATTTGTCTCATTATTCAAGTTACAATATGAGAGACTTCTGCATCACACTTGTTGAGGTGAATACAACATTCTGCTACACAACATTTCATGGTTTGACTTGCTTGCCAGTTTATGTACTCTTTCTTTTACACTTTCAAGTGTTTTATACTTTTTTAGTTCCGTACTGTTAGTAGCACATGTCAGCGGAAAAAAAACAAGACCGGTCTCCTATTTCTATAGTAAAACCAACTAGATACTGCTGTCTGCTTGCTAGCAAGCAGACAGCAGTATCTGTTTGACAAATGCCTGTTGCTGTATGTACAGTCTTGAACTCCTGATGACGGACGGAAAGACCGTCCGAAACATGTAATTCCAAAATAAAACAAATTTGATACGTTGGTGCATCTAGTTGGTTTTACTATGGAACTAATAATACGATGCACGGCCATATGAATGTCAAACCGTTCTCTTATTCCAACAACCGTTACCCCTTGATCTTTTAAATCTCTGATTACCATGGATACTTCCCTACTAGTAACTCCACGCTAAGACGAAAGCTGTTATTCTTTTAACGAAGAATTTCCCCTGTGATGTCCATCTAAAATCTAGAATTGATTTAAAGAACTTGTTGCCCTTACATGCAACTTTGAATCCAGAGGTGGAAATATATGTATTAAAAATCTGAACTGAAACTAATCGAATAATATGAAACAGTGTATATATAAAAATTGGATCGTAAAATTATTACCTTGCATTGTGAGGTTTAACTCAGTAATTACCAACGCTGCAAATTAAGTTATGAAACTGTTATATTGTGTATTAGTTATAATTAAACAACGAATTGGATTGATGTCATTAATAATTTGTAACAGAGAGACCTGTTATACGGCATGCTAAAAGGATCTATGTAGTATATGAATTGTTGTAGGATGTTCATAAGACATTTCTAATTTTAACTGCTCTGTGGTTTCACAATGCATTTGTGAGTGCGTTTAATATTTAAGGTGCATAATCACTTTTCCTTTAACGAGATGGGCGTAAGTTGGCAAATAAACAGTTCAGGCTACTGCGTCATGCTGAAACACTTTTTAACACAATATAGCAAAACGTCCTAGTAAATAAGCAACTTGACGCACAATTTTTCATGTATGTTTATTTCCATTCTCTACATCTAGGCAGGGTGATATAAACCAGGTGTCGCATTGATACAATAATTCTCCTGATGATGAGCACATTGCTGTACGAAACATGTAGAGAATATAAATAAAAACACATAAAAAATTGTGCGTCAGGTTAGTTATTTACAAGGATCATACCAGGATGCAGGTCAACAAAAGCATAAGAAGGTAGAAAAAAATGTTATGTTTAACGAATCAGTCAGTTGTTAATTTTATACAGGGTGTCCCAGGAGGAATGTGCCAGACTTCGGGAGAATGTTCCTTATGTTAAAGTATACCGATATAACCCAAAACACCTAT
>Ga0123354_10019510_pt1 | contig 10649 bp, 3 predicted proteins | sample TergutLab28metaG_2_FD_97872 | JGI IMG/M metagenome (GOLD analysis project Ga0123354, IMG submission 97872) | Labiotermes labralis P4 segment gut microbial communities from Petit-Saut dam, French Guiana - Lab288 P4 | ecosystem: Host-associated > Arthropoda: Insects > Digestive system > Gut ...
CCTGAGGATGATCCCATAGAGGGATTGAAACATGTAGGAGATATTTTAAATCCATTTTAATCTAATAATGTGGTTTTAATGGTTTGACAAGTATGTGCAATTAGTTGGTTTTAATAAATATTGACAACAAAATGTATTAACAGCCCCGTCTTAAGTGTTGGTGCTGGGACTGTTCCTTCAGGGGACACCTCTCAGATATAATACGAGGTCCCATTCTGACCGCCACTGCGCGATGCTCTGTCGAATGTTGGTCTAACCCTCAGCTGTAACACTTTTCAGTTTCTTCGATATTCTAAAAAAGTGCCTGGTTATAGGGTCCATCACACTGAACCCACCCGACAGCGAAGTTGTTTACGCACTTGTCTGAAGAGCCTCTCCCTCATGCCGTATCTCGCGTCGCATTTTATTTGTATATTATACGGCTGACCCGAAGTCATATTTACGACTTCAAAAATATCTTAGAAAGACTTGCAGTTTATAGAAGAAAACAAATGTTAGCAGGTTTTTCCTTCTCGGAAACTTTGCTGGTCTCGTATCACAAGATTACCGGTCGCATTAATTTTTCACTCAGTGTGAGAGTATACCATAGACAGTATTAGAGCTATTAATGATATTTAGTTTCACTGTTTTGTTTCTAGAACACTGAATTATATATATTCCTACATCTTATTCACAGATAAGCACATATTTTCAAGAATTTTCCCTAAAAGCGCCGAGGCTTGATAACTAGAAATAAAACACCCAGTCAGTGTATCATATTCTCAGCCAGTTCAGTTCAGCCCGCAACTTTACTATACATCTGTAATTAACGGCTCTATAACACCCAAAATTATGCCCGCATGAATGTTAAGTTCATGAGACGGGTCGTCACTAAGTTGCCCCACTTTAAACTGAGGTGCGCCCGGTAAGTGACAAAGGTTCTGCACACATAGCGAGCACCGTTCCGTACTGTAATGTAAGTCTTCACAGGCTTCGGCAGACTAACATCTGCCATCTGGAAACCAGCCCTTGTATCCTGTGCACAAAATGACACAGAGCATTTATTTTCCTTTAGTCTACCAACCTTTATTGCCTACAAAGATCAAAATTTCAAAACCAGTACGTGTAGAACATTATTTTGTGTAACGCAAACATTAAGCGTAACTCCTTGATTGGGATTCTACCGACGGTGACTGTAACGTACATTACCGTTTGGGATTTATCGTCGTGTAGCCTGGTGTAAACTGGCTGACGTTTACGGAGAAACTCAAGGCATCAATATTCTAACCTAAATATGGAAGCCAACCGCCGAAAATTCGGTAAATTTGTACCGGAGAGTAGTCTTCACTATACCTTATACAATAATGTACAATGTACAAGTACCTGTATAAGGAAGTAAGAAAGTGACCTAAGAGTCGATTTTTAAGAAATTACAACTGCATATTACAATATTTAATTTTATCTTCTTAAAACCAGTCAAATTTCAGATAGAAGTGATGTGAAACGCTTCATTATTACGAACAAATTAAAACGTTATAACAACTGGCAAACCGGTGGACCAGTACGAATCAATTCGCCGCGGTATACTACCCCTACTGCACATGATAACATAGCCTACTGGAGACACTGTGATATACACACGTCACAGTTTGCCCTTGTATTGTATTCACACTCTTACCGTATGACATTTTAACTTTCATTCAAAATCTATAATCACAAACCAATTCGTAGACATACGGGTAAGTTAACGAAGTGCGACGCATATGTACCTCGCTGTACCTTCTATTAAACATCTTCGTTAAGTATATTACTTAAATTTTTGTACGACATGGAAAGTTAACCAAACACAAAAGGGATGCTAAGCCGTAACTATTAATGGATAAAAGTTACATGTATCATCTCGCACTAACATTAACTGTTAATAATCAGGTTGTTTAGTTGATTTTAAAATGAATGTTGTGACACATACCATACCACAAACCTACCAAAGAATCGCCTTTTCCATATCCTCAATATTGTACTAAAATTTGGCATTCAAGTGTAATTACGTTGTTTTATTGGTTCCACAAGAAAGAATATCAAAGTTACAAACTGAGTTTGGAGATATGTACAGTAACCTAGTAACCAATGAACAATAAAGCAGGCGTTAGTAGCAAAATGTTTCTCATTCCGGAACCACGATAGGCTAGATTCCAGAACGAAACCTAACTATATAATAAAAGAAAAATCGAACGATGTAGTTCATATGGTAAAATTGATTGTTATCTTTCTGGTGTTTTAGAGATCATGAGACTGACACAAGACATTCTTGGCTCACGTGGATTAGGACGGATCCGACAAGGCTTGTCAAAGCAGCATGGCCGGATAAGGAAGGGGTGTAGCAAGTACCGGGCAGTCAGAACTTAAAATAGACTATCAGACGATCTATGTGGAGAAACGGTGTGGATGTTGGTCACGCCTGCAAACGTAATTTTACTTATCAAGAGTTTTAGCGAAAAATCAAAGACGTTCATATATCCTGTTAGTTGACACAGTCACAAACAGTTTGTATAACGTTAGAAAATGTGTTACTCTTTTCCATAAAGATATTTAGTAAAACCGCCAGATTCTATCAGCGAAAAAAATAAAGTCAAAACTTATGGCATAGATTCAACAGCAATGCGAAGGTATACACCAATGAAACACATGTACTTTCCAATTATATGCTTTTCTGGTTTAAATATTTTATTGTGGTTAATATTCACTTATTGTAACACAAATCTGCAGCGTAAAAGCTGATCACAATGCCGGCACTAAGGCATCGAAGAAATTTTGATTATTCACATTCCGTTAAATGCAATGTCGAAAAAGTTTTAAATAAATTTTTTATATCTTAGGAAAAAAATATTCCTCCTCTTTTAAGATAAAAACAGTACGTATCGCTGAAACGTCGGAAATACAGCCTAAAAGTAAAATATTCCGTCGCCCATAAGCAGGATCCTCACTGAAAATGCTACATACAACTACGCTCATTTCCGTAATAAACGCTAAACAAATATTTCATTGATAGGACTGAACATTACCTACACAATTGCCTTCAGCCTTTCCACACGATCATTCCACAATACTGAGCACATACAGTCCCCTACTGCTACATGTCAAATCTACTTGTTAGGGAATACTCCTCATATTTTCGTTTTCTACCGTGGATTTAAAGACACCGAGATACATCATGTATTGTTAGCCCACTATTTCTTGTTTTATACTTACTGTATTGATGTGGTTCCTCCCGGAAGATGATACATAACGAATCGAAACATGTTGGGGCATAAGGTTTTAGATATAAAATTGCATATTAAAATATCTGTGCATATTGTTTGGTATTGTTTATAGAATGGGGACCGCGGTAGCACAGTGGTTAAGGTGCTGTGCTACAAATCGTAAGGTTGTTGGTTCAATTCCAGATAGTGTCACTGGAATTTTTCATTGACATAATCCTTCCGATCGCACTATGGTCCTGGGGTCCAGTCAGCCTCTAACAGAAATGAGTACCAGGAGTATTTCCTGGGGGTAAAAAGCGGCCGGTGCGTAAGGCTGACAACCTTGCCACCATCCTGGGCCAATGCCACGTAATCTAAGAACCTTAACTTCCAGGAACCCTCTGGGCACCATGGGCCTGTAACGGAACTGACTTGCCTTTTTACCTTATTATTTATAGAATAAATCCCGGAGTTTGTAACGAAGGTGTATTTCCTAAACAGTACAAGCGGAAGTTGCATGTATTATTCATTGTCTGTCATATAGGTCTACAGAATTAATACTTACAGGAAAAAGCTGTGAAAATGTGAAACATTTCTGCCCCCCATTCCAGATTTCCCACCACAAGTCCCACACAAAATGCACGGGGATTGAACCCGAGACCCTGTCGATGAAAATCCGCCTTATCTATTTTAATATCCTGATTACTTAGGCCTGTCTGTCGCATATGTTAGGTGGTTTGACGAATACTAAATACTGACTACTGTGATTAACTAGAGAAATCATAAGTAGTCACAACATGAAAAGTACCCCACATTCCGAGAAGCTACGTGGTGGTTTCATACTCGAGGGTCTGTTGCCATTCGCAACCCAAATTTCTGCAAGAACGGCCTCCCCCAGTGCCACTTTATTAGCCGCCGGTCCATATCGACGTCTCTTCCATTCAACTTAGGTCTATGCGGAATTTGACCGACTGGGGATAGCCTCTAACAGACGTGTTCTGTTTAAAAACACAATAGCAACTGCTCCAAAAGGAACAGGTGCCTTGATAAGAACTGTAGTGTGCTGACTGATATTGTTTCACGGGGAAAAAGTCATAAGTAAATATTAGCAAGTTCTGCTGATAATTTACTTTTCGTCCAAGTCAATGCCCCATGACAACCCCTCTTGCAATCTACGTTGCCAGAGTTACGTTGCAAGCCGTAACTTTTCTTTCCGAGATCTCTTTTTTCTTCCTGTGAAATGAAAAACAAGAAAGCAGAGTTGACAAGCTGGGTTAATAGAGTATTCGGAATTTGTCAACAGCTGAATGCGACAGAAGCCTCGCAGTCCAAGCTGCTTGTCGCACTCTGCCTTCCTTCCACTCGACAAACAACTGCGAATCTGGATTTTTTTTTGTTTTTTTGTGGTTTACTACCCGACGCTCTCAGAATCCCAGAACATACAACGTCAATGGTATGATGAATGGTGGATAGTGAAGTGAAAAGGATTTGGAAAGTAGTGGTCGTGACCCAACAATTGTCGTGGGGGGGGGGAGGGGGGCTGAGAAAAACCACAAAAACTTAAGATCGGAAATAAACTTCAGGCAATTCGAAACGTACCCATTCCGAACATAAGTGTAAGAGGTTACTGCAGCCGTAACCTCCTACGCGGTTTATGCATGTGAAACGTGTGGGGTACGTTCCATATCCAGCGTCACGGTATACTTAATTTCGTAAGACGTTTCGTCAGTCCGATCCGTGCCCATCTTTAGGTGAATGGTTGTCTTTACAATGTCTGAATTTTCAATGTTGTTTTCCTTTCATTTTAAGTTTAATTACAAATGTTAGAATTGAAAATGAAACCATACGGACACTAGTCTAGTACACTAATCCTCACACCCTGGACAATATCCAGAATCATACTATTCACCATTGCAATAAGTCTTTGGAGAAGCAATGGGCTTTACACAATGAGATTCAACATATGAAAAAGGGAATACACTAGTTGAACAGCTCGCAATTAAAGTATAAGCAGCAGTAGTCTCTGTGCCTAAATATGTTTTACATTTCCCTCTTGCAGAGTTCACAAACTGTTTATTATATGGTAGTCTGGCCCAAAGAAAAAACGACAACAATACCGTATAAATAATATAAATTTTCGCGCCTCTCAGACCTATGGGAAACCAATTTCCAAATTAAGAAAACTGCTGACAAGAAGGATAATAAACTGAATAAAACTGTTATACGTCTTTGTCTACACCAGATACAGTAGACATAATTTCTCCAAATGAACTTAACACATTAATTTAAAAGTACAGGGAAAATTAAATCATTTATAAATTGACATAAAACCGAAATCACAAACAAAATACCATAATTTAATTGAAAATAGACGTAGAAACTACTTCAAATATTAATGCCTCTAAATACTTTTTTATTTGGCACAACAGCCCCCCCGTGGGCCAGGACCTCCTAATTCACGAGGTTTCTACATCACACACGACGCACCACAGTCGGTAGGACTCCTCTGGATGAGCGATCAGGTCGTCGCAGAGACTTCTACCTGACACACACACAACACTCACAACAGGGAGACATTCAAGCCGCCAGTGGGATTCGAACCCACAATCTCAGCAGGCGAGCGCCGCAGACCTACGCCTTAGACCGCGCGGCCGCTCAAATCGGCACCTCTAAACACTACCAATTGTAAATGTCATTCATCATGAGATTGCAGAAGATACATTTCGAAAATTCTTGTCACTAGAAGACTGTATAATTCCGTCAGCCTTTGAAAGCATTAACATCAATATTTAAGCACAAAAAAACATCGTCCAGGTGCGCTTTACGGACGTGCATCTTAATCTCTTAGTTTTGTGGGGTAGCATGCTACAAGTTTGGAAATCAAAGTGCTTATAAAGACATCTGTGCGTAACAAACACGGAACTGAAGCCGTGATAGCGTAGTCATTAGCGTGACTAGGCTACAGGCTGCATAACTAAGAGTTCGAGTCCTTGCGTAGACAAGCGATTTTTCCGTCCAGACAGTACAAACCGGCTCTGGGGTCCACTCAGCCTCCCACTCAATGGGGACTAGAGTTCTTTCTCAGGGGTAAAGCGGCCGGCGCGTGACACTGACCACGTATCTGCATCTAGTGTGAAGGTTAGGAATGAAGATAACTACATATCTAGTTCCCTTTTATGCTACTGTTCAGCCCAAAATGCAAGGAAAACGACAACACAGACTTGAACGTTTTGAATGAAAGGGGGGAACGTGAAAACAAGCCTTTAAAGAATAAGCATTTCTAGGAGAATACACGATAACTACCGTCCTACAAACACAAACATTAATGACTATACAATTTACTGATCGACATCTGTACACAGATTCGGCCTGAATGTAATCCGATAACATTAAATTTGACAAATACGTCATAGACGTTCCATAAAAAAAAAACTAGCAAGTTATAGAGTCGAACGGCATAGGATAGCGCATAAGCTGTGAAAAGGAAGATAAAATGGAAAAGCTGTCGATTCCTCTTTCACGAAGCTAATTTGAAAACCTAGCACAAAGTTCAGGTAGGCCCTTTTCTTAGACATCATTACTAGCAACCTGAAGTACCGCACAGAACATCGTGTGTCCACTGCCCTCCGCTTCCATGCTTCCGCCGAGGTGTGGCTGAGACCTTAGTTCTTATGGGATGTTACGCAAAGTAGGGAGGAAGTTGCTTACCGACGTTTCCGGACGGCACTTCGGTCCCATTTTGAAGGATTAAGCAATCCAAGAAGACTACTTGACCCTTAAAAATGAGACCGATAGGCTGTCCCGAAAAGAGCTAATCTGCGCAGCAAAACATCTTAGAAAAGCGAAGGGCTCAGTGTATGATTTCTCACTTAAAATTACCAGGACCGCTTTGGTGATGTCAATCCAAACTGACAGTTTTCTGCGGTCAATACAGCAAAGGATATTGAAATTACATCCCCACTTCCACGGTTTGCGTATTAAAATGGAACAAGTTTCTAAATGAAATTTAAATTAAAAATATTGCCTGATAGAATGTTAAAACCTGTAGTTTCGTAGAAATGTAGCAGTGTTTAGAGTGACGTGCTGCCTCTCGTAATTTTGCGAATGCACCTAAAAATGTATCAGTAAATGGCTAATACGAAACAAGTAGGCTATAGGGTATATCTGCGAATGTCCGTTTATTCTGTTACAAAGCTTACCGTAAAATTATAACACACTGGTATTTCTACTGTTGCTGACAGCCCCACGCCCCGTACGGCCTTAATATTTTATTTTACTAATGTCAGAACAGCCGAACTAACGTCCTCAAGATACAAACTGGCGTCTTTATTACATCTTTAGCTACGCCACAAAAAGAAGCCTTCAGGTTTCTTATGGCGTCTCAAAGAATGTAGGCCTAGGTTGTGTCTGCAATATCGATATCGTCTCAGGAGTTCAGACTGCTTTAATAACAGAGTCACATCGATACCACAAAATCCAGTTCACTGGCGGTAACGGCTTACGGCTTCATACATGTTGGCTTACGGGCCGAAAACGGATAATTACAACTTGATAACAATGTAACACTGTCGGAACTGCACAGTGAACATAACACATATATGCTGTAGAAGTATTCAAACAGTTCTCATAATTTTCAGCGAAAGATTATTAATTATCAAGCACAAAATACTGATACTGTACAAATCTATTACTACGTGTCGTGTAATTTAAAAATAAGAGACTACAGCTGGGCGAATTCTGAAATGTGCCATCCCCGTCGTGTGTAGTAATTAATAGGTAGGGTAATTACAGTCAATAACACAACAATGTGTAACTAATTGATGTTTATTAGAAGATGATAAAAACTACACGTTTCGTCCAACATTGGCCATCAACAGGTTTTTAATCCGAAACCTGATGATGGCCAATAGTGGCCGAAACATGTAGTTTTTATCATCTTCTAATAAACATAATTAGATATACATTGTTGTGTTATTGACTGTAATTATCCTACCTATTAATTACAGCTGGGCGAGTCACGAATTCTTATGTGATATTCATTCGTGCAGATTGTACTTACTCTGAATGTATGGCATGGCGTTTGTTGTCATGGTCTTGGCATGTACATACTTTCACCTTTTTCACGAGTTATAGGGTTCATACATGTACGTATAGTGCAACACTTAATCCCGCAGTTCAGTATTAACCATAACAGTCACAAATTCCACATGCGCTGAAGGCTGAGTGGTTTATGGGAATGGGTCAATATTACCGCTTAAATTTATAAATACTTATTCTGTTAGTTTAAAAAATCCAGTACTTTAATTAAATGAATGTAATTTCGAACCCTCTCATATGACTTGCAGACAAAACAAAGTTTTGAGCTCTCTAATCGGTTCTCGTGCAATATACCTGCTCACCGTTCGCTCGAATGTTGCGTTAACGAATACGTAAGTCAATAGGTATATCAAACCTTGTCGAGTGGTAAGCAGTTACCGACGTTTCGAATAATCGTGGCGCCTTTATGTTTACGGTCAAGCGATCTTCTCGGACTGCCTGACCTCAATAATTATTTACCAGTCAAGACGACACCACACCTCTAATCTCAATCGAAAAGTTACCGTCGACAAAATTCATACACTCGTTAATTCCCCAGTCAAGGCCTGAAGAAATCACTAATCACTTACCACAAATAGATGGGCCGGGATAGCTCAGTCGGTATAGCGACTCATTACGGGCTGGACGGTCCGGGGATCGAATTCTGGTTGAGGGAGAAATTTTCCACACTCTTCCACACCGGCCCTGTAGCCTACCTAGTCTGCTGTAAAATGGGCAACCGATCTTCTTCCCGAGGGTAAAACCGTCGGGGCCTGGCGTTTACCACCCACCCCAAACTAGGGCCGAGATTACAGAAAGAGTATAGCTATGCCCCTAAACCCCCTCTGGGCCTTTATGGCCTCTTCTACGGTGACCCTCACGTCTACCTTACCTCAAATAGAACAACCTAATGCTTTTACGCAGATTTACAGAAGCATCGATTTCAATGAAGCCCAAGAAGAATAATAAATCTCTTTATTAATAAAAAAAGTTAATGTAAGAGGAGTAGGAGAAGAAGCAGCATGCACAGAACATGGAAGAACATGTGACAGGTTCTCAGGGTATACCATCAACTTCCCCACGAAACAGAATCAATTAGTAGAAAGAAAAACTTCTTACAAAGCAGAGACGGAGAAGATGCGGAGTGCTGTTCTCACACCGCTGCCTACACACTACTTCACTTGTATGATTCCAGAACAATAGGCATCCATCCGATGGGGAGGGGGGGGGAAGTGCAGAAGGAACGATTCGTACACCTGTGCCTACACGTGGAGGAACACAGGTTGTAACACGAGCACAGAAACAAACCACGAATTATGGCTGGCCGTAACCTTCAGGAGAAGTTCGTTGTGTGCTTAATCAGGCACCAAACCAATGAAAGTGTATGAGGGAGTGGAGACACCTGTTCACGCCCCAGTGTCTTGGCCCTGGGGAAAGAAAACTCAGTACCCGGTGGACGGAAAGCTGAGTGAGCTCCATGTAAGCCAAAGGGAAAATAAAAATTTCTTGTTCCTGTCGGGAATCGAACGCGAATACCCTGTCATCCATTTTGCAGTCTAGTCATTCCACTAATCCAGCTATTCTGGCTCCACTTAAAACTAATGTTTATGAAATATTTAGCACTTACTTTCTTAAAAATTCCTTTTTGTCAGGTATTTTTGTCTTATATTTTATAGTGTTACCTTTTAGAAAAGAAAATGGGCATTAATTACGTACCGTGGGCTTTTCAGTCGAAGTGTTGGATGACTGGGAAATCGAAAGGGCGAGGATAGAGGTGATTAGGTCTTGTCTTAAATAAGCTACCTAACTAACTTACTAACTACCTAACTCACACACTCACTCCGTGGCGCAGAATCTTTCTTGAGAAGCTAATAAGTCCTTAGCTGGTCAAGTCATTCCCCGGATTTTATGGAAACCGAATGTTCATTAACGCAATCACGACAGCCCACCACCTTGTTTTAAAGAAGAACCCCAAATCTTTCCTGGATGGCCTGAGAATAAACCGCAAAAAATCCCATCAATATAGTAGGAGTCCGGACGACCATTCGACATTAAATCAGCTGAGATCGCAAAAGAAGCAAGAAATTCTGGTGACCATTTTTGTCGGAATCCACCTTGGAAGGCAGCAACTAAACAGTTAAATAATTCTTGACTACTTGCAACCTCGTGTTTTGTGTTCCCAAAGCATCCTTGCAATATTGCCTCCAAATTCCAGAAAATGGATAACTAGCACCGACACTCCCCCCCCCCCCCCCCCCCCCCCACACCTGTTTTTTAAAAAACAAAAAAAACGCCACAAACAATATTATAAATACATTAATATTTTCATTTTTTTTTTATAAAAAAAATAATATA
>Ga0123354_10019512_pt1 | contig 10648 bp, 3 predicted proteins | sample TergutLab28metaG_2_FD_97872 | JGI IMG/M metagenome (GOLD analysis project Ga0123354, IMG submission 97872) | Labiotermes labralis P4 segment gut microbial communities from Petit-Saut dam, French Guiana - Lab288 P4 | ecosystem: Host-associated > Arthropoda: Insects > Digestive system > Gut ...
GCCCGGACTCGCGGTATTAATGCCGTCAAAACACAATATATGCAAAGACCAGATATATTAGTACAACTGGGTTATATCTGGCGACATGTTTCGGCAGTTAACCGGCCATCCTCATGCCAACAAGGAATAGTAGTGTTAAGGTACATTCAAATTGTTTGTCCAGTGGGATCCCATTGTTTACATTAAAACTGGAAATATGAAGTTCTTAGTTATGATTAAAACATTAATATTGTAAATTTTTTAAAATTCCAAATGCTATATGCGGATTTCACGTGGCTCACTGTATGGGTGGGGAGAGAGAAGTTGTGCCGTATCACAGTACGTGGGTGCCAACACTCCTGTTCTCTATTCTTACTTGCAGTTATACACTTATGCGGATGGCATATTCGATGTTGTGTTCACCAAGCTAAATTTTAGTTCTCGTAATCATATTGTCAAATTCCCTTATAGAATGTGTGCGTTTTAGAAGATGTCACGGTGAAAATGCACGTGGCGTAAGATATAAGTGGCTTGGAGAGACTCTGGGTTGTTGTAGTGAAGGTTGCTGGTTGTAGTATCGGTGCTATATGGTGTGCGACACGCGAGTTCGTTGTGTACAACTTGGGTTGTAGTACGTCTGTCACTGCTGGTGAACACAGGATAGCTATACGTTCCTATGGTACGCCGGTGGTTATCGGTGTAGCTTGTCATTGTGTTGCCGTGACCAGGTGTGTCTCGTTCTGTGCGTGTGCACTACTGGATACCAGTCGTGCACATGCACAGAAACAGTAGTGCCTATATAACAAGAAAACACATGAAATTCGGCACATGAACAGATGCCTCTTTCCAACAACAATATCGATTTCGTCCTACAACATTGGGAAGTATGTTGGACTAAGGACTTATCAGCACCACCTCGTACAAAATTTCCTTTAAGCGTTTGCTGTTGGGATGCATAAGGAGTCGTCAAAAAGAACAAACTCAAAAGTTAGGAAAGTTATTTTTCTTTTCCAAAAACTCCAGGCCGGCCTGGGAACTACCCAGCCCCTTGTTCGATACGCACCGCGGGGGTTCTTTCCCAAAGAGTAAAGCGGTCGTGTCTTGTTGGTGATCAGCTGTTTAACTAAAGAATACGTGGAGCTGTACCTATAATTCTACATGTGCCTTCATGGAGTGCAAAGGGTGCATATTAGCCTTTACACATACATGCAAAAATATGAGCCAACGCAACTCCGCTTGAAGAGAAATGACTTGCGTGCATTCCCGCCACAATGATATACATGCATATCACAATGTTGTCTGTCGTGTATAATGTGGTTAGTTGTTTTGGACACACAATATAAATGACTTAATTATAAAAGAAAGCCGAAAACTATTTTCCAAATTATGTTTTATTTCTGCAAAGGAGGTCGACGAATATGTTCCTAAATTAGACTTGCTATTAAATCATCCTCTGCCAGTTCTGTTAACACAACGGTAAAGAGCTTGGTGTATTAATACTTACAGTAGAAAACAACAATATTTGTCTCTAGTATTACAGAAGGGTTGTTGATATTTGTTATCTGCTACAGAGAGTACAAGAGTAAAGAGCTTGGTTTATTAATACTTACAGGCGAATACAACTACAATTGCTTCTAGTATTACAGGTGGATTGTTGCTACTTGTTGTCTGCTACAGATAGTACAAAAGTAAGGAGCTGGGTTTATTAATACTTACAGGCGAATACAATTAAAATAGCCCCTTGGATTACTGGAGGACTATTGCTACTTATTATCTGCTACAGATATTAAAACAGTAAGGAGCTTGGTTTAATAATACTTACAGTACAAAACATCTATATTTGTCTCAAGTATTACAGCAGGGTTGTATCTAGATGTTATCTGCTACAGAAAGTACAACAGTAAGGAGCATGGTTTATTAATACGTACAGGCGAAAATATCTACAATTGATTCACGTAATACAGGAGGATTGTTGCTAAATGTTATCTGCTACAGAAAATACAATATTAAGGAGCTTGGTTTATTAATACATACAGGCGAATACAACTAAAATTGCCTCTAGTATTACAGGAGGATTGTTGCTACATGTTACCTGCTGCAGATAGTACAAGAGTAAGGAGCAGGTATATTAATACTTACAGTCGAACACAACTATATTTGCCTCTAGTATTACCGGAGGATTGTTGCTACTTGTTATCTGCTACAGACAGTACAACAGTAAATTTGTCCCAATTATTACAGTAGGGTTGAACCTAGAAGATATCTGCTACAGATAGCACAAGAGTAAAGGGAATGGTCTATTAATACGTACAGGCAAATACATCTACAATTGCTTCTAGAATTACAGAAGGATTTTTGCTACATGTTATCGGCTACAGATAGTACAATAGTAAGGAGCTTGTTGTGTTAATATTTAGTCGAACTAAATTATATTTGCCTCTAGTATTACAGGAGGATTGTTGCTACTTGTTATCTGCTACAGATTGTAAGACAATAAGGAACTAGGTGTGTACATACATACAGTCGAACACAACTATATTTGCTTCTAGTATTTCAGGTTTTTTTTTGCTAAATCTTATCTTCTACAGAGAGTGCAACAGTAAGGAGCATGGTTTATTAATACGTACAGGCGAATCGAAAATATTTGCCTCTTGTATTACAGGAGGATTGTTGCTACATGTTATCTGCTACAGATAGTACAAGAGTAAGGAGCTTTGTTTATTAATACTTACAGGCGAACAAAACTATATTTGCCTCTAGGATTACAGGAGGAATGTTATTATATGTTACTTTCTACAGATAGTGCAATTGTAAGGAGTTTGGTTAATGAATACTTACAGTAGAACACAACAATATTTGCCTCTAGTATTACAGTTGGGTTGTTGCTACTTGTTATCTGCTACAGATAGTACAACAGTAAGGAGCTTGGTGTATTAATACTTACAGTCGAACACAACTATATTTGCCTCTAGTATTTCAGTAGGATTGTTGCTACTTGTTATCTGCTACAGATTGTACAAGTGAAAGGAGCTTAGTTTATTAATACTTACAGGCGATTACAACCAGAATTGCTTCTAGGATCACAGGTGGATTGTTGCTAGTTGATAACTGCTACAGATAGTAAAACAGTAAAAAGCTTGATATATTGATACTTACGGGCGAATACAACTATAATAGCCCCTAGGATTACTGGAGGATTGTTGCTACTTATTATCTGCTACAGAGAATACAACAGTAAGGATCAAGTTTTATTAATGCGTACAGGCGAATACATCTAAAATTGCGTCTAGTAATACAGGAGTTTTTTGCTACATGTTATCTTCTACAGATAATACAACAGTAAGGAGCTTGGTTTATTAATACTTACAGGCGAAAACAACTATATTTGCCTCTAGAATTACAGGAGGACATATGCTAATTGTTATCTTCTACAGATAGTACAATAGTAAGGAGCTTGGTGTATTAATACATACAGGCGAATACAACTACAAATGACGCAAGTATTATAGGAAGAATATTGCTACATATTATCTGCTACAGATAGTAGAATATTAAGGAGCTTGGTTTATTGATACTTACGGTAGAACACATCTATATTTGTCCCAAATATTACAGTAGGGTTGTTGCTATATGATATCTGCTACAGATAGCACAACAGTAGAGAGCATGGTCTAATAATACGTACAGGCGAATACATCTAGAATTGTTTCTAGTATTACAGAATGAATTATGCTAAATGTTATATGCTGCAGATAATACAAAAATAAGGAACATGGTTTAATAACACTTAAAGGCGAAAAAACTACAATTGCCACTAGTATTACAGGAGGACTGTTGCTACTTGTTACCTCTAACATATAGTAAAACAATAAGGAGCTTGATATATTCATAATTACAGTTGAAATCAACTTTATTTGCCTCTAGTATTACAGGAGGTTTTTGCTACTCGTTTTCTGCTACAGATAATACAATAGTAAGGAGCTTGTTGTATTATTATTTACAGTCGATCTAAATTATATGTGCCTCTAGTATTACAGGAGGATTGTTGCTATTTGTTATCTGCTACAAATAATAAAATAGTAAGTAGCTTGGTGTATTAGCACCGACAGTCGAACACAACTTTATTTGTCTCTAGTATTTCATGAGGTTTTTTGCTAAATCATATCTGCTACAGATAGTGCAACAGTAAGGAGCATGGTTTATTAATACGTACAAGCGAATCAAAAATATTTGCCTCTTTTATTAAAGGAGGATTGTTGCTACATGTTATCTGCTACAGCTATTACAATATTAAGGAGCATGGTTTATTAATACTAACAGTCGAAAACAACTATATTTGCCTCTGGTATTAGAGTAGGATTGTTTCTTCTATTACAGAAGGATTTTTGCTACATTTTATCTGCTACAGACATTACAATATTAAAGAGCCTGGAGTAATAATATATATTGACGAAACAACTAAATTTTCCACTAGTATTACAGTCGGATATTGCTAATTTTAGTGTGCAACCGATAGTAAAATAATAAGGAAATTTGTGTATTAGTACTCACAGTCAAACACAACTTAATTTGTCTCTAGCATTACAGGAGGATTGTTGCTAAATGTACTCTGCTACAGATATTACAAACCTAAGGAACATTTATATTAATAAATATAGTCAAATGCAACCGTATTTTCCTCTAGTATTACAGGAAGATTGTTTGCCTCTATTGTTGCAAGACAATTTTTCCTACTATTATTGTGCTACAGATAGTACAATGGTAGGGAGCTTGGTATATTAGTACTTACAGTCAAACACAACTCTATTTCCTCTGGTATTACAGAAGGAATTTTGCTACTTGTTTTCGGCTACAGATTGTACAACTCTAAGAATCGATTTATTTATACATACAGTCAAACGCATCTATATTTTCCACAAGTATTACAGGGTGATTGTTGCCACTTTTAATCTGCTACAGAAAGTAAAAGAGATAGGAGATTGGTGTATTAGTATTTATTGTAAAACAAATATTTTTGCCTCAAGTGTTACAGTAGGTTTTTTCTAATTGTTATCTGCTACAGATAGTACAAATCTAAGGATATTTTTTATTAATACTTTCAGTCAAAGGCAAAAATATTTGCCACTAGAATTACAGGAGAATTTTGCTAATTTAATCTGCTACAGATTGTACGATATTAAGGATCTTCATGTATTAGAACTTACAGTCAAATACAACCACATTTGCCTCTAGTATTTGAGAAGAGGTTTTGTTACTTGAAATTTGCTACAGATTGTACAACATTTAGGAACTTGGTGTATTAATACTTAGAGTCAAAAGGAACTATTTTTGCTTCTAGTATTACGTGAGGATTAAGGCTAAATTTTAACTGCTACAGATAGTACAATAGTAAGGAGCTTGTTGTATTAATACTTACAGGCGAACACAACTATATTTGCCTGTAGTATTACAGGAGGATTATTTCTACATGTTATCAACTACAGATAGTAAAACACTAAGAAACTTGGAGTAGTTATACTTACAGTTGGATACGTATATATTTGCCTCTATTATTACAGGAGAATTGTTGCTCTTTGTTACCTGCTACAAATATTAGAGTTGTAAGGAGTTTCGTTTATTAATAATTACAGTCGAACACAACTATATTTGCCTCTAGTATTACAGTAGGATTGTTGCTATATGTTATCTGCTACAGACAGTACAACAGTAAGGAGCTTGGTGTATTAATACTTACAGTCGAACACAACTATATTTGCCTCTAGTATTACAGTAGGATTGTTGCTACATGTTATTTGCTACAGGGATTACAAATGTAAGGAGCTTGGTGTATTAATACTTACAGTCGAACACAAATACATTTGTCTCTAGAACTACAGGAGGATTGTTGCTACTTGTTATTTGCTACAGATAGTACAACAGAAGAGCTTGGTTTATTAATACTTACAGTCGAACACAAATACATTTGCCTCTAGAACTACAGGAGGTTTATTGCTACTTGTTATCTGCTACAGATAGTACAACAGAAAGGAGCTTCATGTATTAATACTTACAGTCGTACAGATCTATATTTGCCCCTAGAATTACAGTAGGATAGTTGCTACTTGTTATTTGCTACAGATAGTACAATAGAAAGGAGCTTTGTGTATTAATACTTACAGTCGAACAGAACTATATTTGCCTCTAGTATTACAGGAGGATTGTTGCTCTTTGTTATCTGCTACAGATAGTACAACAGTAAGGAGCTTGGTTTATTAATACTTACAGTCGAACAGAACTATATTTGCCTCTAGTGTTACAGGAGGTTTGTTTGCTACATGTTGTTTTCTACATATATTACAAATGTAAGGAACTTGGTTTATTAATACTTACAGTCGAAAACAACTAAATTTGCCTCTAGTATTACAGGAGGGTTGTTGCTACTTGTTATCTGCTACAGATAGTACAACAGTAAGGAGCTGGGTGTATTAATACTTACAGTCGAACACAACTATATTTGCCTCTAGTATTACAGGAGGTTTTTTGCTACATGTTAACTGCTAGAGATAGTACAATACTAAGAAGCTTGGTTTATTTTTAGTCATAGTCAAATTCTACTATATTTAATTCTAGTATTAGAGAATTATTGTTGCTAATTTTTCCTGCTACAGATAGTATAATAGTTAGCAGAATGATGTATTAATACTTTCAGCCGAACACAACTATATTTGACTCCATTATTACAAGGGGATAGATGCTACAAATTATCAACTACAGATAGTAAAACTGTTAGAATTTTGTTTATTAATACTTACAGTCGTACACAATAATATTTGTGTCTATTATTACATGTGGATATTTCGTTCATGTTATTTGCAAAAGATATTTCAATAGTAAGGATCTTGGTGTATTAATACTTACAGTTGAAAGAAAACTATATTTGCCTCTAGTATTACAGAGGTATTTTTGCTACTTGTCATCTGATACAGGTAGTAAAATAGTAAGGAGTTTGTTGCATTAGTACTTAGAGACGAAAATTATAATATTTGCCTTTAGTATAACAGGAGAATTATTGCTACTCTATATCTGCTAAATATTGTACAAGAGTATGGAACTTGGTTTATTATAATTTACAGCTGAATATATCTCAATTTGCCAATAGTATTACAGGTGGATTGGTGCTACAGGTATCCTGCTACAGATTGTAATAGAATAAGGAACATGGTGTATTAATACTTACATTCGAACACAAATATACTTTCCTCTAGTATTACAAGTTGATTTTTGCACAAATATACCTGCTACAGGTAATATAATATCAAGGAGCTTGGTTTAATAATACTTAAGTTAAAATCTACTATATATTACTCTAGTATTAGAGGATAAGTGTTGCTAATTTTATCTTCTACAAATAATAAAATAGAAAGGAACTTGTTGTATAATTACTTACAATCGAACACAACTACATATGCCTCTAGTATTACTGCAGGATTATTGTTACTTGTTACCTGCAACAGATGTTTTAACAGTAAGGATCTTTTTGTGTTATTATTACAGTCGAAAACTAATATATTTGCTCTAGAATTACAAGAGGATATTTCGTACATATAATCTGCTACGAATATTAAAAGAGTAATTAGCTTCGTGTATTAATAATTACAGTCGAAAACAAATATATTTACCTCTAGTATTACAGGGGGATTGTTGCTACATGTCATCTGATACAGAGAGCACAACAGTAAGGAGCTTGGTGTATTAATACATACAGTCAAAACAACTATATTTTCCTCTAGAATTACAGTAAATTTTTTTCTACAATTTTTCTGCTAAAGATATTAGAATACTAAAGAGCTTGGTTTATTGATACATAGAGTCGAACACAACTATAGTAGCTTCTAATATTACAGGACGAAAATTCCTACGGATTATCTGCTACAAATAATACAAAGGTAATGAGCTCTGTTAATTAAAATATACAGTCGAACACAAACATAGTTGTCTCTAGTATTACAGAAGGATTGTTGCTATTTGTTATCTGCTACAGAGAGTACAACAGTAAGGAGCTTGGTGTATTAATACTTACAGTCGAACACAACTAATTTTGCCTCTAGTATTACAGGAGGATTGTTGCTACATGTTAACTGCTACAGAGAGTACAACAGTAAGGAGCTTGGTGTATTAATACTTACAGTCGAACACAATTATATTTGCCTCTAGTATTACAGGAGGATTGTTGCTACTTGTTATCTGCTACAGATAGTACAACAGTAAGGAGCTTGGTGTATTAATACTTACAGTCGAACACAACTAATTTTGCCTCTAGTATTACAGGAGGATTGTTGCTACATGTTAACTGCTACAGAGAGTACAAGAGTAAGGAGCTTGGTGTATTAATACTTACAGTCAAACACAACTATATTTGCCTCTAGTATTACAGGAGTATTGTTGCTACTTGTTATCTGCTACACACAGTACAAGAGTAAGGAGCTTGGTGTATTAATACTTACAGTCGAACACAACTATACTTGCTTCTAGTATTACAGGAGGATTGTTGCTACTTGTTATCTGCTACACACAGTACAAGAGTAAGGAGCTTGGTGTATTAATACTTACAGTCGAACACAACTATACTTGCTTCTAGTATTAGAGGAGGATTGTTGCTACTTGTTGTCTGCAACAGAGAGTAAAACAGTAAGGAGCTGTGTGTATTAATAGTTACAGTCGAACACAACTTTTTTTGCCTCTAGTATTACAGGAGGATTGTTGCTACTTGTTATCTGCTACAGATAGTACAACAGTAAGGAGCTTGGTGTATTAATACTTACAGTCGAACACAACAATATATGCCTGTAGTATTACAGTAGGATTGTTGCTACTTGTTATCTGCTACAGATAGTACAATAGTAAGAAACTTGGTATATTAATACATACAGTCGAACACAATTATATTTGCCTCTAGTATTACAGGAGGATTGTTGCTACATGCTAACTGCTACAGATAGTACAACAGTAAGGAGCTTGGTGTATTAATACTTACGGTCGAACACAACTATATTTGCCTGTAGTATTACAGTAGATTGTTGCTACTTGTTAACTGCTACAGATAGTACAAGAGTAAGGAGCTTGGTTTATTAATACTTACAGTCGAACACAACTATATTTGCCTCTAGAATTACAGGAGGATTATTGCTACTTTTTTTCTGCTACACAGAGTACAAGAGTAAGGAGCTTGGTGTATTAATACTTACAGTCGAACCCACCTATTGTGCCTCTAAGATTACAGAAGGACATTTGCTACTTGTTATCTGCTACAGATATTACAAGAGAAAGTAACTTGGTTTATTAATATTTACATTCGAAACCAACCATATTTGTTTCTAGTATTACAGGAGGATTGTTGCTACTTTTTTATCTGCTACAGATAGTACAACATTAAGGAGCTTGGTATATTAATACTTACAGTCGAACACAACTATATTTGACCCCAGTATTAAAGGAGGATTTTTGCTTCTAGTTATCTGCTACTTATATTAAGACGGTATGGAGCTTGGTGTATTAATTTTTACATTCGAATTCATCTATATGTATCTCTAGTATTACAGGGGAATTTTTGCTACCAGTTATCTCTTACAGATAGTACAAAATTAAGGAGCTTTTATATTAATATTTACGGTCGAATTCAACCATATTTGTCTCTAGTATTACAGGAACATTTTTGCTACTTCTTGTCTGCTACAGATAGTACAGTTGTTAGAAGATTTCTTTATTAATATTTACAGTCGAACAAAACTATATTTGCCTCTAGTATTACAGGCGGAATTTCCTAATAGTCATCTTGCTACAGAGAATAAGATAGTAAGAATCTTGTTGTATTAATACTTAATGTCGTGCTCAACTACATTTTCCTCTAGTATTAGAGGAGGGTTTTTGCTACATTTTATCTGTTACAAATAATGAAATATTAAGCAGCTTGTAATATGAGTATTTACAGTCGAACACATCTCTATTTGCCTCTAGTATTACAGGAGGATTGTTGCTAATTGTTATCTGCTACAGATAGTACAACATTAAAAAGCTTGGTTTATTAATACTTACAGTCCAACACATCAATATTTGACTCTAGTATTACAGGAGGATTTTTGCTACTTGTTATCTGCTACAGACAGGACAATAGTAAGGTGATGGGTGTATTAAAAATTAAAGTCAAACGCAACTATTTTTACCTCCATTTTTACAGGAGGATTTTTGCTAAATGTTATGTGATAAAGATAATACAATATGAAAATATTTGGTATATTAATATTTACAGTCGAACACAACTATATTTGCCTACAGTATTACATGAGGATATTTGCTACTTGTTATTTGCTACAGACAGTACAATAGTAAGGAGCTTGGTGTATTAAAAATTAAAGTCAAACGCAACTATATTTGCCTCTAGTATTACAGGAGGGTTGTTGCTACGTGTTATCTGCTACAGATAGTACAATAGTAAGGAGCTTGGTGTACTAATACTTACAGTCGAACACAACTATATTTGCCTGTAATACTACAGGAGGGTTGTTGCTACTTGTTATCTGCTACAGATAGTACAACAGTAAGGAGCTTGGTGTATTAATACTTACAGTCGAACACAACTATATTTGCCTCTGGTATTAGAGTAGGATTGTTGCTACTTGTTATCTGCTACAGA
>Ga0123354_10019513_pt1 | contig 10648 bp, 9 predicted proteins | sample TergutLab28metaG_2_FD_97872 | JGI IMG/M metagenome (GOLD analysis project Ga0123354, IMG submission 97872) | Labiotermes labralis P4 segment gut microbial communities from Petit-Saut dam, French Guiana - Lab288 P4 | ecosystem: Host-associated > Arthropoda: Insects > Digestive system > Gut ...
AAGCGATTATTGTGTGCCCCGATGAAGTACACGCCCTGCTTGAAAAAGTGACCGAGGCAACAATTATTTATCTGAGGGAACAGTTCAGGCGTATCAAAAATCTTTTCAGTGTTGGTCATGAATCAAGCTGCCCGATCCCGCGTTCAGCCGGCGTGCGGATAAGCGATGATACCGCGGCCCTTCTTTCACCGGATCTGTACCGTGAATTCGGCGTTAAATACAACAACATGATCTCAAAGGAATTCGGCGGAATCGTTGTGCACTCCTGCGGGGACATTCAGCATGTGGTTCCGGCAATGATGGAAATTGAAGGACTGAAAGGTCTGGACTTTACCATACCCCAGGTGATGAACTGGCAGGCTGTCAGGGACGCGGCGGCGGGCAGGGTAGTGCTTTGCCTTCGCCAGCGTTACTGGGATCATCCAAAAGATGCAGTGGTTGATCTTGCAGCATATTCAAAATCCCTTGTTGATACTTTCGGCAGAAAAGGCCTTATAATAGAAACATCAACGGCCACCGCCGAAGAAGCCAGAGTGCTGGGTGAAAAACTTCACCAGCTCCTTTCAAAATAAAATTGTTTACCTGGCCCACGCCAAAGGATGTGAAATATGGGTTGTTTCTATTGTGACAAAGACGATCAGCTTTACGGCCTGATGACAGAGATCTGCCAATTATCGGTGTCCACCCTCTACCTGTTCAGGGAACAAACATACCGGGGCAGGTGCAATGTCGTGTACAATAAACATGCAGGCAATCTTTACGATTTAAGTGATTCCGAACTGGGCGCATTCATGCTCGATGTAAAAAAAGCCGCAAAGGCAATCGCCAAAGCATTCTCCCCGGATAAAATAAACTACGGCGCCTACGCCGACAAGATGCAGCACCTGCACATGCACGTCGTGCCCAAATATACTGACGGGGCAAACTGGGGCGGCACCTTTGAAATGAATCCGCAGAAAGTATATCTGACAGATAACGAGTATGCTGAAATGATGAGTAAGATTAAAAATAATTTGTGATAACTGCCAGAAATGTATGCCCCTCCAAAATTTTTTCAGGGGTCCTGTCAGCTAAAAATATATGCCCTTATAAATATTTCAGGGGTCCTGTCAGCTGGGAAACTGTCTTGCTACGCAAGCCAGCTTTCCCACTGACACCCCTTGATAAATTATCAGGGGCATACATTTCTGCTAAAAGATAGGGGTAATACGAATTCATTTAGAGGTCCCCCGCATTACAGCCGCGGCATCCCTGCCGCTCGTGTTGCTACGCAAGCCAGCTTTCCGCGAACCTTCGGTTCGATGACACCCCTCGTTTACCATCATTAGGGCATATATTTTTACATGTCGAAGCACCCCTTGATAAATATATCATGGGCATACATTTTTGCTTTATTTGGGGCAATATGAATTTTTTTAGTGGGTGGAATTTTGTCATACAAAATTCCACCTAAAGCATTTCAGCCGCGGCATCCCTGCCGCCCGTGTTGCTATGCAAGCCAGCTTTCCGCGAACCTTCGGTTCGATGACACCCCATGATAAATTTATCTAGGGCATACATTTCTGCTAAAAGATAGGGGTAATACGAATTTTTCAGTGGTCCTTGGAGTTTTATTTTATAAAACTCCACCTAAAGCATTTCAGCCGCGGCATCCCTGCCGCCCGTGTTGCTACGCAAGCCAGCTTTCCGCGAACCTTCGGTTCGATGACACCCCTTGATAATTATATTAGAGGCAAAAATTTCTGTAAAAAAAGATAAGCCCAGATAGATTTTTCTATATGCGCTCATAAGAATTTTATGAAGAACGCTCTGATATACAAAACTATATGCCCTTACTAAATTATACGAGAGACCCGTGTACAAAAACATGTGCCCATAAAAATTTTTTGTGAGAAACCCGTATACAAAAATATATGCCCAAAAAAGGTTAACGAGGGGTGTCATCGAACCTTTGGTTCGTGAACCAAAGGTTCGCGGAAAGCTGGCTTGCGAAGCAAGACAGTTTCCCAGCTGACAGGACCCCGTATAAATTTATCAGGGCATATATTTTTGCAAGCTGACAGGGCTCCGTATAAATTTATCAGGGCATATATTTTTGTGGGGGCATAGTCTAACTGGATAAAAATCATTATCATAAATTCATGTCAGTTGATATTCAATCATTAATGAAAAACCTCCACCCTCTGGAGCTCAAGGTAATTCTGTTCTATAAAACTACAGATGAATTGACTGCTTTAAAAATTGAAAAAGATCTTGGTTTCAAAAGCGGCAACGGCAACCAGTGCCTGTCCTGGCTCGCCGGCAAAAACCTGGTCAGGGAAATACGGCGGGATACTGCGATCTTTTACGAATTGACTGAGCTTGGCGGTACCTGGAAGGAAAGGGGTACCCCTGAAGAACGGATCATAGAGCTTATCCGCATCAGCCCCGGTTTGCGGCTGCCTGAGATGGCAGCGAACCTGAAGCTTGAAAACAGGGACATTGGCAGCGCCTTCGGAAATCTTTCCAAACAGGGCATTCTTGAAATGGATGCCGAAAAAAAAGTCTTTATGGCATTGCCGGCCGGCAGGCTTGAAAATGGCAGGCCTGTGCGCGAAGCTGCTCCGGGTCTGTGGACAGAGAGGGATCTTCTGGACAAGGCGGCGGCCGCGGAAGGCAATATGCTTGCAGATGCGGATCTTTCGCCTGCGGAAAAAAACGCAATGGCCGCCATCGCCAAAAAACGCGGTTCCTCCGACGCCGCTTTCCGTCAGCAGGATCGCGAGACTGTGGTCTTCTGCCTTGATCCGGAAACCGTGCCGCTTGCAGCCGCTCTCAAAGCCGCTGGTATTTCCGGCGATGAAACCGGCAGCCTTACGCCTGAAATGCTTGAAACAGGTTCCTGGAAGGGAAAGACCTTCCGTTCGTATAATGTAAAAGTTCCGCCTGTCCGCCTGATTCCGGGGCGTTCCAATCCCTACGCGCAGTTTCTGGAAGATGTAAAAGACAAGCTGGTTTCCCTTGGCTTCGAGGAATTTGACGGACCGCTTGTTGAAACGGAGTTCTGGAATTCCGACGCACTTTTTATGCCGCAGTTCCATTCCGCGCGCGACATTCACGATGTGTACCGTGTCGCGGATCCTTCCGATCCCAACGGCTACGCCCATGCAGGTTCCATCGAAGAACCATGGCTTTCCAATGTTGCGTCCGCGCACGAGAACGGCGGAAAGACCGGCAGCCGCGGGTGGAATTATCATTTTGACAGGGAGTTTACACGGCGTCTTATACTGCGGAGCCAGGGCACAGTGCTTTCGGCAAAAACGCTGCCAAAGGCGCAGATCCCCGGCAAGTACTTCGGCATTGTCCGCTGTTTCCGCTACGATCAGGTGGATGCAACGCACGGCGCCGACTTCTACCAGACAGAAGGAATAGTCCTGGGCGAAGATGTGAACCTTCGGACCCTCCTTGGTATGCTTGAAATGTTTGCCGTTGAAGTCGCAGGCGCCGAAGATGTAAAGTACGTTCCCGGCTATTTCCCGTTTACCGAACCTTCAATAGAAGTGCATATCAAACACCCGGTGCTGGGCTGGTTTGAACTCGGCGGTTCGGGGATCTTCCGGCCGGAGGTAAGTACCAGTCTTGGGGTGAATGTACCTGTAGCTGCCTGGGGGCTGGGCATTGACCGTATGGCCCTGATGGCTTTGGGCATTAATGATCTTAGGGAACTTTTCAGTTATGAAATTGAAAATGTCCGCCTCAGAAAAACAGGGATCAGCGCTTAGGTTTTTATTATGCCGCACATCAGTGAAATTCAAATCAGGGATCCGTTTATTGTAACGGAAAACGGAAATTATTATCTTTTTGGTTCAACGGACAAGGATATCTGGCGATCTCCGGGCGTCGGATTTGACATGTATGTAAGCAGAGGAAACCTTGCGGAATTCGAAGGGCCTTTCCCCTGCTTCAGGCCCCCCAATGATTTTTGGTCCGAAAGGAATTTCTGGGCGCCTGAGGTTTACAGGTACAGGGATGAGTACTATATGTTTGCCACGTTCAAACCAAAAACCGGCAGGCGCGGTACTGCCGTTCTTAAATCAAAGAGCCTCGATACCCCTTTTACGCCCTTCAGCGACGGGCCTGTAACTCCTGCCGAATGGGAATGTCTGGACGGCACCCTCTACATTGACGGTAACGGCAAACCCTGGATGGTTTTCTGCCACGAATGGCAGCAGGTAACCGACGGTGAAATCTGCGTTATGCCCCTTGCAGATGATCTGCGGAACGCTTGTGGCAAACCGGAACTGCTCTTCAACGCCAGCGAAGCTCCCTGGGCCAGCCCGCTTAAAAACCGTCCTGTAAGGGCCTTTGTAACTGACGGCCCCAATATGTACAGCGCAGCAAACGGCAGTCTGCTGATGCTCTGGTCATCTTTCGGGCCTGACGGAAAGTACCGGATAGGGCTTGCCTCTTCGCAGTCCGGGGATGTTCGGGGCCCCTGGAAGCAGTTCTCCGAGCCACTGTACAGCGCAGACGGCGGGCACGGAATGTTCTTCCGTTCGGCAGATGGGGTGCTCTACCTGACCGTTCATACGCCCAACAAATCCCCCTTTGAGAGGCCTGTTTTTATCGAGATGGCAGAAGAAAACGGCAGGATAATACCCGGGAAAAGGGTAATTTCCTGAAAATTCGCAATTATTGATTATATTTTCCGCAATAATTGATTAGAATTGAATTCGTTTTGCATATATAGTTATTCCAGGAATTTATGATGAGTAACAAATTGACAGTGCATGCAGGTCATGCCGGACGTTTAAAGTCCGTTCACACAAAACGGTATTATATCAGAAAATTACAGGATAACCTTTCTTCTTACGCTTTTCTTGTCCCATGGCTCCTGGGGTTTTTCGTTCTGACCATTTATCCCATGATCTATTCGCTGTACCTTTCCTTTACCCAGTACAACATGATACAGGCTCCGAAATGGATAGGGATGCGCAATTACTTTGTCATGTTTGCCGGGAACGCAGATTTCCCCAGGGACGAAAGATTCCTGAATTCGCTTTTTGTCACGCTGCGTTACGTTTTCATCTCTGTACCCGCAAAACTTGTATTTGCCCTTGCTGTAGCAATGCTGATGAACCAGAAACTGAAGGCGATACCTTTTTACCGGACAATTTACTACATACCCACCCTGCTGGGCGGATCGGTGGCGATTGCGGTTTTGTGGCGGCGCCTTTTTGCAGGGGACGGGGCCATCAATGCGATAATCAGGCAGATTTCTTTCGGCCATGCAAATCCGCCTTCCTGGATCTCCAGTCCTGAATATGCAATTTTCACGCTGGTCATACTTTCGGTATGGCAGTTTGGATCGCCGATGATCATTTTCCTTGCAGGCCTCAAGCAAATACCTGCAGAATACTACGAGGCCGCCAGCGTTGACGGCGCAGGAAAATTCAGGCAGTTTCTTTCCATCACGCTGCCTTCACTTTCACCCATTATCTTTTTCAACTTTGTCATGCAGATGATCGGCGCTTTCCAGTCCTTTACGCAGGCGTTTATTATCTCCGGCGGTACGGGCGGCCCGATTGATTCGACAATGTTCTACAGCCTCTACCTTTACCTGCGCGGATTCGCCTACGGGAATATGGGTTATGCCTCTGCAATGGCATGGATACTTCTGATAATAATTGCCGGATGCACTTTTATTACATTCAGATTTTCCGGTTCCCTGGTAAGTTACGGGAGCGGAGAATGAAAAAAATAAAACCTGCTGCGGTAGTAAAAACAACAATTTCACATCTCATAATAATCTTTTTGGGCATCGGAATGCTTTATCCGATCATCTGGCTGCTCATGGCTTCTTTCAAGGAAGCAAACCAGATATTCAGCGATCCGAGCCTGCTGCCCAAAATATGGACACTGCAGAATTATATCAACGGCTGGGGCGGGATCGGCATTGTCCCCTTCAGTACCTTTTTTCTCAACTCGTTTATTATCTGCATTGGATGCGTAGTTGCCAACGCGATCTTCTGTTCGCTTTCCGCCTATGCCTTTGCGCGGCTCAAGTTTGCAGGCCGTAATTTCTGGTTCGCAATTATGCTGATGACCCTGATGCTGCCCGGACATGTTACCACAATTCCGCGGTATATCATCTTCCGGATCTTCGGCTGGATTAATACTTTTTACCCGTTCATCGTACCCAAATTTTTCGGCGGGGACGCTTTCTTTATTTTCCTTATGGTGCAGTTCATACGCAGCCTGCCCAAGGATATGGATGAATCCGCCTACATTGACGGTTACGGTAAATTCGGGATCTTCACCAGGATCATTATGCCGCTCAGTATTCCTGCCGTAATTACCACCGTGCTGTTTACCTTCCTCTGGACCTGGGATGATTTTTTCAGCCAGATGATATTCCTTAATTCGCCCAATCTGTTTACAGTTCCGCTCGGACTGCGGCTCTTCCTGGATTCCTCAGGCGTTTCTTCGTGGGGGTCGATGTTTGCAATGTCGGTGCTGTCTCTGGTCCCGTCTTTTATTCTGTTTTTCTCCCTGCAGAAATATTTTGTCCAGGGTATTACAACAACAGGTATTAAAGGGTAATCTACCCTTATATATTATGGAGGTTAGAATGAAACGAATAATGTTACTTTTGGCAGTGCTTGTTATGGCATGCACTGTAGTTTTTGCCGGCGGCAATACACAGACCCAGACCGCTGCCGCTCCCGCTACCCAGGTAGTCCGGTGGTCATACTGGGGATCAGAACCGCGTATCAAGGCTGCACAGCAGGCCATCGATGTATTTACCTCAAGAACCGGCATTGTTGTGGCAGGCGAGCCTGCTCCCGGAACCAACGAACATTTTGACAAGTTCAGGACCCAGTTTGCCGGCGGCATGGCCGCTGATATAGTCCAGGTTGGCGGTGATTTTTCCAATTTCGGTCTGAATGATCAGATCTCAAGCGCCCCCGGTATTGAAGATCTTCTTCTTCCCCTTGATTCCTATGTAAAGAGCGGCGTCCTCGATGTATCAAAGGTTGACGTCGCCGCAGTCCAGGCCGGAACAAGAAGCGGCAATCTTTACGCGCTTCCGGTTGCGACCAATATGCCCGCTCTGATTTACAACAAATCCCTGCTTGACAGGGTCGGCGCTCCCATGCCCAACGTTTCCATGACCTGGGCCGAATTCGACACCTGGCTCCGTCAGGTTCAGGCAAAACTGCCGCAGGGCGTTTACGCCATGACCGATAACGGCGCAACCGTTACTGGTTCCGTATTCTTCGGTTACTGGTGCGGCGATAACAAAACACCAATGTGGGATGGTACACAAACCCCCCTGACTGCTGCCGATCTCCAGCAGTACCTCGACATGTGGAACCGCTGGCGCGCAGACGGACTCATTCCTCCGGCCAACATCGCAGCCGATTATGCCGAAACCAACGAAGCCAACTCCTCGATGATTGCCGGGAAAACCGCTGTCACACAGACCTGGTCCAACCAGATCACCGGATATTCAAACGCGACCCCCGATGATCTCGAACTCATTGAAATGCCCAACGCCGCAGTCAACAACGGACTTTGGGGACAGATGAGCCAGATGATGGCAATCAACAAGAATTCCAAGAACCCGCAGGCAGCCGTAACATTCCTCAACTATTATATCAATGATCCGGTTGTATGGGGTTTCCTCGGCACCAGCTACGGTATTCCCGTAACTCCGGCAGGCCGTGCAGCAATCCTGGCCAATGCAGACGATTCCACAAAGAAGCAGGCTGCATACCTTGATATAGCAGGCAAGCATGCATCCCCGCGCAATCCCAACATGCCCAGTGATACCGAATGGAACGCAGGGCTCGCCCTGATCTATCAGAACGTAGCATACGGCAGGATCACCAGCGCCCAGGGCGCACAGCAGGTTATGGATCTGATCAACAGGCTCACAAAGTAATCAGTAAAGTTGTAAGTTACTAATAGAGAGCGGTTTGCGTATGTCGCTGTAGCCGGCGATGATCGCTTACCGCTCTTTTTTTATATTTGCAAATAATTAATTGATAACTTATAATAATTAAGATGATAAACAGCAAGGAAATCTGGGTAGCCATGATTCTCAGCGTTTATGCCAAAAAATTGGAGATATCAATATCGGAAGCAGCCGGACGGCTGCTGACTGACGGGGGATTAAGTTATCTGGATGATTGTTATGAAGCTCTGCATACCCAATCAAATGAAGATGTAGTCAATGATTTGGTTGAAATGGCGCGTGACAAGGCTGAATTATGACCGAGAAACAAAGATTTATGATTTATGTAAAGCTTGGTAACCTGCTTGCAGATGTCAGAAAAAAAAATAATTGCGGTATATGCGAAGCAATCAAATTTTTGCTTGATAAGGGAATCATTGAAAAAATCGAGGATCTGGAAACAGGTTATTATCTGGAAGGCAGCGCTTATTTGGCCGAAAAATTGCTGCCAACGACCATAGATTAAATTTAACATATACCTTCTTTTCAGTAATCCTGTTTTTTGCTAAGCTATTGGACATAATAAATAATCCAGGAGACACTATGATGAAAAGAATACTCCTCCCGCTGCTGGTCTTCTTTTTGGTTCCGTATCTCTGGTCCCAGCAAACCGCACCTGCGTCTGGTTCGGCGGATTTCAATCTTCATTTTAATAAAGGCAAGGAATACAGGGACAGCGGCCAGTGGGATCTGGCCATTCAGGAATATACTGAAGCCTTAAAAATCAATCCAAATGATGTTGACAGCTTATATTACCGTGGCAGATCATATTTTACGAAAAAAGATTATGATCATGCCATAGCAGACTTTACCGGAGCCATAAAGCTTGATCCAAATGATGTTGACAGTTTATTTTACCGTGGCAGATCTTATTATGAAAAAAATGATTATGATCATGCCATAACAGATTTTGGTGATGCAATACGGCTCAATCCAAATAATGTAGACAGTTTTTTTAATCGGGGATTATCATATTATGTTAAAAAAGATTATGACCGCGCCATACCGGATTTTACTGATGCCCTAAGACTCGATCCAAAAGATGCTGACAGCTTATTTTATCGGGGCAGATCGTATTTTGAAAAAAAAGATTATGACAACGCAATAGCGGATTTTTCTGAAGCCATACGCCTCGATCCAAATGATGTTGATAGTTTATCTTTCCGCAGCGGTGCTTATTTAGCGAAAAAAGATTATAACCGTGCCATAACAGATTTAAATGAAGCAATAAGGCTCGATCCAAATGATGCCGGTAATTATGCCGAACGTGGTTATATTTATGTAACTATAAAAGATTATGATCACGCCATTACGGATTTAAATGAAGCCCTGAGACTCGATCCAAATGATTCCTATAGTTTTTATTACCGGGGCAGATCATATTTTGAGAAAAATGATTATGACCATGCCATAACGGATTTTAATGAAGCCATAAGACTAAATTCAAAAGATGCTTATAGTTTATCTTACCGGGGCAGATCGTTTTATGCAAAAAAAGATTATGATCATGCAATAGCAGATTTAACTGAAGCAATAAAGCTCAATCCAAATGACACTAACAGCTTATATTACCGGGGCAGATCATATATTGAAAAAGATGATTATGATCATGCCATAACAGACTTTAGTGAAGCCATACGGCTTGATCCAAATGATGCTGATAGTTTTCTATATCGGGGATTATCATATATTGCGAAAAATGATTATGACCGTGCAATAGCAGACTTTACTGAAGCCATAAGGCTTAATCCAAAAGATACTGATAGCTTATATTTCCGGGGCAGATTGTATTTTAATAAAAAAGATTATGATCATGCCATAACAGACTTTAATGAAGCCATAAGGCTCAAGCCAAATGATGCAGATAACTACGTTGAGCGCGGAAAAGCATACCAGGCCAAGGGAGACCAGACCCAGGCAAATACCGATTTCGCAAAAGCAAAGGAGCTGGGGTATACCGGCACAATTCCTGCCTCCGTGGCTGCACCGCCGGCGCCAAAAAATATACGCGCCGGGACGCCGGGGACCGACAAGGTTACCATCAGCTGGGACAGCGCCGGCGACGGCTTAAGCTATAAAGTTTATTACAGCAGTCAGAATGATCCGTCCAATGCAAAGATCCTGGGCGATCCGACTACCGGCACTTCGATGAATGTTAGCGGCATGTCTGCCGGGTCAACTTATTATTTTTGGGTAGCATCCGTACAGAACGGGCAGGAAAGCGCCAAGTCTGTTGCAGTAGCCGTAAAGGCTGCAGCGCCTGTACAGGCTGCAAACCCTGTGCCTGACGGTTTCGTAAGTATCAGCGGAGGTACATTTACCATGGGCAGTCCCCTAAACGAGGCGGGGCGGGGTACGAACGAAAGCCAGCATCAGGTAACCGTGAGTTCATTCTACATGGCAAAGTATGAAGTTACTGTTGGGGATTTCGACAGTTTTGTTTACACAACTGATTACGATACAGATGCCGAAATGACCAATGGGGGCGGAGTATGGATGGGTTCCAATTACGTAACCATGCCGGATGCCACCTGGTGGAATCCCTACATAAGCCAGAGCAATGATCATCCCGTGGTTCTGGTAAGCTGGTTTGACGCGGTCCAGTACTGCAACTGGCTTAGCTCGCAGGACGGGGTGACCCCCGCATAC
>Ga0123354_10019514_pt1 | contig 10647 bp, 3 predicted proteins | sample TergutLab28metaG_2_FD_97872 | JGI IMG/M metagenome (GOLD analysis project Ga0123354, IMG submission 97872) | Labiotermes labralis P4 segment gut microbial communities from Petit-Saut dam, French Guiana - Lab288 P4 | ecosystem: Host-associated > Arthropoda: Insects > Digestive system > Gut ...
CGCTGACCACGTGACACCCCTCTATCCGCAAAAGTTGGCACTAACTTCGCCAACCGGCGGCGGCCGCTCTGTCGGTATAGTTCGCGTGCGGACTAAGGCCACGGAGTTTAGTTTAGTTTTAGTCATCATAACGTTAAATGTAACTAAGCTGTTCAAAATACAAAGTTTCAACGCCCAGAAAAAATAGCGTCTGAACATCTTTGTTAAAACAACTTTGGTTTACAAAGTAAAGGAACTTTTGCTATCATAGCAGAATAATCTTATGCGGGTTTTAGGTTTTTGTGACCGTGCATCGTGAGCAAATTGTGAAGTGAGAGAGAAAACCAACAAGATGCAACAGTTAGATGTTTATTTTCAACACTTTCTCAACATGTTTCGGGCATCATTACGCCCATCTTCAGGAGAACAAGACGTATGTTACTGCAGCGCAGCACACCACATGCAGTAACACACGTCTTGTTCTCCTGAAGATTGGCATAATGATGCCCGAAACATGTTGAGAAAGTGTTGATAATAAACATCTTACTGTTGCATATTGTTGTTTTTCTCTCTCACTTCACACTTATGCGGGTGTAATTTATGTGGAATGTACACAGTCTTACAGCTGTCTGCCTTTCTGTATCTTTTGACCTCTTTTAGATGCGGTCTCATTCCAAACGTAGGTGTCCAGCTTTATTGGGTGCAACAAACACGGTGAAATTTTAGGAAGCGAATCTCCGTTTGTAATAAAAGTGACATATCACCACCTGTCGCAGACAGCACACACTGCACACCACAGCTATAGCGCAGTACTTTTCCCATCTTCTTTTTTAAGGCAATATCTTCCTTTATCCAGGCGACCAAGATTACCTTCCTCCGCAAAATTCTGGTACAATCTTTGTTCTTCTCGGCTGGTTCTTTCTTGTAAACTCTGTACTGACTCACAGAGAACACGTGGGCCTTCTTTGGGTTGGATTACACAAATGTTGATTTAATATTTACGTTTAGTTTTATACATGCTTTTCTTTGCCGCTTCTTTTCCATTTTTTTTTTTGCACTAAGCCGGTACATATATAATCTGTGTACAATTTCCTGTACCTCCTGCACAATAATCCCTCTACTCCCTGTACACTAATCCCCACATATCCTATATACTAACCTCTGTACATTTAGTACTTCCGTCAAGTATGAGTGGTTCTGTGAGTTACTGTGCCGCTGTGAGAGTCAAAGGTACAGAAAGATTCCTCGTTGCACATCTACATTTAAGGGCCGTGTACTGCAAGATACCTGATGTTAGCGCGCGCAGTTTCTCTAATTCTGACTAAATCAATAATAATAATAATAATAATAATAATAATAAAATAAATGGATGCGACAATGTCCATGTCTGCTTCGACCGTCTGTTGCAACAGTGCAATCAGTGTTCTTATATTTGGCTGTCGTGGAAGTTGCTTTATTGCTGATATCCAGAGGATTCATAAAGAAATTTTTGGACATGACTGCTTTCTTGTTTTCAAATTCAAAAGTAATAACCACTGTTTAAAAAACTGTTACTTCCTGGTAGTTTCCCCTAGTACTTAGGTGTAGCCTCCACCCCCTTCTAGTGCAGCGGTCATGGAAGAGTAGAGCTACAACTCTACCCACCCTCTGGGCCACACCGGGCCTCTAACGGGATCACTTTACCTTTACTGTACTCATGTGTAGCAAGCATTGCGCATGCCCACTCACACTTTAAGAATATTTTGCTGTTTGCATCAGACTGCGATGCAGGAAATTTCATTTTGCACTTGGTTACTGCAGGTCGGTTATATCGTAACCCCACTAGCATGCAATTCTCGAGCAGCACTGTAAGGTTCAAAGACGTTTCTGTTTCTGTTTGATTTTCAGCTTACAAATCTCGACCTCTAAGTTGCGTTTTGTTTATTTTCTTTGTTTCCTTCTTGTTTCGTTCTTAGTTGCGTTTAGTGTTTCCTCCATACCATTTTCTGTCCTTGTCCGGAGGAATTTCTTCTCTTTTCATTACTTAGTTATGGATACAACAACTGAATTGCTATCAGTTTGCATTTTCTGTCCGTGTCCGGAGGAATTTCTTCTCTTTTCATTACTTAGTTATGGATACAACAACTGAATTGCTATCAGTTTGGCATTCATTGCCACTATGTGCAAGAAAACCATCTTCTGTAGCTGTTGCACACCTTCCTAACTCCAAAAGCAGAGGACTGTTCTTGGGATATAGAAAATTATATTCTTATGAGTAAACAAGCCTGAAGATCGCGGGCTCGACTCTCGCTGGTGTCGTGGAATTTTTCATTGACATTTTCCTTACGGCCACACTACGGCCATAGGGCCGACTCAGCCTCTAACAGAAATGAGTACCAGGAATATTTCCTGTGGGGTAAAGGGGTCCGGTGCGTAAGGCTGACAACTTACCACCTTCATGTGCCGATTTTCTTGACATTTCGAGCCTAAATCTCCTGGAACCCTCAGGGCCTGTCTAGACCTGTACTTGGATAGCTTTGCCATTACCGTGTACTGAAGACAAATAAATAAAAAGAGGTGTTGATTGTTGTCTTTCAGAATATCGTAAGAAGGGGCAAAGAAACTGTCTGTATTTTAGAACTAAAATTATAGATTTTACACACATTCCTGCTGGACGTAAAGAGATAAATATTTGTAAAATCGAAAGAGTGACATGGCAACCAACAGATTAAACACATCGTCTTTATTTCGGACAATGACGGACAATTTTTTTCTTCGCCACCGAACCGAGTTTTCGGCCAAATTAACTTGCTGTTCTGTGCATGTGAGAGGAGTGAAAAGACTGTGCCTGTAGATACTACCTCACCCAACTGCCTGGGTCTTAATGCATGGATGTTTACCTCACAGTTCCCACGGTTCTTTATGTTGTTACTGGTTAAGCACTGTTCTTACTCTTTCAGTTCAATGTAAGACGATTGCTTTATTCGGGAAGTAATTCCACGTATCCCTTCATTTGCCCTGAATATGTGAAGACAATACTTTGTTTTGACTATAGCTTTAACTGTGTTACTGTTTCCTTACAACAGACAGACAGATAGGCAGACAGAAATACAGAGCATGGTGGTCGAACTGTAACCTTGCAGACTTGTATTAGGGAGATGTCCATTTTGTTTCTCCGCCTGGACAGCAGCTAAGATGTCCTGAATATTACGCAGTCATTCAAGGTAAAGGTCGATATAACACTCTGATTTAATTGGATCACGACAGTTTCCTGCCAAATCCTTTCCACTTCATCTTTCACCAATAATCCTACCTGACGTGATATCTGTAACATTGACAGCTCAGAAACATAAGCAGAACTTATCATTCAGTCTGTCAAGCGACAGGTCCGAAACCTTTTCCAAAGCGACTTCTCCACAGAATGCGATAAAAAGTGTTGTGTTTAAAATTTAAGTAATTTTTCTCAGTGGCACCAAAAAAATGCTTACGTCTTCTCCATCGACTTCTGTTCCATTCTGTCTCTCTAAACGTGTTTCGGAAGGCACTTCTTACGCAGTGTGTGTGATCAATCCGGTTAGCCCCTGTTGTAACGCACGCAGGATGCTCCTTTCTTCTTTCCTTGTGTGACTCTGTGTAATACTTCGTAATTTTTCACACGGTTGCTGAAACTGATCTTTCACATCCTTCTCCAGCACCACATTTCAAGGCTTTCAAAGTATTTCTGATCTCCTTCCGAAATATTCAAGTTTCAGCACCATACAGAGCTATGCACAATTACTCAATTATTACACCAACCACTGCACATATATAAAATTTATAAAATTTACACATTAAATCATTAAAAACGCTCCGACATGTTTCGGTCCTAAGACCATCATCAGGGAGCTATATATTCCTTGCTAAAGTCACACTAGAAATAGTCACAGATTAATTTTGTTGCGTTCATGCAACGAAGCACAGAATGTACATCCGTAGCAGGGCACTCTTCGCAACATAACCTTACACAACACGGCATGCTGCCACAACACCCAACTTGTACAACGAAATTAATCTGTGACTATTTCTGGTGTGAATTTAGCAAGGAATATATAGCTCCCTGATGATGGTCTTAGGACCGAAACATGTCGGAGCGGTTTTAGTGTTTTGATGTGTAAATTTTATAAATGTTATATGTGTGCAGTGGTTGGTGTAATAATTGAGCAACTCGACAACATGCACGGTGTAACAATAAAAATAGGCTATGCACAATATTTGCCTTTCATAAATTTTTTTTACTCAAATTTAACTTAAGTTTTCTGGTGAAGGCAGCCTTGTTCTTCCTAAATGCCGGCTTTGCCATGTTAATCCTGGATATACTAGCAAAATTCTTGCGAAGGTATTAGTTTCTGAGTGCCGTAAAGTAAGAGAACAATGGAGTAGGAGATAGGAATACTCTTTAAGCGGTAATGCATAAGTTTGTTCTCACACTTTCGAAGAAACATGCTTATTGGAATGTCCTATTTACTGGGAATTTAAGGCGGTTTATTAAATCAGATTTCGCTCTACCTTTCTAAATTTTACTTGGTAGTAGCCCATTTTACCTGAAGCTCAAAGGTATTGTGCGATTCATGGAAGGTGTGTCTGGTTACCTGAGCAACCAGTTACAGAGAAATTCTGGAGCGTGACGTCACATTGCTGTGGTCATCCATCGCTTGCAACACGATCTGTTGGCCCTTGCTGTGATGTGTTGCCGCAGCCATTCTAAAGGAACTGATGCACCCGGACGTCAGTCTCTGACACGCCTGTAGCACGCCTCTCCTCCTGTTGTGGGGGAGTTTGAACACGTGCCAGAATGGGGAATAAAAAGAAGAGACACTTTGAGGTTGAATAATACACTAAACAATAAGAGGAACAAAATATGTGAAGGAACAATATGAAACAAAGGAAGAAATGATATTGACGTAACGTTCAATAAAGAAGGATGTACGGAAAGAGAAATAAGGACAAACTAAATAATGAAAGGAAGACTTAAACAAATACGAAATTTGATAAATATATTGCTAAAAGAATTAAATTTCTTAACGGATTTAATTACACAAATTAAGGAAATGAAAATAAGACATGATAAAGGGAAAGAAACAACACACACGAAAAAAGAATATAAAAATTTAAGAACAGAAAGGAAGATAGAACAATGAAAACACTGGTATACGAAGTGTGGAATAGCAAGAGGAATGATAAAATCAATGGCTTATATGTAGCATAAGGTACCCTTGCAAAAGTTCTTATAATTTTACTTTGTGTGAAGTGATTTTCATTTAGAATTGTCTGAGACTAATGCTACCCCTCAGTTTTTGTTCAACTTTGCTTTACAATGCAACGTTATGAATTCCGCGAAAATTAGTAGAAATCGGAACTGAATATACAGTACAAGGTGCCGGTCTGTGCTGATGGTGTTGGTCTACTGGACTTGAAAACAGTATTACATAGATCAAGGAGTTTAGGGCTGAACATATAAATTGCTCTCTTAGTACAAGTTCCATTTCCTCAAACCATATACTGTGTTTTACTGCAGTATATGTAGTACGCCTGTTTAGGGCTACTGGATCGTGGCATCTCTGCAAATATCTACACGCAGTTAAACATAATATAATCATGTCGTGTCCAGTGCGTACTCAGGGTCTGTGGAAAGACATTTTCTATTAGAGGAAGCTGTTAAACGATATTCAAGTGTTACATAAGTATGTATTATGCATTCCTGCTGTACTCAGCCCAGGAAACAGAGACAAAGTTTTACTTGTTGAAGGGGGTGAGGGAGAGACAGACAGAGAGAGGGTGAGAGAGAGGGGAGGGAGAGGCTTCAGCAACAAACTTCCAGAACACGATTGCAGCCCAAGGGTACATCTCCCAGCATTAGACAGATCCCTTTAGTAACGCATCTCCCTCCCACAAAATTTCTCTTATGACGAAAACCAATTTAGACTTCTATGCTGATGTATTGATAATCCATATCGTGAAAATTGTACCATAGGGGACGGCATGACTGAGCTACTGTTGTTTCCTTATCTGTTTGCTATAACAGTGTAACAATCAATAACAGCATCCGTAACTGGGAACTGTGTAGCGCAGTACGTGTAGTCTGTCTCATTGAAGGTACTGAGCGAAGCACCGTCAACATAAATAGCTATTCTGAAAGAAGTATGAGAGGGGCAAGATACGTAGCATGCATGGGAGAGAACACTACAATTACAAAATTGATAGCTGGCTGGGCACAGGCTCTTCTCTGTTGATGTAGAGAGTTTTGGTAGGGTTGTGTGCAGGAGATTCTGCAGGTTATTTGGTGCCTGAAAAGAATGGATTACTTCAAACGTATGAAGAACACCAGATGTATAGACAATAGAAAGAAGTGAAAGTTGCCAGATGGAGAGTACTTTATATAAAAAGGGTTGTTCTGTGTGCCGATGAGTAATGTGAATGCTGGGAAGGCCGTATGTCTCCAGGAACAGCAGCAGAAATAAACAAGTCGCAGGAGTACATCAAGAACTAGCAACTGGCGCCCACGCACAAGAAAAACTACTAGTAGAGACCTACAAGGAAAAATAATTGAAGAGTGAAACAAGACGGTACGGTCACAGGGAAAATAAACTCACTTACTCACTTACTGTAGGGAGCAGAGTCCTTCTTGATAAGTTACCTAGTTCTCAGCTTGCCAAGAAATTCCCCTCATTTTACGGAACCCAACGGTTCATTACCGCGTTTAAAAGTGCCCGCCACCTGCCCCTAGCCTCAGCCAGATCAATCCATTCCGTGCCCATCCCATCCCACTTCCTAAAGACCCATCTTAATATTATCCTCTCATCTACGCCTAGGTCGAATTATAAACACAGTACAAAAAAACTAAGACATGAGATGTAATGTCCCGTATCCAAAAAGTACGGACAGTTACCGCACGGCATAGAATAGTGATAGACCAAACAACATCGGACAAGAAACAAAAAACTGAAGGTGCAGAGTGAAAATAAAAATAATCGTCAAAATTTAAGCTCAACACGAAAATAATGAAGAATGCACACGTTGTATTACGGAGAATACAACAGCGACCGTAACACATGAGAGAAAAAAAAAAGGATGTTCCTAATTACAGAATTTATGTACAGGCAGACCTAGGCGTAGATGGGTGGATAATATTAGGATGGATCTCCAGGAGGTGGGATGTGGGTATATGGATTGGATTGGGCTGGCCCAGGATATAGACAGGTTGCGGACGATTGCGAGTGCGGTAATGAACCTTCGGGTTCCGGGTTCCGTGAGATGCGGGGAATTTCTTGACTAGCTGCAAACCAGTTAGCTGCTCAAGAAGGACTCTGCACCATGGAGTAAGTAAGTTATATCTAAGAAGATGTTGAATGGTGGTAACAAAGGCTAAACAGCGCCAGATAGTATACTTAAGCTGTTTTAAATGTTGAATAGAATTGAACTGTAAGTGGATTATTGCAACACACTAAACGTATAGTTCCAACTTTTAACTGTCTGACGCCTTACACAATTAGTCTGACAATCTAAAAGACATAGCACTTATGTCATACGAGGCAGAAGTATCAAAATGTTTATGTTTATTGAATGAATCACGACTGCAAATAAAATTGCTGTACCTATATTCACAGCATGCGGTATTTCCAAATTTCTTTCCGAAATAACAGCGGGCTCAGAGCTTTGTGTTATTATGAACACGTGAGATGTCTGATAGTTTGCTTCAGTGTCTGCAGGCAAGTGTATTGGCCGCGACTGCTTCATTTCATGACTTGTCTATTCATAATAAATCATCCTTCGACGCAGTATGATCCGAATAATTGAGAAGATCTTTAAATGTACTAATTTACAAAAAGATAGATAAATTCATTACGGTTGACGCAAGGTTTTACTTCAGTTCTATCATACAGCCTTAATATTCATACTGGAGAAAAAGAATAGATAAGAAATTACGTAAATAATAGTAAAAGTAATAAAAAATAAACAATAATAATACATTTGAATAAAGGTTGACCAACTAGATGACACTTGCTTTATTATGTATTGCTCAACATGTTTCAGACGTTAATACGTCCATCTTCAGGAGCTAGCGAGTAGTTGTTGTGTTGTGTAGGCTGCAATGATATAATATATATAATAAAGCAAGTGTCATCTAGTTGGTCAACCTTTATTCAAATATCAAGATGATGCACGGTCCAATACGCATAAGAATAATAATACAGTTGAAAATTTTAAAATTAATCAACCATATTTCTATTTTGTGTGAAAGTGTTCCGACGTTTCGACACCACTCACCAAATCTTGCCTCTGAACATTCATTCCACAATATATTTTGCAGGTTCTTCGTCCTGTCTGCTTTTCGGTCCTTCTATATAATGTACAGACCAATAGTGTGACTGTCGGTTCCTCAAGCAGCGGATTCCTAAATGGTGTTAGCCGAAAGGTGGTTCTAGGTTGTCGTTATTACGTGAATTAAATTAACGCCGAATAAGAATGACTTTCCTTAATTAATACATCAATCACCGAATGCATTTAATAAAATACAATTTATGACAAGTATTGATCTCCTTCATGTTTTCTGCAACGGGATTCCTTCCACAGGAGTCTTTCAGATCAAATGTATACAAGACAATCCTGCTAATCTAGGTATTGCATCGCACTCATTGGAATTATTAAAATATTAAAATTCTAAAATACATAAAATTGATAAGCATAATATTACAATGTTCTGACTTTAAAGGTATGTGATAGCCGTGCAAGGTACAAGTTCTTAGTCATTTATTGTCTGTTTGCAGTATGTATACAAACATCTGTCTCGGTCTTTGTGATCCGAAGAGATCATGTTCAGATGAAGAGTGTGCAATGTGTCGTGTCGTGACAAGTGAGTTTAAGAATGACTAATCCTAGGTCGAATCATGTCACTCTTTTAAGCACACAAACTCTGCTTTCTAAATATCGTTTTGTTTTGATCGATAAAAATTTTGTTATTATGAACTTTTAATTATTTATATCTGAAATGTGAGCTACGAGTATCTTTTAAATGAAGTTTAACCTTTAGACGCCTAACGTCAACTATAGTTGACGTACCGCACAGCTAACCCTCAAAGTTGCATTTTATATATTTATTCAACAAATATAGGTACCGAATATTTTAAACATGATGTATACTGTCCGTTTTTTTTTCTTCAAAATGCAGTTTGTTTCATAATTCTAACGTATTTGGTTCCTGTATTATTCACATTTTATGTACAGGTGTGCTAAAATTAAAAAAATAATTACAGTGCCAAAAGGTTAATAGAAGCTTAGCGAGTTCTCTAAAAAGAGTTTTTTCGTGACATTATAAATTGGTGCACAGAATTCTTCAGGTTTCTTTAGGGTGTAAAATCTTATATGACAAAAACAATTCAGGTGGTGACAGTTTATTAGCCAGAATATGACAGATAATTTCTGGCTTAACAGTGTTATGCTGGTGTTCAGCTAGTTGCGTAATAAATTGTTTGTATCTCAAGTAACGATAATAAACGACCATAAATAATAATTAATATTTTCAAAATCACAAAGAATTCGTTCGGGCAGTGTGTCGGTGTGTTCTGTACACGACGAAAGTAGCAGCTAATAAATGTGAATGGAATGTCGTAATAGTGTTCCGCATCGTTCGATGCCGATAGTCATCGATCATCTCTTGAGTTTTAAATTGTCACGGTACAAAATTAAAATCTAGAAGTGTAATCCAAGTTGGTATTATTACCTATTTGACTAAAGATAAAATTGTACTTCCAGAAATGTTGTCCGTTTTAACTGTGTGTCTTCAACTTTAGTTCTAAGGAATGTTCCAGACTGCTCTCCAAGCCAATATGTACACCTAGCAGAGGGGTGTGTCACTTCTCTGGCAGAACACATTGACGTGAGGTTTTAGCTAGTAAAGACAATTCGGAGAAATTCCACTAAACAACTGTGGGATTTTATGTTTTTTTGCACCGTGCATTGTAATATAATTGTACAGTATAAACCAACGAAATGCACATTTCATAAATTAATATTTTGATTTTGTTAATGTCTTCTACATGTTTCGAACCCGAGGGTTCATCTTTAGGAAGACGTTTGTATATAGTGTTTTCGATATCGAAGAGACTTTTCTACCTATCAGACTGCTTATACTGGTACATGTAAAACGTACCATACCATAAATGTATATATAACCGTTTTCCTGAAGATGAACTCTCGGGTCCGAAACTTGCAGAAGACATAAAAAAATTAAAAATTAGAATGTTAATTTAGGAAATGTGCATTTTGTTGGTTTTTATTTTATAAAGATAGGATCTTGCTTCGTTCATTTCGGTTTGTTGTTTGTGATCAAATTTGCTGCATTTCGACTTTTGTATATGAGGTTGGAGAAATCCAACGAGATGCAACAGTATGCAGATATTTACTTACTGCTAAATTACTCTACATGTTTCGGGCGTCCATCGCGCCCATCATCAGGAGTACATAAAACTGTAGTTGCACCCTCTGGTGCAGATCATACTAGCTGGAGAGCAACCAGCTTGCTCCCCAGACAGTATGATCTGTACCAGAGGCTGCAACTACAGTTTTATGTACTCCTGATGATGGGCGCGATGGACGCCCGAAACATGTAGAGTAATTTAGCAGTAAATAAATATCTGCATACTGTTGCATCTC
>Ga0123354_10019515_pt1 | contig 10647 bp, 7 predicted proteins | sample TergutLab28metaG_2_FD_97872 | JGI IMG/M metagenome (GOLD analysis project Ga0123354, IMG submission 97872) | Labiotermes labralis P4 segment gut microbial communities from Petit-Saut dam, French Guiana - Lab288 P4 | ecosystem: Host-associated > Arthropoda: Insects > Digestive system > Gut ...
CTTTTTAGGACAGGGTTCACAGGGACAGAATACAGAACAGTTTGTACCATCTGCAATGAATAAAATTATATGTACCATATATGTATGTTTATATACATATAAATATATAGACATATATATAGAGAGAGAGAGAGAAAGAGAGAGCAAATTTTGTTGAAATTCTCCGAAGTTAGGCATGTGATGTCAAATTTAAACACTACGTCGACCCGCTCAACCCGCAGCTCGCGGGCAGCATGTTGCCCGCGGCAAAGAGTTATATTAGTAGCAAAGAGCAGGAACGTCTTCCCTGGCCAGGCTTAAAAACATGGATTAGGCACTAATGAAAACTCGTGAGGTATTTGTTTACGGACACGTTCATTTACAATTATTTTCGTAAAGATGTGCTGAAAGAACAACAACTTAACCTAGGCTGTGAATTGTTTGAATTTTATCTTTAAATACGTGTTTTCTAACTTTTTAAAATATTTATATTGCACATGATGTACAGATAAACAAACAGATAAAATTACGCGTTTAATTTTTGGATTATGTATTCATTCTTGATTCTGCGCATTGAATTACATTTCATCTGCATGCGGATCAAAATCTGCCACAGCTGCCCGCACCTGGACTACAACATGAACCTGTACTGCCTAAGATCAACTCGGTCTTTGGAAATAATTCAGCGCCTCCAAGAATTTAAGCACTAGTGAAAGAAATGGCACATCATCGGTCTTTGGTTTATTAAAAAGCGAAGAAGGCTGCTTTAATATAAGCTTATGCAGAAATTATTAAACCTTGTTCATGGTGGGGTCATTATTTAAGTGTCAAATATTCTGAGACTATGAGAAATTATTATCAAAGTTACTCCAAAATGTACCGTGCAAAATACATAAAACACAAGCCACAGTGATCTACGTTTTCTGAAAGTACTGTATAAAAATTAGACCTGCATATCCAGTACGTATAGTAGAGAAGATGAAAGGAGATTCAACACAGATTATATATAGTGTGATTTATTGGTACAAAAAAAGGGGCTGCAATAGTATGCAACGCGTCACTGTCGAATGACGGTACCATGGGAGGCCCGCAGTTACGTCAGTGTATGTCGCAAGCAGCATGACGAACACACAAACTCTGCCACACAGCTAAAAGCGCAACATCAGTCAACCCCAGAAGAATAACAATTTTCAGAAAATTAGGTCATCGATGAGACGTAAAACTGTTAGGTAGCCGAAAAGTACCCACGACAATGGCCTCGACGAAACAAGCACAAACGCTGAGTCCGAAGTATACTTTATTCCAGATTTCCCGGACAGGAAAAGGGCTTTCCTTGCCAAACGGTGAGGGATGGTGGAACTTACCCTCGGACGTTACATATTCTTAGTCTAGCCACAGACGGTTATGTCAAAAGCTCACCTACAGCGTGTTGACGTAAACTTTCACAAAATGCCATCCGTAATGAACTGTCGTGTGGACACGTCAGCTTGGCGAGTAGTGGCACAGATGCAGTTTGCTGTCTCATATTACCAGCCATACCGTTATTTGGATGAGTTTCTCCACAGTTCTCTTGCCGCAGCTACGATTTTGGCAATTCATTTGCTGGGGGTCGGAATGTTACGTGAGTTTTCTGTGGGTTACACCTCACGTATCGTGGACAGGGAGCTGAAAACATAGACATACAGGAGCGTCTACACGGCTTCTACCAAGAAAACAGAGCCAATGCCTGTTCACCAATAATAGATGGACTACTTAGAGGCACCGCGGGATCGCCATTATTCATTGTGCATACGTTACGTAGTTATTCGAAGATAGCCAAATACTACATTGTGCTGTGTATCTTGAGCAATCTTACCAACGCTTTTCATCGTCTGCTGTATTGCCTCATGTGACAGCGAAGCTTGACGCCTAAGTTTACAACATTTACGAATAACTTTTAACAATCATTTACAGTACGGATTGTATGTATACGTGCGAGAATCCATCCATTCTGCATGTACAAACACATTAAATCTGCCATTAAAGGAACTATAAAGGGGTCAAAATTTCCGGTGCACGCAGGTTCTCTGTCACATATGTAACTGAAATGCGGATCATCAGGATCCCAGATCATCGGTAACGTAAAGATTTCCCGCTATATACAGGTTTCCATTATGCCAATATTTCGTTTATGACAGTTTTAACTGTAGAAATATTACGCTAACTGCAGAATAAAAACCAACTAGGTGCCACTTATTATTTCATTGTACTTCTTATAGGCTCAACATGTTTCGGACACTACTATGCCCATCATCAGAAGCTCGTGACTATAATGTTGATTACCTGCAGCCTGCAGCCCGGACACTACTCCAACCTAACCGCAACTAACTTCCAACCTACAGCAAACCAAGAACGAAACGACCAATGTGGTAATCAACATTACAGTCGCGAGCTCCTGATGATTGGTATAGTAGTGCCCGAAACATGTTGAGCCTATAAGAAGTACAATAAGACAGTAAGTGGCATTTAGTTGGTTTTTATTCTTCAGTTACCACAATGATGCACGATCCAGCAATCATCAAATATTACGCTGCCTGCTTACTATTGCAGACCAAAGGGATAAGGACTGTATAAGTCTAATAATTTGCATTGGACGTGAATTACGTCACTATTTATCAAATTTCATATAAATATTTTATATTTGTTCTATCTCTGACGCCTTTCGGCTTTCCGTAATGACAGCTCGGTGCACTCTCTGCCCCCGCTGTAGGGTCCAACGCCCCTCTGACTTTTTGGACGAAATTTTTCGTTGATTCGAATCCTTGCCAAATATCCACATGCCGGGTGGACAACCATTTGGGAAAACATCGCCTGCACCCCGCTGTCTGAAGAGACGAGATCTCCGTGGTACAGGGTCATACACGGCCTGACATCCACGCAGGCAATACAACACGGCACAAACCCACAGAACACGAGGGTGAGTGTCCAGTGTAACATATCGACACACCACCGCACAGACTCACACCGCGCACTTCCACCTTAGAACTATGACAATATACACGTCGCAGGATAGCTGCCGTACTACGTACGGACCCCAGATATGTCCCCCCAAGTGGACAGTACTCCTTGTTGTCACCGCATGGCCGAATCAAAACGTCACACGAAGGTACGGTGACAGGATACTACGTTCACTGTGTTGTGCGGAATGGCAGTTCTGTCATCCTACGTGACCACATGGACTTCCTCAAGAGATACAGAAAATGCACATCTTTGGCGATTATTTGGAAGAATGTACATGATAATACATAGAGTATCTTAGGTAACGCTTTCTTTAACTCCTTAGAACGAAGAAGCCTGGGACGTCCAGCGGCTGTGTGTTGACAAGTGGATCGTGTACCTGTCCATACGAGTGAGGAGGAGCGCTGTACCAAGTTATCTGTTTGCTGTAACTCACACAGGTGCAGATGGCCGGTATGCTGTGTCAAATTCAGAACCTGGTGCTGACGTAGCGTGATAACCATTTAGTGTATATGTCAGTGATGACAGCGAAGATCTCCAGTACGGCCTTGAAATTGTGCTAGTAGAGCAAGCGCTATGAACCGACATAAATGTATCAAATCTCAAATTTTCTGGATAAATGTCGTGCGCGTCTTTTGTTTGTTTGTATTGTCATTCATGCTGTAGACAATGTTTTCTTAATTTTGATTAGATGTACAGTTGTAATATACGTATTACTGAAGAAGCAAAAATTTTTGAACGTAAAAAAGTTAAAAAAAAAAAAAAGTGAAAACGTCACGGGTAGCATATTGCGTCAGAAACGTTCTGAGGGCTAAACCCAGAAGACAAATGCACTATGGTCTCTCCAAATGCTCTCAGCCCTCTGCCATGCTGTGTGACGTCAGGTATCTGAAAGCCCGGTGTTTATATCCAGTGGCGTAGCTAGGTTTTATGGTGCCCGGGACGAGTGATCACAATGACCGCCCATAACATAAATTATAAACCTTCCCCCTCCCTGTTACGCTCCCACCCTGTTTTTATTCCCTTCCATAAAACCTTAAATGCTGTCCTTAACGTAAGCCTCCACACAGAGGACTTCAATGCAAAAGCTAACGGTGCAGTGCTGTGAATCTAGAAGTTTGGTCGCCACATTTCTGCCTAGGATGCTTTTGTTAAGTAACAGGTCTGTCCATTCTGAGATTTATAGTGTACAGAGTGGTAATTGGACAGGATCATTACACCAGTGTTCCGCACTTCATCGTCGATATTTTCCCCATGGCGCAACAGAACCTATTAGGCCAGGGCTACTTCGTTATCGAGGATTCAAGATCACACTCTAGACACACCATTTTCGGTAGACGTCCTCTGATTTGGGGATCAGCCCTAATCAGAGAATTCTATGTGGCAACACACAATAATCTCAAGAGACAGACGTCAATGTCCACGGCAGTATTCGCAAACCCAGCTAGCGAGTGGCCGAAGACATTAGTCTATTACCGACGATAAAAATTTCACCAATTTACAGCGTTGTTAAATAACACTCATAACATTATTAGTTAGACGGCGTATTTAACATCCACCTGTGGTCATGATGGCGCCTCTCTATAGGCACTCACCGCTAAGTGCTGAGAGTAAAAAGTGTTCTTCAACTCCTCTAAACTATACGTCTCTGTGTTCTGACATAATTATACAGAGTGTCCTGTGTAAAAGTTTCGATGACTGTCATCGCCGTCTGTGCCGCAGACTGTCTTACACATCTCTAAATTTCGAATCTCGATTTCCATTCGCAATTGAACCAGAGACGTATTTCCAAGGCGTCCGAACCTGTGCAGACGCCATGCGACAGGCAAAATTCCTGTCCGGAATGTTCGAAAAAGTGTCATAAACAGGATTCTTACGTAAAATGGAGGCCGCATCGACCTCTATTACGATTATATGACATTAGATGACATTAGATTAGAGCAGTCTCGTGATCGCCTACGTGGCTGTTCACCTAAATGTACTGCCATGTAGAGACAGTTCATATCGCACGCAGTGTGTTGGTTTAATGAGCCTGCCAGCACACCTGTCGTTATCTCGAAAGGCACATTGATACTAGCGTCACGTAGCGTTCGTATTTCAAATTAAACCGTCGGATTAGGTGCACTGTCACCAGCAAAGCCGACTCATGACGTCATTGCTACTTGCTGCCCATGCAGTCGATAGAATTTAGCGCTCTCTGGATTGCAAACCATCGATCCACCCGAAATACATGTGACAGGGCTACGCGAAATATGAATTGGAGGCAGTGCCAGTCATATATATATATATATATATATATATATATATGACGTCTACGCCTATTTCGCTGACAGTACCACAGGCCTTGGCTGTATGCCACATGAGGACCGGCGCTTCATCGTGACAAAGTGTAAAAGAGTTGACAGGTGGGTACAACAGAACCCTAAACAAACTAAACAAGCTACTGCGTTGAATAAATCTATATGATAAATGTACCGGAAACACAGGGCCACTATTGGAGGTCAACCTATTATAAAATATAAGCAGAGGAACAGACAAGTAGCTAATCACAACTACACTGGACAATCTACAAACACATTTGTTACAAACCAATCGCAAATCTGTTGTTAAACCCGTACAGGATTAAATCTCCGAAATGTTTCGGATATTAATAACAGCCATCCTCAGGGAGAATTTTATCACAAAGGAAAGTTTTGACGATGAAACGAATCATCGTCGATTTTATTTGGTGATACTTTACGGAGTCAAACAATTAAACTATCGACGCTTAATATCAAACAATTGCTGTAATTTAGTTAAAAATATACAATATTTTTTATTGTTCCTTATTTGCGCATTTTTGTATCCTAACATATAACAGCAAACTGTTGCCTTCAACAAAAGTTGGAAGATACATCAGTTTAAATCACTAATAAAAGCCGAAACATGTCGCCTTGTCGCAGAAGTAATCACATTCACGTTGACCAACATGTGTATAATTACTTCGAAAATAAATATATTCTTACGGGCATACATTGCACGCAAAATATATACAACCAAATTTATGTTAGACAATTTTTATTGTCTAATGTTCAATGTATTTCGGCGTATCAATACGACGTCATCCAGCGCATGTTATTAAAGATACGTTTAAAAAACTCACATAAAACATGTTGATACTTAAATTTCCTGAGATTTCAAATCTTAAAATTCCTTAGATTTCAAATCTTAAAATTCCTTAGATTTCAAATCTTAAAATTCCTGAGATTTCCAATCGTAAAATTCCTGAGATTTCAACTCTTAAAATTCCTTAGATTTCAAATCTTAAAATTCCTGAGATTTCAAATCTTAAAATTCCTTAGATTTCAAATCTTAAAATTCCTTAGATTTCAAATCTTAAAAATCGCACACCTTATTACCGTATATTTAAATTTGGTTTTAAGTCTCTTCAGTTCGTCTGCATACATTCCCTAGCAGATTTACGCAACTAACATTATATTAAACCCATACATATATTTTGAATAATAATGGCAATGAAATTTGTAAATTTTTGCAGTCCAGCTCTACTGAACCAAGTGCTTCCTTTCAGAACTCACTTTCAATGGCCATAGCGCCACTCAAGCTGCATTTCCAGTTCTACAGAAATACGAAAAGCACTCTTACAGCGCAGTGTCGCTCATGTCATTACCTCCACGTTTTACTAGTGTGACAGAATATTTCGTCTGCAATGAAACTTGTACGGTTACATTTCTTCTTACTACTGCCATGACAATTGGCCTGGCACAAAATCCGCTAGGGGGCTGACGTATTTAAATTCTGGATATATTTGGGCTCGCTCCTTCAACTACACTCCAGGAACTACGCTTCAAATTCAGAGTGTGTCAAGGCAGCACAACGTGCTGCTTAAGACTATGACGTATTGCTTTCCGTATGTTTAGGGGCGTTCGCAAAATTGCGAAAGCAAACTATTAGTTTCGTCATGTCTTCCCGTCCGCACGCAACAACTCGGCTCCCACTGGACGGATTTCCATGAAATTTGATATTTGAATACTTTTCAAAAGTCTGGCGAGAAAATTCAAGGTTCATTAATATCTGACAAGAAAAAAAAAAGGTACTTTACATGAATAAGTGTGTAGATTTATGATAATAAAGTTAAAGTGTTCCCGTTACAGGCTCGGTGTGGCCCAGAGGGTGGGTACAGGTATAGCTCTACTGTTCCATGACCGCGGCACTAGAAGGGGTGAGTGGTCAGCAGCACGCCCCGGCCGCACTTTACCCCCGGGAAAGACTGGGTACCCATTTTACAGGAGGCTGGGTGGGCCACAGGGCCGGTCTGGATGGGCGGAAAATCTCGTCTCCACCAGGATTCGATCCCGTACAGTCCAGCCCGTAGTCAGTCGCTATACCGACTGAGCTACCAGATTTATGATAATATCTCAATTAATTCTCCGTAGAATGTGAAATGTTTTAGACAAAATTGTGGAGAGAATCGAAACACACATATTATATTCAATAATATATGTCCGAAAATGTGGTACAGCCGGACATGTCACAGATAATAATACACCACGTGCGTTTTGCATGCCGGACAACTACGGATCAAAACACACAACGTAGAATATGTAACACTTATTGCCTTTCCACGCCAAAGATGGATGCAAGAACGCCCCTCATTGTTATGTTATACGTACATTTTGTGCCTTGTTAATTTTTCCGTTCCGGGGCGTGGGGCTGACCCACCACCCACCCACATCCGGTGCCGAAAGGTCCTAGAAAAGAGTAGAGCTATACCTCTACTCACCCTAAGGGCCTTCGTGGCCTATAAAAAGGGTGAAATCGTACCTACCCAAATTTTCCGTTTAAAATTCCATTCATCACAATTTCTCAGGTGACCTAATGTACCGCCGGCAGCACGTCAGAATATCACAGATCGCGTGTGATCAACCCCTGAGCTAACTGACACTTCGCAAGTCGAAGAATGCGGATGATCGTCGTTATGACGCATATTTTGGGTGGTCATCAGTTGTAACATGTGTTCAAGTTACTCCGGAGGTCGCCATTCTATCTGTGAAACCGAATGCAGATAACTAAGGGAATGATTATCTGTTTTTGGAATTAGAAATGAAAGATCAACTTAGGGTAAAAAAATGGTCCACTTTGAAGAAGTACTCAGATATGTGGCCACTGAATCAAATTCATTAGAAATGTGAACACGTAAGTTAGGTCTGTGTTACACATAATTTGTTTTGTCACTGGTTTCAGGTTTGCAAGCGGTGAGAATTTAATCGGCTTTAAGATATCATGGAATTCGTAAGGCGGTATCAAACTGCTGTTACAATTTCCGACCTGAATATTAACCGTGCAGTTTCCTTCAAAAAACGGAACATGGAATCATAAAAATTATTTTAAAGTCCTTAAGGAGAGATTTATAAGATTCCAGACATTATATGATTATGGACTCCCTAATGACATTCTGCTGTACCTGTGTACTTATTGTGTGCTGGTTTGATAAATGGACTTACTGTGCTAAGATTTATTAGTGGACAGTTTGAGTGGGGCGAAACTAAACTATCAACTGATTCCAGAGAAATTACTTCCCTTAAATATCTCTACTTTAAATATTCAGATATTATTCCTTATAATCCCTTTTGTTTATGTTCTTGTTTGTTGTTTATTTCTTTATGTGATAACGGTAGTTCAGCACATTAATATTAAACAATGGATTGAGCTAAATTATTTTGTTGTTGTTCTGGATGCTGCTTCACTTGTTGTGTTTGCTGATGAATTTGATTTCGGTGTTGTTGTTGCTTTTGTTGCTGATGCTGATTTTGTGTTTCTTGTTGATGTTGCTTTTATTGTTGTTTTGGTCGTTGTTCATTATGGTGCTTTTGTTGTTAGTGATGCTGTTTTCTTGTAAATGGTGATTTTATCTTTGTTTTTTATGCTGTTGATGATGATGATGATGATGATGATGATGTGGCCGTTGAGGTTCTTGTTGTTGTGATTTTTTTGTTTTTGCCTGCATTAGATTGTATTATCATAATCATCTCCTTTATTATTATTATTATTATACGATACGGATGTCTCTTGTCACAGGCCTTTTCTTCCCGGTACTTCTCTTGAACCAGCGGTGATCCCCACCGCACAGGCTTCAAGCTTCAAACTGCAGTACTTTCCGTATTATGTGTGATGTTCCAAGTATAGCTGTCTTTTGTAGTGAATCTATCGAATGTTTTCCTGGTGCAGCCTCCAAATTTTTCCTTAAACTTCTCGTTACTATTCCAGTGGCTCCAATTGTTACTGGTAGAATCGTACATTTCAGGTTCCACATTCACTCTATCTCTATACACAAACTCTTGTACTTTAACTTCTTTTCCGCTTCCTTTTGCACAACATTTCTGTATGCAGGTATTGCCACATCTATCAGTGTGCAAGTTTTCTCTTTATTGTTTTTAATTATTATATCTGGTCTATTTGCTGTAACTTCTCTGTCTGTGTGTACTGCTTTATTATTATTATTATTATTATTATTATTATTATTATTATTAGGCATACAGAACACACAAAATACAAGTTAACGTTCTTAGACACACCTACAAGAATTTCAAAGTAATCTTATTTTTCTACGTTTATAAATATGAAATATGCCCTGTTTATAATCTACCTTTCTACACATTTCACATATCTAGCTGTGCTGTTTCTACAGACACAACTACCAAATTGAAATCGAAGCAAAACCTTGTAAGCGCCGTGTTGTTGTTGCGTCAAATTCTACAAAGAAAATTTTCATAACGAAATTTCCGCCATGTCGTTACGTTCATACAAAGTTTCGTAAAAATCCTGTGGCTAATTTACACACCAAAAGGATGTGACACAAACGTGGGGGGGGGGGGTTGTACCACGGAGACTCACCAACCTCTCTTTCATTCACAGAGGAAAATACGCCAATAAAACTTCCTTTAATTCTCTTCGCTGCGACTTCTAAAACTATTTTAATACTTAAGCAGTTTTATCTTAAAGCGTAATAAATTGCGATTTTTATTCCGTGCGTTAATGATGACAAATTACCCGTCACAGAATCTTAAATTTCGCTCTGCTGCGGACCAGCGGATAAGAATTGTCTCTCTCTCCCTCTCTCAAAACATTTACTTTAGTGGGAACATTTCAGTTCTCCTGGCATATGACGTCATGTACTTTCGCAGATAGGGACTACTGGGGCGGCCTGCCGCCTCAACATGAACAGTATCAGAAAGGAAAAACCGTCCGTAAGTAAAAAGTGATAAAGTATATCCGTCCCTTGACGTAAGGGGCAACGATCTTCGAAGATGTGTTATTCTGCCATGCGTACCCGGCTTCGTAATAAAATACTGGTATTAAACTTCAGAAGGCTAATTAATAAATCAGTTATAATTACTGTATCCTTTCCTACATACACAGTTAAAGTTTTAATTGGTATATATTATCGGTGCGAAGTATCATAACAAAATGTAGATGCAGGGCTTTAGATGTGTTTAAAGGGTTTTAATATACAGTTTGCAAAACGTAAAGAATGGTAAAAAAAGTTAAAGCAGTCCCGTTACAGTCCTGGAGTGGCCCAGAGGGTTCCAGGAAGTTAAGGTTCCCAGATTTCATGACAACGGCACAGGATGGTGGTAGGTTGTCAGTCTTACGCACCGGCCGCCTTTACCCCCA
>Ga0123354_10019516_pt1 | contig 10646 bp, 10 predicted proteins | sample TergutLab28metaG_2_FD_97872 | JGI IMG/M metagenome (GOLD analysis project Ga0123354, IMG submission 97872) | Labiotermes labralis P4 segment gut microbial communities from Petit-Saut dam, French Guiana - Lab288 P4 | ecosystem: Host-associated > Arthropoda: Insects > Digestive system > Gut ...
CTTCGTTGCGTGAGTATCACATTACACAACACGGCATGCTGCCACAACACCCAACTTGTACAACGAAATTAATCTGTAACTATTTCTAGTGTGACATTAGCAAGGAATATATAGCTCCCAGGTGATGGTCTTAGGACCGAAACACGTCGGAGCGTTTTTAATGTTTTAATGTGTAAATTTTATAAATTTTATTTATGTGCAGTGGTTGGTGTAATAATTGAGTAACTCGACAACATGCACGGTGTAACAATAAAAATAAAAAAAAGATGATAATCTGATCGTTCTGCATCACACATCAAATCTAGGGCGAGCTCTGCTGGCTGACTTGACTACATAATCAGCAAGCTTCTGGACTGCAAGGGCGACTGATTGCTTGCTGTCAGTGACGGAATGATTAGTGTCGAATGTCGCCATTACGCATTTTCATCTTTCGGAATCCTTGACGCCCCTTGGCGGAACCCAGTTTCAGAAACATTGGTGTAAAGTGTCGTGGTGTTTCGACAGAAGGTGCTGCTTCCGTCTTCGAGATCGCAGGATCCCATCACCCAGCTGGTCAAATTTGTAGTTATGGCAGATGATAAAGTGACAACAGGTGGACCACACGTGCCTGCACACGAGGAAACAGTGCAGCCTGGTTTCCCCGAGTCCCCGGTTCGAGGTTCCGTTTCTTCCGATCCGATCCCCAGTAGTGAAGGTCGTTTCTATGTTTGTTGCAAGAATCAGCTGAAATGCGTTTCTATCTCTGTATTCACACGTGTCCAGGTTTGCTGCACTGCCTTTTAGCTGTTGTCTTTGTGAGTTCCTCTCATATGGGATGGATTTTTTTAATTTTATTTTTTAAACTGTAATTTTGTACTTTATCATTCGGTGCAGAATCTTTTGTCTTCCAGGTTGCTATCCAAAAATTTAAAGATCAAGATATATGGAACTATAATTATGCCTGTTGTTTGGTATGGGTATGAAATTGGTCGTTGATATTGCGTGAGGAAATGAAGCTGAGGGTGTTTGAGAATATGGTGTTGAGGAGAACATTTGGATCTAGGAGGGAAGAGGTGATGGGGGAATGGAGGAGATTGCATAAGAAGGGGCTAAATGATTTGCACTCCTCACCTAATATTGTGCGGGTGATAAAATCGAGAAGAATGAGGTGGGCTGGGCATGTGGCGCGCATGGGCGAGGAGAGGGTGGTGTATAGGGTCTTGGTGGGGAAACCGGAGGGAAGGAGACCACTGGGGAGACCTAGGCGTGGATGGGTGTGTAATATTAGGACGGATCTCCAGGAGGTGGGATGTGGGTATATGGACTGGATTGGGCTGGCCCAGGATAGAGACAGGTGGCGGAGGCTTGTGAGTGCGGTAATGAACCTTCGGGTTGCGTAAAATGCGGGGAATTTCTTGACTAGCTGCAAACCAGTTAGCTTCTCAAGAAGGACTCTGCACCATGGAGTAAGTAAGTAAGTAATTTTATACTTAAATTCTATAATTATTCTACTATTGTACACATTGATATTCTAATACAATATCATATACATAGTACGTATTTGCACAAGGGGTGTATCATATTATATGCGCAGTCACATGTTCCAAATTGTTGTAATCCGCGTATTCCGAGCTCTTTCGGTAATTCGGTGCAAAGTCATCCTCTTCACCTGGAAGTATCGAGATAATGCTGTATACTACCGATAACTTAGGGCCCTCTCTCTTGTTTGCATATTGGTAACAAGATAAGGAAGACAAGCCGATGTACGTATAACGTAACATGCAGGCGCGTTCGTGCAACCACTGTTGCAGTGGAAAAACAGTAAGCGTTACATGTTCTGAGTGTGTGTTTGTAGTCTTAGGTATCCAGCATGCATTGCGCATGCACCACATTGTTATTTATTGCCTGCCCGGCTCTACAATATTCTTCCACCTTGTCAAATAAACGGCTCGATTTTCGAAAATATGTGTGTTTTCACATTTTCTCTACGAATTTTGTTTGAAGCATTTTTTTTCCAAGAAGAAATGAGCATAATACGATAAAAAATATATATTGGTCTTCATGTAAAGCACCCGTTATTCTTGTCCTATTTTAATGAAACTTGAATTTTTTTGACAGATTTTCGAAAATACTCAAATATCAAATTTCATGAAAATCCGTCCAGCTGGAGCCCAATTGTTCCATGCGGACTGACAGACGGATAGACATGACAAAGCTAATAGTGGCTTTTCGCATTTTTGCGAAAGAACCTAAAAACTGACTGACAGGGACTCCTCCCCCTTCTCGGTCGCAAAAATAAAATTGAAATGTGTTTGGCCGACACACAGATTTAATGAAAATTGGCCGGACACAGGGCAACGAATTTAGAACGAGCTATAAGCCAGTTTTGCAGATCATTATATGTATAATGGAACTTACGTCATAGCGAGTACGGAAATGTTTGCAGAGTTTCGAGCGATATCCAACACATATCCACTTTAGGAGAGTCCATTAACATTCTTTAAATTATGAACGGACACTGCTGTGTTTATAGCATATCAGATATTGCCTACGTCATGTACACCACACGACGCCACAGGAGATAAATAAAATTACTGGTACAGCCGACTGCACTGCTGCGTAACTGACAGCCGGACAGAAGTTGTAACGGGATGGCACAATTGTTTTGCTCTACAGCACAGACAGAACACATGACTTTCTCCATGCAAATTTTGCCTACGTGAAAATCACACCAATGTGATATACTCGTGTCTGACTCCAAGAAGTCTGTTTTCGAGGTAATTAAGTTTTGAGATTATAAAATAGTCTACACGATCACCCTTCGTAACTTTGTTGTCCCGACGCGCTCAGTCTGGTAGGTGATCCTCTTTCGGGAAACGGGTGTGGTTCACCGAATCACATATAGTTTTAGTTATTGTCTTTTAACTTATGTTTTATTTACTCAGTTTATTGTTGATAAAATGAAAAAAGGCGTGCTGTATCAAGTTAAACAACTAAATCATATTTTATTAAAATAACACAGTCACTTGTACTCCCTCACTCACAACTCTCGTACGCGACTGACTTCCTTACTGGACTGCTAGCGTCCGTTATCAGCTCCTAACCTTTTCGCCATTTAAATCTCTCCCCTCCTACCTATCACCAACGGTTCTGAATATACGTTGACAGATTAACCTACAACGCATGGCCATGAACCGTCCGTAACTGACGCCAGCAATCCTAATAAACAACTGTACTAAAAATGATCGGCTACAATAGAAATTATGAAATGAGATCAGTTTTGGCTACTATTGGTGGTAGTAAATGAGCGATGCATACAAAACTTTCGTCGGAAAACCTGGAAGGAAGGCCTGCGAGATGTATGCTTTTATAAAGAAGGGTAATAATAAAATAGATCTCAAAAAAATAAGGTGATTGAAAGCGTTAATCAAACCTATATGGAGCTACGGAATAGAACTGTGGGGTTGCGCCAGCAAGTCCAACATATTCATCATGCAGAGATTCCAATCCAAAATTCTCAGAGCCATAGCAAACAAATGTAACAAATCATACTCTACACACAGACTTGAAATCCCTTACGTAAGTGATGTCGTCCGTGAAAGAATCAATAAACATCACAACAAACCGGAAGCTCATCCAAATCCACTATTAGAGCCACTACTACAACCTTCAAACACTAGAAGACAAAATCGATCCTGGCCTTTAGACTTGCAAGGCACCTGAGGTGACATCGCTGGATGAATACCAAAGCACATCATTGAAATACATGGTATCATGACGTACTTTGTATAATCATCAATTTAACTTATAGATTACATTCTTTCTGATTACTAATAAATAAATAAAAGAAATAAGGTGCGGTATTCTGGCTGCGATTAAACTGGCTCAGGGTTCGATACATTTGTGGGATCTTACGAACACGGCTAAAGAACTTACCGCGTTTTGGACTGAAAGGTTGCTTGAGCTGTGGACATTTCGAAACAGGCCTGTTGTCCCGGAGTTATGTGACGAAAGCGGCAGGCACTGGGAACTATTTAGTCAAAGATACAAAAATAAACACATTTTCTTATGTAATATTCAAAAGTTTTCACCTCGTCCTTTTCAGATCCAAATGTATTTCTGAGCACTTTGTTTTTGGTGGATGCTCAGTCCATGTTTCACACCCATACAAAACAGCGGTGCATGTACAGAATTAAGTGTAGTGAAAATAATTGGGCCTCTCCTGGTTCAAGCTACCTCGTTTATTGGCTTTTTTTTAGTAATCAGTATTATCATAAATAAATGAACCACAGGATTAAATGGCAAAGAATGTGCTTGAAAATTCAACAATTCAGGTACACCTGTCCACGCTCGTTGTGAATCGTGTAAGTGAGCAAATTTACATCTGTCATTTGCTCCGGACACATTCCAACGTTCTGAAGGGCGCTGAGGTAAGCGTGTTGGAATTTACAGCGGGAAGTGATGGTCTGTTGCGGCTTAAACGACTCTCTGTACAAGCTGGTTCCTGTGGTTAAAACACAGGCCGGCATTTTTAATTATGGGAGCATTTGGACTTGTACCGACATAAAATGGTCCACATGTGTTAAAAATGTTTCAAAACCACGCCAGTAAATTTTGCCTTCTCCTTTTGTACTTAAGTCAGATAGACTACATATGATATGAGAATGAAGTGCTGCCAGCGGTGTTTCCAAAGAATCGTGGTAAGGTGGCTATATCTTGGTGCCACTTTTTAATTTATTCGAATTATTATACAAATTACTTCCGATGTGACAGATTATAGGTTGATTAGTTTGTAGCTGTATATAATTTAACGTCGCTTTTGTTCATTACATCATGTAAGAGGGGAGTAAATACATTTTCAACAAACAGATACAAGTATAAAAAACACATAATGAATGTCTGGGGTGTTACAATTACACATAAAATTTTATAGGTCGACTGGAAATGTTAAATGCGTAAGTAACTAGAAAGGACATAGGTAGAAAACGTTTGTGGACTTTTTGGAAGGCACAATCAAACTGCCGACAGAAAGTCACAAAACGAAAAAGAATCTGTTTGAATAACTTGCAACATAGCAGGTCACTTCCAGGGAATAGGCGTAACTTGGGTGCGGGGGGCAAGGGGGTAAAATGCCCCTCCCCCTTGCCCCCTTTCCCCCAGTATTATTAGCCAAGTTACACCTATGCTCCTGGGAACAACAAGACGATTGCTTCCTGTACACAGTGGCTGTAGTCGTAGGTCTCTCAATACGGAGGCCCGGATTCGATCCGAAACCAATTCATCCGAGATTTATGGTGGACGAAGTGGTAATTGGACGGGTTTTTCCCCGAGTATTTCGGTTCATCCTCCATCAGTGTACCACACACATTTTTAATTTCTCTGTCCGATACATCACAAAGTTTGAGGTTGGTTCATAGGTAAGGATGAAAAAGATACGCTTCATAAGTTACCGCCTTTCTTTATAGGTAATAAAGGCTATTTTTTAACTAGAAAGGCTTAACAGGGCAGGGCCAATTATGAGGCCAGCACAAATACATAAATACACAAACACACAGGTACAGCACAAATACACATACCAACACAACAGAAACAATGTGAGGTAAATGTGAGAGCTGACTCAACACATTATTCAAGTACTGCCAGTGTCCAGTATGTCTTAGTTCTTCAGTACAACAACAACGACGACGACGAAGCTAATAAAGGGACAAAAGGAGAAGAAAAGGAGGCGAGTTCAGGTGCAGACTGGATACCCGGAGAAAACGAGTGTGCGGTTTGTGACGACGACGACGACAATAATAATAATGTTTACCCTATAACAGGCCACGAAGACCCAGAAGGGGAGTAGACGTATAATTCTAATTTTTCTTTAACCTCGGTGCTAAATGGGTGTGGGAGGTGAGCGCCACGCCCCGGTCGCTTTACCCCCGAGAATTACCCGGCACCCATTTGTACAGAAGGCTGCTTAAGTCCCAGGGCCGGTCTCGACAGGTACAGAAGATATCGCCTGTACCGGGATTAGATCCCCCGACCGTCCGGCCCGTAGCGAGTCGCTATACTGACTACGGTATCCCGGCCAAACAATAATAATAATAATAATTTTAGTCGCATATAATACATGAATGAATTTATTTTTTACCAACACCTGAGGCAAGAGCAGCAGATAAGGCCTCGAACCACAATATAATACAAAAATGAAGATAAACTGACCAGAAGAAAAATATATGACGGGCAAATTATGATAGACTAAACAGGGTTTGGTAAAGAAGAAGTGACCTCCAGGGAAGTTGTGCTCGTACAGAAAACATCAGCAACTTCACACGTACTAAAAACTGTTGTGGCACAACATTGCTTACACGTAAACACAGGAAAACATCCGTGATTAATTCAGTGGACACGCAGATTAACAGTGTTTTATGATCCAAGGACAGTGTCCTTCTTCTGTAAACAGAAGAAATAAAGCATCAGGATACGGCAGCTACTAATAAAGTATTCTAAAATTCAAATAATTAAGAATGGAATATTATATACGTGAAAAGCTGGGCTGACAGAAACCACGCGCCAATAAATATGCAATTTTCTGTGTATTTGAAAGCGTACCGGAATATGCCAGTGTAAGGTTATACCAGACCACAGAGACATGCTAGAACTTTGAGCGAATTAATCGACATATAAAATCGTATGGATGTATGGGGAGAAACAACTGTGTACTGTAAATAACAACACGATGATAACAGCAATGATAACCATAGTAAAACATTCTATTGCTTATTTCACGTCTATGGTGAAGCAGTCATGCCGAGTACAGTATGACTCAGCCATGCTACACTGTTTTGAATGCGACACGGAAATAGATTTTATGCTTTTTTAATGATTCTTGGAGACAGATTTCTATTGAATAGTCATGGTAGTATTGCAATAAAGGAGGACTTTTATGTGAAAACTTATGCAAACGGAACATATATTTATTTCATGTCTTTTGTATAGAGAACAATGTCCATATAACGACATAAGAAATCAGTCTCCGATGTGTCAACTTACTTGGAGCAACTTGTTTTTAAGACAGACTTAACTGACCAAACCGGAATGAGAAAGTGAGATTTTAAGTTCTTGTATCTGTGAAAATGATTACAGACACTTGTCTACAATAATAGTCTTTTTTTTACCAACTTGATGCACAAATTCTTTATTTTAATACATTTATTACATTCTTCTACATGTTTCGATTACTAGTATGCTCATCTTAAGGAGGTCAAATTGTATTAGTACAGCATCTGGTATCGTCACTCTCTTTAGGTGACTGTTCAGTACACAGGTTACGAGAGGGCTGCAGTCCTCTCGTAACCTGTGTACTGAACAGTCACCTAAAGAGTGACGATTCCAGATGCTGTACTAATACAATGTGACTTCCTGAAGATGAGCATAATAGTGCTCGAAACATGTACAGGAATATAATAAATGTATTAAAATAAAAAATTTGTGCATCAAGTTGGTAAACAAAGACTACTATTACATTAGGATGCACGGTCAACAAAATATTAAAACTTGTTTACAAAACTGAACGACGTAACAACCCAAAACTGTAATATTTTTAATCAGAAAGAATTGCGCAGTCGGTTTTTCACGTAACTCTGCACGCAAAACAATAACTGACCAAATGATTTTAAAAACAAAAATTATACGTGGTAATATATCGGTTGTTGGTTTGGTTACACGACCACTTGAACATTTAAAACCCAGTGGTTACTTTGTGTACCACCTGGTTTAACAAAACAATTCTACGTTCCGTCCACAGTATATGTGTTTGTACATATATCAGAACAACCAGCGATTATTTCTCGATATAGCATTAACTGATTGATTTTTACTGCCGAGACAGAATGTTTACTGTGCGGTAGGAACTGGGTCTTTAAATAAGACAAATTATGTTCTCGGGTCCCTACAGGCTTAATATAAAATAGGCCATTTTTGGCGCTTTCACGGCAGTGTATATGAAGTATAAGATTACAATTAAATCAAATTTCACGCGAAAGTTTGCAGTTTAATGTACCGTAAGCAGCTATTTTTGTATTACCTCACACATAAGGTTAACGTGAAGTTAAAAAAAATCAATTTTCTGATAAAGTTTAAATAAGAAATCTAATTTGGAGTGTCCCGTGTCAGTGGGCCACTCGACGTGTAAATCTCAAGTACCTTTAAATATGCTTGCAGGTGTATGCGTGCGCCACTTTGAGGATCCCTGCTGTAAAAATTTCAGTAGACAGAACTTACATTTTCCATCCTCTAGAATATAAAAGACCTACCGATTCACTAGTTATGAAATTATCTAACGAAATAAACTAACGAACTAGTTAGTTCCATATTTGTAACGCTGGTATGGCAAGATTCACGTCATAGTAAAAGGTGAATTTTTTCCTGTCTACGGCATAAAGCCATAGAGGCGAATTAGAGGTGTAGCGCCTCTCGTTTGTGACCTCTGAGCAGATGAAGTTGGGTGGTCAACTTCACGCTCCGGCCGATTTACTGCCAGGAAAACCCCCGGTACCCATTTAATAGGAGGCTGGGTAAGCTCCAGAGCCGGTCTGGGCGTTTGTGTCATAATTGAAGCTCAGTTGCGTCGTGAACGTCCATTGCTTTAAAGCTTCCTAGGGATGTGCGGGATACGAAACAAGTAGAGAACATTGATTGGATGGGAGAGTGTGATGCAGTACTGCAACAAGCCATAAAGGTAGGCTGCCAGCACAAGTGCTGTCTGACTAACTGACGTCAGAGGGCATGCCATCAGCAACAGCCTCCACATTCCATATCAAACACATAAATTACGTCTATTTTATATGCGAAAATTGTTGTTTCTCCTGATGCAGTCACTTCATACTGCTCCTGGTAGCCTTTTCATATTGCTTCTGATACAGGCTCTTGATATTATGTTCACACTCGCGATGAGTCTAAAGGCAAAACAGAATTTTAATTTTTGGCAGACGTTCTTACCTACTAGTGCAACATACATGGTAGCTTCAAAATGATACCCGAAATCACTTTATTTTTGAGAAATAAAAAAATGCAAACATTTAAGCTACGTTTTCTTCAAAATGGTTCCCTTCTGCAACTACACATTTCTGCCAGTGACTGTAAACATGTTGGAAACATTCCCGGAAGCCATTTTATGAAATACTTTTCAGCTCTTCCGTCGCTTTCTTGATGATGTCAGTAGTATTAAAAAGCACCGTCCTCTCACTGTTGATTCCATTCGAAGGAACAGGTAAAAATTAGCGAGTCATGTCAGGGGAGTATGGGGGATGCTGCAGTGTTGTCACATTGTTCTTTGCTAAGAAATCCTTGTTTACAATCGACCTGTGTGCTGCGGATATTGTCGGGTAGGAGAAATCAACTGTTGGTGCTTTATTTTCCTGGGCGTTTCCTTCCTACCGCATCCCTCAGGCGACGAACCACCTTACGGGAGAGAAATTTCCGTCATGCAGAAATTCATGAAAATTACACCAGCGAATTCCGTGAACTTTTTGAAGTTACTATGTAATTTTGTGTCTTTAGAAATTTCGCGAACTCTCTCCAGAAAATTTAACGAAACAGTTACCAATTCAATGTAGTGAAGGAGTGAGAGTCAAAAATGACGAGAGAAGTTTATTTTTAATCCTACTGCCTGCATGTATTTCGTGTTTTATTACATAATACCCTTAGGTATTAATACTCACTAATTATAACCACCTCATTAAAAATGTGTGACCAAAGGAAAACCAGTTACATAGCTAAATGACATTTATTTTGCCACCTCAACTACCAATTGAGTCAGGATATTCTGCAGGGTACAGTGACGAGATTATGGGATGGACTATCCAAGTTTCGAATGCCAGCAAGAGCAGGAGAGAATTCTGTTCTTCGAAACGTCCAAACCATCTCTGGGGCCCACAGGTCACCTATTAAACAGGTAACGGGGTTCGTTCCCGGGGATAAAGCGGCTGGAACTTAAAGCTGACTATTCACCTTCTTCGCTAGCACCAAGGTTTATAAAGAGTGGAGCTATACTTCTACTCCCACTACAGGCATGTCCTCATGATGTGGACAGGGACAAATTTACATTTTTATCACAACTACATAAAGACAGCTCTGGCAGAGCTTCGCAAGCCGAAAAGTATTTGCTATACAAAACAATTGTAAATAAGTGCTAATGGTAACTTGTTGATTTGTGTTTAATTAAAGATGTCATTACCTCAGAGCAGGTTATGTATCATCGAATGATACGATGGCAGGTGGATAATGAATTGGGATGTACGTGTGTATGAAAGGGAGCAGCGGGGCCTAATTAAGGTGTAATTCTGGAATTTGCTTGGAGGTGTCGGAAAAAAACTACGAAACCCTAGGATTTTCGACGTTCCGGCTGTAATTCGATCAGGATATCTCTGGAACAAAAGTCAGAAGCCTTGCCGTTTGGGCCATTTTACGATGTGGTTGAAAAATTTAAAAAATAAAAAATAAAAATAGGGGATAGATCACTGCAGAATTTTGTTAAACTTTAAAAAGCGTAATTAAAGGACTTAATCTTCATATTAACGGAATTAGCAACTGAATGGCAGGTCTCAGTCTTTATTTCTTATAGAGAAGTTGACAGTTGGTTCCTATAATTATGTGCTGCTATAGGAACAAAATGCTAATAA
>Ga0123354_10019517_pt1 | contig 10646 bp, 10 predicted proteins | sample TergutLab28metaG_2_FD_97872 | JGI IMG/M metagenome (GOLD analysis project Ga0123354, IMG submission 97872) | Labiotermes labralis P4 segment gut microbial communities from Petit-Saut dam, French Guiana - Lab288 P4 | ecosystem: Host-associated > Arthropoda: Insects > Digestive system > Gut ...
AAGATCTTCGAAACATCAGGTTGAACAGATACCGATAATGACAGCAGCAAGAACACAAACGTTAAATCTGAAATTAATAAACTAAGCACAAATGAATTATGCCAGTTTCTTGAAAATATTATGCCTATAAATGAGACATCAGAACAGAACTCGAATGGATATTGTAATGTAGATTTTGTGTTTACATTGAATCAAACGAATACTTTCTTTGTTTGTGGCATCAAGGTAATTTTTAGTATCTATCATGAATTAAATTTATTTTAAAAATATATATATATTTCGACCTCAAATCTCTTAGCTCACTGTGGTTTGACATGCGTAGTATCTGTTACCTTTTGTGCAATAACATGCACAGTTACAGAAGTGGCAAGTGGCATCCTAAATGCAAACAATAGTGAACTACAAGTTTGTGTTTGGTAGAAATTTATACGATACTGATGAAACAAATTCGATTCTTGAAATCAGGCTAACCCTATACTGTCCAGATTTCGAGGAGATTGTCCTCTTTTTTGAACGTAGCTGATTTTTTAAATCTTCGTGTAGTGACATTTCTCATTTTGATGTAGGTATCATTCTGTATTTTTTGCAGTGCAGATACAAGAACAAAAATATTATGATGCACGCTGTAAAATAGTGCATTGAATAGGGCATGGAATAACTCATGTGCGTTTATGGTCCGCATTGACGATGCAGTACATTCGGACCAAACAGGCAGAGGAAAATTGGAGTCTGCATCAATATAATTTCCTAGCAGGTAGCCGCAAAACTGTTACACTCGTTTGTCGTTCGGAAGATTGGATAAAAATTCCAAAAGCAAAGCATTCGCAGACTTCAAGAACTGACTTACCTCAGTCTTTCTTTCCTGCTTGCTGAGTCCCAAAGACTGCATTTTCCGACACCAGCTCTGTCGTACATGGAAACGACATGCTTTAATTTCCAAGCCTGGCCACGCTGTTGTCACTCCGTTGTAAATGGCGGTTTCGAAGTCAGCATAAACAATTGTTGGAAAAACATTCACACCAAGTTTTGCAGCCTCTGATACCGTATGTCTGAACACATCCTCATAGGACGTTGGATGTTTATTGGCCGGAAAGATAAATGCAAGCTGCACATAGTGAGTCCATGAATTGTAAATGTTTGGTGGAAAAACTTTGGTGCTGATTTGAATGTCCCGTCAATGTAAAGTCCATCAATGGAACTAAAAACTTTTAAGTTGTTTTTGCAAGGAAATATTACAATAGTTTTTTCCCCGAGTCATTAAGAAGCAAGTTCTGTCGAACTTGTTCACATATGTGCAGCACTTAAAGCTACATGAGTTTCTTCAATATCTGTTGGGAGAGGAAGCAGTTGGGAGGAACGTGCTTTATGCGTGTTCCTGCTGATGTTCCTTGTGTCTTTATAAGTGAGAGTATCGAAATACTGACTTCGTAGTTCTTTGTGTATCAGTTTGCACGGTCTTTCACACGAGTCCTCCATTGCTTTCCTTTTGACATAATTATTTTATATCTGTTGGTTTAAGCAGGCTACACTGTCTGCATCGTATCATGGTTGTGCACCCCCCCCCCCCCCCCGAAAATCTCTGGACTCTCATTGCACTTTATGTAGCATTTACATTTTGTGTTATTACAACACCATGGTTCCATTTTGTCAGCAAAATGTTTTTGGAAACGGAACTTGGGGAAGACCTGAATGACAAGCAGATCTACCTGAAAAGTGGCCGCAGGACGTAACTAGTACTCTGGCCCTAAACAGCCCGGGACGCAACTGATACACAGCCATTATCTGAAAAGTGACCGAGGGACGCAACTAGTTATCTCGATGCACAAAGCCTGGGAGGAAAACAAAAAAAGTTACTGTTAGCAGTTTCATTACAACAGAATTGTGCTTGCGGAACTCCGGAGTTCTGTGGAACACAGTATGAGTGTCACTGATCGGAGGGAAGAGTGTGATTGATTGATTTGCACTGGGTTCGAGCTCCGACGGTCCTGATGCACCTAGGCCTTATAGACAGGCCCTTTGTGCCCCATATTCTCATATCAGCTCAGGAGAGCCCTGTCCCTTTAGCAAAGTTCCAGATGGCACCCAGACTTAACTTTTAATGCCATATGGGTCCAAGAACAGAACACAGATATACTATCCTTTTCTGTCAAAAAGTCCCGGCAAGGGTACACATCCAGGTTCCCCAAAGGGGCCCCTATGGAAAGAGATGCCCATCTCCAAAGCCTTTTCTACCTATCCTCCAGGGTCCCCATCAAGGGACCCCTCCCTCCAGGTAGGGAAGTGTTTGTGTTATGTACTGTACGTTTACTGTTGGCTTACCCCGGTCAGTCCTCCGTCAACAATATCGGTAACTATCATTTGGACATTTGGCGCGAGTTACGGAGACGTGTGCTGCATACCGAATTTTGACGAGGAGCATCAACATGAAAGGTTAAGAAGAAGAAGAAGAAGAAGAAGAATGGAAAATTACAATTTTACCTTCTCCATTCTGTGCATCATAATTCAGTTATTACAATTCGATCCATCGAATGCACTCAGTTTTATTACAATCACGATACTATTACAACACATAAGCTTGTACATGTTTCGGGCCTTTGTTCGAATTGTCATAATGGAAAATTAAATTAAGCTGGACTATAGGAAAGTTGGTTGTTTTAATGGCAGGTGGTGTGGAATTTGCTCGTGACGATGACGCATGTTTTATCCTCAGATTCTCTCTGTCAGTAAGTTTTCAGCAAATGCCATGGTTTCTGCGTGTTAGGTTTCCGCGCGCGAGAATTACAGTTCCTGGCTGTGATTGTATGAGGTGATGATCTCAGCGGGATGTTGGTAAATACAGCAGCTTTGTTTGAGAAACGGAAGGTACTGTTTTCGTCTAAGAGAGGTATCAGGAAGCGGCTTCACAGCAAAATGAAAGGTATTTGTTAGACGCGTTCGTAAAATTGCGAAGAACGACCATTATTTTTGTCATGTTTGTCCGTCCGTCCGTCCGCATGGAACGACTCGGCTCCCACTAGACGGATTTTCATGACGTTTTGTGTTTGAGTGTTTTTGGACAATCTGTCAAGAAAATTCAAATTTCATTATAGTCAGACAAGAATAACGGGTACTTCACATGAAGACCTACGTACATTCATTATAATGTCTCGCTCATTTCTTTTTAGAATAAGGAGTGTTTCAGAAAAATTTGTAGAGAAAATCGTAACACGGGTTTATGTACAACTTTATTTCTGAAAGTCGTGCTGGTATATGAGACAATGTGGGGCCAGGCACGCCACAGATGACAATGTACTATGGCACATGCTAGATAATGAAGGCTGCAAACACACAGAATATGTAATATGTAGTGGTTTTCACGGGAACAGTCCTTATAAGAACGCGCATTAGTGTTACATTTAAAAGGTACCGGGGTGCTGATAAGTCCTTAGCCGCACCAGGAAGGAAACAAGCTCGGAAGCATGTCAGGGACGCGCGCCATTTCAACAACATCGAGACGCGAGCTGTCATCAGGTTTTTTTTTTCTGCAAGGCAAGGCGCCGAAGGAAATTCACGCCATTATGACAGAAACATTAGCTTGTTTCCTTCCTGGTCGGCCTCAGGACTTATCAGCACCCCTATATATTCCCTCTTGTTCCTGGTGTATTGTATTGTACAGGAACAAGTGGCTTTGTGCATGAACGGCTAACCAAAGCGTAGCTGTAAATATTCATTATCCCGCTGACAACCCGCGTTAGGAGTCTGTTCTCTCTGAACATAGTATTGACGGAACTGAGAGACGGTGTGGTCATTGTGGCTAATTAAATGTATGTAATGTGTTTGTTTGTTTCCGTCACCTGTAAAATTTGATGTCAATATTACTTTAAATCCTTCCGCTTGAGCAAAATAAATTTTGCAGTTTTGTCCAATATGAAGGCAGAAATATTAAACTTATTTCTGTGCGGCCCTTAAGACGTCCTGAGTTCTCATTTTATAAATGACGGTTTCAGAGCTGTATGCATTTAACGACACCAACTGCGGGATCATTATGAAGCATGAGTTCCGAAAGAAGAACTTATAAGCTATATTAGTAACACCTCACTTTCCTCGTGTATAAATTTATAGTCCTATATCTGTTGGTAGTGTTACTTTTATATACATACATTGTTTGATGAACTTACTGTACTTAAGTACACATTCTTTATTCTTTCAGTTGACTGGATATAAACTTGAAAGCTTTAAATGTTCGTATCGTCGCCATGTTTGTATTTGTTGACCTACAAACAAAATATTTTACTTAATGTGTAGATTTGTTTATTGTCTGACATTTTTGTCTGTTTTGTTTGCCTAGCATCAGTGGGTCATTAGCTATTCTCAACACACTGAAAGCTAAATAAAATTGTGCCATGCCGTGTAATGTTATTTTACATTCTACAAATGTTCACTCTAAAAAGAATTGTGTATGTTTCCGAGTTCTATTATTATACGTCATTTCAGGACCCGACAACAAGTGTCACTGGTCTCGGTCCGTCTCTAGAGGTCGCTCTTTCGCCATGTTGTTCTTACTGCTTGGTGTAAATTAGAAATTACGACAGAGGATGTTTTCCAGTGGCATACATTTCATATTAAGTGTAGTGAAAATCTTTTTGGACTGGTTCAAACGTTGATATGTAAAGTGTCGCTGACAGCATGGTGATTACCTTTTCTAAGAAAAGTAGGCTGAAATATTCATAGAAGTGGTTGTGGTCGTTTTAAGGTGCTGTCAGTGGTCGGTAGAGGGGCTGAGAAAAGCAACAAATATTTTAATCAAAGTAGCTGGCCTCCGGGCTGACAATCGATAGAGGAACTTTCGAAGTACTCAGCTGAATTGCTTACGATTCGGTCAGGGTAAAAAATATGAGAATCCTGTTTTCATAATTTAGATCTACATGTATTTTGGGGGGGGGGGAGGGAAGGGGTTCCCATTTGCTTATTCCTTCAAATGCAATAGTAATTTCAAATAACATAGAATTTTTTTTTTTGAGAATCTGAGATTCGCTGAGCTAGTCATCAGTCTCTCAGCCATATATGGAGCCCGGAGGTTCATTTTCCTGTTACAGCAGCTCCTACTGCACCGTATATTGACGATATACGGATAAGCATTGTCAGTAGGTGCACTGATCGAAGAACCTGGCGTAACGGTACTCCTCTAGACTTGTATTCTGGAGTTGTTTGTTCGAACATTTGTCGGGTCCCTGGTTGTTCAGTCTGAGGGTTTTTGTGTTTTTTCTCAGTTCGTTTGGGCAAATTCCCTGATACTTCCTCCATTAGGCCACCATCGCTACCTTCTGAATCCCTCGTAGTTTATTGCTGATCATCCTACCGTTCGACGCTGTGTTCAACTGAGTTACTAGCATCGTCGTAAAATAAGCCACAAAAGAAAGCGATACGGACTGGGATTCCTAGTTTCGTACTGGAACATTAAATTAGACACCGTGATACAATTTTGCATGCATTGTCATAATAAGAACGACAAAAAATGGGGTAATGTGGTTTAGATTGGGAATTTGGAAACTGAGAGGTTTAAGGACAGGTGTAGGAAAGGGAAGATGGTCGGCGTATAAAGAAGAAGAAAATGTGGTACGTATACCGTTGAAAGGTAAAGATACGCCAGGATGGAGGGAAGAATTTTTGAACAAGAAAAGGGTGCAAGTCAATGAAGAAGTAGCGCACGGAAGATAACTAGTTGTATCAGTCCTGATTTCAAACTTTCGCCTTGTTGTGAATGTTGCATTCTTTCTTTTGGGTGATTCCCCGGTATCTGAATTTTATGTGCCGATGTTTCCGAACACTGTTCCATCTTCATAGTTCGTGTGAACAAGAAGAATAAATTGGACGAAATTACTAGGGTATTTGTGCAGGTAAATGTTTAGCTGTACCAAGTTGTTTAGTTGTATCAAGATTATACAGCTGAAAAATGTAAGCAAATTTTTATACAAAACGACATTTAAATTGGAAAATCAAGTGGAAAAAGTGTGCAAACTTAGAGGAGGCGTGAAAGGAAGCTCTGTAAGTAAAAGTGCTCTATTGTGTAGAATAATAGAACCTTTTATGTAGAGAACAAATAGTGTAAGATAAGGGAAAGACATTTGTAAAAAGTATAATGTATTTGTACTGGTAAAAACCTGGCGTTAACAGTCAAAACCGAAGATAAACACAGCAAATTGGATTCGATTTGGTTTGATATGGATTGAACGGTAGGGGTTCAATTCCCGTGGCTATATTTGATTTCTTTCTCCTCATCGCATCCACAGCAGTTTGTGATTCACACAACATGTTTACTAACGGTCAGTGGGGCTTCTCTTCCAGGAGGTAAAGGCGGCCAGAACATAAAGTAATTTTACTCGCCTCCTTACAACACAGCGATTAAATGTACCCGGTATGTTGCGGGATTGTCTACATGAATAGTATGAGATAAAATAATTCGTTTTATATTCGTCCTAAGATCTATACTTTATATGCATATTTCTTGCACTGAGGTAACTTTATTGAAGAGAAATGTACAAGTATATTTCATGGGAACACGTGGAGCTCAGAATGTTCTTCCATCAAAACCACTTTCTCCAGCACGTCAGATATATCTGTAGACTTACGAAGGTACAAGTAATGTTGTTCCTGTGCAAGCCATGCGAGCATATGGCGGAGTGAAGGCGTACTGTACGTTATTCATTCGTTCTCAACCTCGGCACTTCAGATATTTCCAGTTAATGTTGCAGACGGAATGTCAGGTTTGTTAGGAGCAGATCAAGAGTTGAGGAATGAAACACGTCAGTGCGCCGGCTTCGTGAGAAGGTTTTACAAGGTGTACCTAAGATAGTACGTTGTTCGTAAGTTCTCCTGCAATATTTAGAATTCTATGCGCGTGCCTTGCATATAGGTCAGTAGATAACGACAGTTATAATATAATAGTCACTTAGATCACGTTTACTTCCAAGGTCGCTGAAAACAGCCAAAACATTTGCTGCGACTGGTTATCAATAAAGTGAGGTTAGATGTCTGCGTAGGCTTCACTAGTGTCGGTCGCATATACCAGGGGTGTGTAATCAGCGGCGTGCTTTGGTGTCATTACTACAGCCGGTTATGGGGGAGATTTCAGTTCTTGTAGGGTATGACGCAGTGTCCACTGGTAAGTAGCTGTTTTCGTTCTGGAGGCTGAAGTTGGAAGGCTGCAAGCGGCTTGCACACCATACATGATAGTAGAGACAAATACACGTGTCAGTCTTCTTGCGGCTGATTCCCCGAGAAGACATTGCTTATAGATGTCAGGAGAGCTGCGAACTCTGAGTCTATTACTACTAGCACTACCACCATCATTACTACGTCTACTGCTACTACTACTACTACTGATAATGCATGCTATTGAGCTGAGATAGCGTAATCGGTATAGTGACCTGACTACGAGAAGGACTACCGAGGAATCGTGACTCGATCCCTGGCCGAGGCAAGAGATTGTTCTCTTCTGCAAAGCGTCCAGACCACCTTTGGGGCCAGGGTACAAGAGGCTCTTTCCCAGGCGGTAAAGCCTCAGGGGCGTGAAGCTAACCTCTCCTCTCCATCTAGTGCCGAATTTAAGAATTAGTGGTGCTCTACGTTCACTCCCCAACGGACCTTCGTTGTTAGTCTAGGGAAAACTGTGTTTTTATTATTGGGCGGGGATAGCGCATTCGGCATAACGACTTGCTACTGCCTGGACGGTCCGGGGATCGAATCCCAGTGGGGAGCGAGATTTTCCGCACTCGCCCAGATCCCACCCAGCCTCCTATACAATGGGTACCGGACCTTTCCTAGGGGTAAAGCGACGGGGGTTGGCGTTGATCACCCACCCCATCTAGTGCAGAGGTTAAAGAAACATTAGAGCTACACTTCTACTCCCCCTCTGGGCCTTCGTGGCCTTTCTAGGGTGAACTTTACCTTTACTTATTATTATTGTTATTATCATTATTAATCTATGCTATTTAACATTACTGCTTATGACACGGAATGAACTGACATGCACATGTGTAGACTTGTTTAAATTTTCGCTTTCCGAAACGCATGGTGATTGCATGATTTGTGATTCACTGCAGTTTATGCGGTTAACGTGTGGGAGAGACTTTCACCCCTATTCACGTGACTTTACGTAGACCACAGTCGCTTTTAAATCCTCACAAAGTCAGTGCAGCCGTTGAAAGCGAGGATATGCCACCCACTTTTTACCATTTTCTGTGGCGTTGTTTACAGTGGAACGCATTATATGAAGGCTACTTGCGTCTCTTTCTCTCTCTCTCTCTCTTTCCCTGAAATACGTCAAAACGTAAATTTTGGATCGATTTGTAAATTCGATGAAGGAAACGTTCGCGAAAAAATTGCCCGTGATTTTCGATTTCCATTCTTACTAATTCGTAATAAAGCGACGTTATAATAGGCTATCAACAGAATTTTCCTTATACTGCGAACCCTTTCAATCAAGTTTTAATCAACCGACCCCTGCATTAACTGACGCTTCTTTTTGCATCTTCAAAATGATTACTGGAGAGCGATTCCAATTCCCTGCGTGTCAATACTTGAATTTAGCATTCAGGTAGCATTGTTATTTGTGGGGGCCCATAATGCAACCTACAGAACTAATTTACAAAGTCAGAAAACCTAGGCTAGCTTAGGTCTGGTTAGGCCTACACGATACAGGTGAAGGTGAAGGAAGATTAGGTTAAGTTAGGTTAGGCTAGGCTAAATGAGGTCTGGTTAGGCCTACACGACATAGGTGAATCTCCGCTATGCGGTGTATGCACCTGACGCAAATGCTGGCATTACAATGTGTTTTAGGGCTTTTATTCTTATTCTATTTTAAAATTGTGTCGTAAATGTTATTCTCGTGCCTCGGTTTGGTTAGTTGACTTCGTAACTTTTCCTTATCTTTTCTGTGCTAACAGACTAAGAAGGCGACCTGTTTTCGACCCACCTCCCCGTCGTGTCAGATAGACGGGTGTTCAGTGTAAACAAAGCCGCGGATTTTGTTGAAATGTCTTAGAACAAAGTATACGTAAAGGATGTATTAATTTACAATAAAGTCCATAATATCTTAGGTTGTAAATGTAGCCGATAATTCTTCCACAAATTTTGTTGAAATTCTATAAGAGGCTTAGCATTAGACGTACTATCTACGTTTTTAAATAAGCTTCATAAACGTTATAGATCACCATTGTCGATTTTGTATTACGTATGACGGAGTAGACCTCTCTCCTTTCCAGTATTATTCACTTGATTTTCTTAGTTTATAAGCACATGTATTGTGCTTATGGCATCACGTTTATGCGTGTGTCTTAGCGGCTTAGAACGGACTTTGCCGCGTATACGAGCAGTTGTTCACAATCAGTACAACCAAGGAGAAACATGTTAAAAAGAATCGCGACGAATGGTTTGTTTAATCGCAAGCCATTGGTTACCCCTGAGTAACATAATAATAGGTGTGGGCCGAGCAACAGTCTGGATTGCGTACAAACCGGTTTGACATTTTCGATTTTCAAGAACCTTTCAAGAAGAATCCAACTAGTGGCGAGATGAGGTCAGTGTGCTTACGGCGGCACACCAGTCACTTCTGTGTGCAGCCATCAGCAAACAGGAACACGTCGCTCAGCGCCAGAAACGTGCGTTAGTTGTTACGGGCGGAGCCTCAAATCGCCATGTTACAGCCGCTGTTTTAATCCAAGTAACAGTCTGTGTTTAACGAATTGTTGGGTTTTTTGTATGGGGTATAGGCAGTGTAGGGAAGGCTTAAGAAACAATAGCGGTAATCTTCACGTTCTTGTCTAAGAAGTCACTCGGAATTGTATGGAATTTTTGTACGCAGTATTAACGATAAAAGTGACTTGAAAGATGTTTATCTACCTGATGACAGTCAGAGAAAATCTTCAAGTACTTCAAGCATGCCTCGAGGTTTTAGTGACTTTAATCTTTAAATCGTACATAATACATATTGACGTGTGTCATGGCAAGCGATTTTCAAACTCCTGCGACGCCTTTCTTTTCTGGCTGTACACGTGAGAGTAAACAGTTGCGTGTCATACTGAGAGCATCTAGCAACAACTTTAAAAATGAGAGTTATTCCTGGCGAGCTGGCTCTCGGCGTGTAATCTGAGAGCAACGAACTCGCGGGAACATTTTATAGATTACAAAATTTTCTTTCACACATGCGAGTGAAATTCTGAGAGCAAGAACATGGCTGCGACTGGATCAGCTCGGATAGCACACGCAGTCCTCTTCCCTCAACAAACGTCTTTCAAGAAGGAAAAGTGTCTTCGTCATGGCACCCGTAAAATGAGTGCGTTATTCTTCTGTGATTACTCGCCTATATCTAGAATAGAGTTTTAAAAAAACGCGCGGAGCACGGATCATGAACCATGTAAAGGTCAAGGTGTTCTAGAACAGGATAATGGTTAGATTTATAAGAAGTTTGGTATAACAAATTTGAGCCAAACTCAGAAAAAATGAAAGAATGAAATCTCATAATTTTTATTCTTCTACAAATAGTGTATCCTATATTAGAGGAATGAAATGAAGGGGGGGGGGGGGGGCGGGGGGAAGGAGCAGGTAGAATGCAGGGAGGGGTAAATAAAAATGGGCAATTACCGTCGGGAAAAGGGTAAAGGAAGAAA
>Ga0123354_10019518_pt1 | contig 10645 bp, 7 predicted proteins | sample TergutLab28metaG_2_FD_97872 | JGI IMG/M metagenome (GOLD analysis project Ga0123354, IMG submission 97872) | Labiotermes labralis P4 segment gut microbial communities from Petit-Saut dam, French Guiana - Lab288 P4 | ecosystem: Host-associated > Arthropoda: Insects > Digestive system > Gut ...
AGTGGAAGGTGGTGAGGAGGAGAGTTGACGGCGTAAGTGGAAGGTGGTGAGGAGGAGAGTTGACGGCGTAAGTGGAAGGTGGTGAGGAGGAGAGTTGACGGCGTTAGTGGAAGGTGGTGAGGAAGTGAAATGTTATTGTTTGGAAGGGGATTCTTTTTCTTTTTTCTGTCTCTTGGCACTACTCGACTGTGCTTCAAACCCACTTCATTTTTAACTTCCAAGCCCATGTTTTTGCCTAGAGACACAATATCATCGATACCAGCAGAATCTTCATTACCAAAGCCCAAAAGTGTTCGTAACTCGAGACACAGTACGTCATCCGAGACGATTTGTGTTGGGAAAATTTGTTCGTAAACCGAATTGTTCATGATCGGAGGCGTTCGTGAACCGAGGTTTGACTGTACAACGTTTGATTGTTTTCATTCTTCTTACACAGCGCAATTCATCTCACTTACATATTTCGGTACAAGGTATCTTCTTCAGGCGTAGCTGTTTACGAATTTTTGAATCCACACAAAAAGGGATCGTATTTCGAAGAAAAGCCCTTGCCTGTAATATAAAAAATACGTAGTTTACGTGCTGGCCTAACGACATGACCTTTGACACTTTCCTTACTAATTTTTCCTTGTAAAGTCTAAATTTCTTTTACGATTTGGTGATCAGCTTTGAAGCATAGAATTTATCTCTTTTATTATTTAAAATGTCTGTCCAACCTCATACTGAACACAGTCCTTTCCTGTGAGGACGAAACGGTTAATACTACTTAACCTTTCCGCGCCGGAATTATTTTTTTAATTTTAGCACACCCTGTATATAAAATGTGAATAATATAGGAACCAAATATGTTAGAATTATGAAACAAACTGCATTTTGAAGAGAAAAAAACGGAGAGTATATACCATGTTTAAAATATTCGCTACATATATTTGTTGAATAAATATATAAAATGCAAATTTGGAGGTTAGCGATGAGGTACATCAACTATTGTTGACGTTAGGCGTCTAAAGGTTAATAAATTAATGGCTGCTCTTTTTTCAGAAATACATTAAATAGTTTATTACACTATGCAATGAAATTGCTAAATTTAGGGCTCTAACCCTTTAAACGCCGAGTTAAATCCCATCTGCCATTTGCTGGCATTATTAGGAGCTCACCATATTCTCCACGTTAGCAGGATAAGAGTTAAAATAGGGTTATCTGTAACAGCCACTATGCCTTCGTTCGTTTGAAATGTAGATGTTGTACCGAGAGTGCTTCAGAGTATACAAATTCAATTTTATCATGTCATATACGTGAACGTGTCCTATATTTCAGTTAGTGTACATGTATAAGGTTTCTGCCCTTCTACGTTTATTAATTCCTGCCGTACAGTGATGGACTTTTTAAGGTTGCGTTTTTTTTAGATGCGATGTTGTGTAGTTTGGTAATTGAAATGCTTTATAGCCATATACCGAACTACACGTCATCATCGCTTTTGGTACGGTCGAAGCCTTGGTGCTCACTTCTGTGAGGGTCACCCTACTTACATAATGAATTCTTAGTCCTTGCGGACTCCTGTGTAATGAGAAAAACTGCGGGCGACTAATTAACTAAAAGAGGCACAAAGTAATTCGTCCCGTATTTCTATTCCTGTTAACAAGTTGTACATAATAACATTTCACAGAACTCTACAACAACATTGCTGAAAGCGTAGTTATTTTTCATAATGTTATCCATCTTTTTCGGAAGCCTTCCTACACCTTCGAAAACGAGTAAGTATTCCCACCCGTTACAAGTTGGTATCTCTGTTCCTCTGCCACTGACGCACGGCAGCATGCCTTTACCAGCCTAATGGTGTCCTCGTAGATTTCTTAACGAGCATTATCCCCGTCGTGTTCATTAGAACATAAAGGAACAATTATGCATAGACATAGCAGTCATAACACAACTATATTTGCAATTTTACATAACGTATCAACTACATGTTTCGGCCATTTCTGATTTGGCCATCATCAGGTTGGATACAATTATCAGAGGAACTATATAACATAATATAATACGATCCAATCATGAGTGTCAGTGTAAGTAGAGAGAGACGAGATCTCGTTTACATAAGGTTTGGCGGGCATGTGTACGGTTGGTGATGATATTTAGGGCATGTGTATGGTTGGTGATGATATTTAGGACATGTGTAAGGTTGGTGATGACATTTAGGGCATGTGTACGGTTGGTGATGATATTTAGGATATGTGTACGGTTGGTGATGATATTTAGGACATGTGTACGGTTGGTGATGATATTTAGGGCATGTGTACGGTTGCTGATGATATTTAGGACATGTGTACGTTTGGTGATGATATTTAGGACATTTGTACGGTTGGTGATGATATTTAGGGCATGTGTAGGGTTGGTGATGATACTTAGGGCATGTGTACGGTTGGTGATGATATTTAGGGCATGTGTACGGTTGGTGATGATATTTAGGACATGTGTACGGTTTGTGAAAATATTTAGACACATATATCGTCTAGGTTATCGTAGACAAAAAGGGCGATATATGAGTCTAAATATCATCACCAACCATACACATACCCTAAATATCATCATCAACCATACACATGCCCTAATTATCATCACCAAACGTACACATTACCTAAATATCATCACCAAACATACACATGCTCTAAATATCATCACTAACCATACATATGCCCTAATTATCATCACCAAACGTACACATGTCCTAAATATCATCACCAACCGTACACATGCCCTAATATTATCACCAACCGTACACATGCCCTAATATTATCACCAACCATACACCTGCACTAAATATCATCACCAACCATACACATGCCCTAATTATCATACCAAACGTACACATGTCCTAAATATCATCACCAACCATACACTTGCCCTAAATATCATCACCAATCGTACACATGCCCTAATATTATCACCAACCATACACATGCTCTAAATATCATCATCAACCATACACATGCCCTAATTATCATCACCAAACGTACACATTACCTAAATATCATCACCAAACATACACATGCACTAATATCATCACCAACCATACACATGCCCTAATTGTCATCACCAACCGTAGACATGCCCTAATTATTATCATCAACCATACACATGCCCTAAATATCATCACCAACCGTGCACATTCCCTAAATATCATCACCAACCGTAGACATGTCCTAAATATCATCACCAACCATACACATGTCCCCCAAACCTTATGTAAATGAGATCTCGTCTCTCTCTACTTACACTGACACTGATGATTGGATCGTATTTTATTATGTTATATAGTTCCTCTGATAATTGTATCCAACCTGATAATGGCCAAATCAGAAATGGCCGAAACATGTAGTTGATACGTTATGTAAAATTGCAAATATAGTTGTGTTATGACTGCTATGTCTATGCACAATTGCTCCTTTATGTTTGTAGATTTCTTTTTTCAAAAGACCAAACAGATTGGAATCTGATGGCGCGACGTCGGAACTGTAGGGCGGATGCGGCAACACTGTCCATCCAAAATTTCTTGTGGCCTTTCTTTCTGGACGAGGAAGAGGCTATTGTCACGAACTTGTTGCGGATGGGGCAAGTATGAAATCCCACCATAATATTAGAGCATTAAGAAGTGTAAGTGCTTGCATTCATCGAATTTGTTCTACAAGAAATACGCTCGACGTGTTGTTTCTTCATGATGACGCTAGGAGACGCAAAGTTTGCGTCCCCAGAGAGGACATAAAAAATTTTTGATGGACGATTTTCCCTCCATCAACCTATAGTCCTGACCTTGCACCATCAGATTATCACATGTTAATGTCCTTTAACAAAATGTCGGCGAGGAAACCGCCATTCCAGTGACGAGTCACTGCAGAACGCCATGAACCAGTTTCTGCAAGGAACAACTTTTAGTGGGCGGAATTGCATTGCTCTTGTTCCGAACTGAGGCAAGAATGAAGACAAATGTGGAGACTGCATGGAAAGACAGACGTATTGACCACTGTTGTAGTGAATTTACGCGAACTTTCTAAATGTTATAACCTGTATATGGAGTAAAAGTCCTATATTAAGTGTCAAAATTTTACGTCTGGTAGATAGGTCAGATTTGTTCAAAATTAGTAATTTAGTTTATGATGGAAGGGAAATTGTAAGGAGTCGGTACAGCAGCTTATAGGGACAGAGTTTTATGGTGGGTATAGTGAGCAAGCAGTTTCGATATTTGTCAGTGTCAAACTTGATGGAATAGGAAACGTTTTGGTACAAATGACGTTGTTAACTGTGACAGCTTTTGGACATCTTAAATCTTGCTAGGAAGATTCACAATATCAGGCACGCTTGCACATTAAGAGAAATCATTAAGACACGTGAAGGAGTTCAAACTGGTGAAGAAAATGGAAACAACGATACATAAATGGCAGCCAATTGAGTTAAAATATTCAAAATGTTGACTTTTGGACGTATTAGGAAGCAGTGAATTTCAAAGTTTAGCCAATCGGGAACAGTAAGAATATTTAAGGAGGGATGAACTTGAAGTTCACGAGTTTTGATAACCTAACGCAAGCAAGAGTCTGTTATATACCCTGAAAGTGCCAAGTTGTGTGTGTGATACCAAGGCTAGTAGTGCATACGTTTTTCAAAGGCGCATCCATACATCCAACACATCTGTAAATTCCAACAAACGTGAAATAATATAAATAATATTAACCTTTAGACGCCTAACGTCAACTATAGTTGACGTACCGCACCGCTAACCTCCAAAGTTGCATTTTATATATTAATTCAACAAATATAGGTACCGAATATTTTAAACATGGTATATACTCTCCGTTTTTTCTCTTCAAAATGCAGTTTGTTTCATAATTCTAACTTAATTGGTTCCTGTGTTGTTCACATTTTATATACAAGGTGTGCTAAAATTAAAAAAATAATTCCGGCGCCATAAGGTTAATAGTTGAAGAATAAAAGAAAAGCTTGATGTCACTTGCTATTTTATTTCACTTCTTATGTACTCAACATGTTTCGGACATGAATATATCCATCATCAGGAGCTTACGACTGTGTTGTTCAATTACCACATCGGTCGTTTTGTTCTATGTTCGTTGTGTGTTGGAGACTTGGTGCGGTTGGGTTTGAGTAGTGTCCGTGTTGCAGGCTGAGGCTTCAGCCTGCAACACGAATGTGGTAATTGAACAATATACTCGCAAGTTCCTGATGATGGATATATTCATGTCCGAAACATGTTGAGTACATGAGAAGTGAAATAAAATATCAAGTGACATCAAGTTGGTCTTTTATTCTTCAACTATTACAATGAAGCACGGTCCAATAAACATAAGATTCAATATTAATAGTCTCCAGTTATTTATAAAATTACTGTTCCACCACTTAGAACATTTAAATTCCCTGGGAAAAAGACGTGTAAACCGACTGAAAACCTGGGTGGATTGTAATGTCCAACATGTAAATGGCATGAAATAGAAATTTTGCGTCTTACTGCGCCATACACATCTCGAATTTAATAGCTAAAACAGGGAGAAATGCAACAACGAAGTCATGGAAAATCATTGCTGCATGTGTGAGTAAAATTATCGGTCAAGCGATTCTATCCATTTACACAGAAACAATTCCGGCTTGCGTGTGATATTTGTATGGTACAAAATTTAGTTTCAGAGAACTGACAGCGTTGGGAAGATCAGAATCTCATTAACAGGAAACGATTTTCAGATACGTGCTACCGTTTCAATCCAAAATACTCATTAAAGTTGATATTTTAATTGTTTTCTTACATACGTAAAATTATATTTTAACATTTTTTTTTTATAATTTCACCGTGCATTCTGTAGATTATTTAATTACACACATCAACACATGCACAAATATATATATACATACATATATATATATATATATATAATTTAAGAAGTCTAAAATTTACATCAAACATTTAAAACGCTCGTACATGTTTCTATCACACTATCATCCTCAGGGAGCATATATTGTTCCTTGTTAAAGTTATAATTTAAAATGTTTTAATTTAAATTTTAGATTTCTTAAATAATACATATGTCCATATGTTGGTGTGGGTGTAATTAAATCATGTATTTTAACATTATATGCAATAATAAACCGGCGTAGTGATAGTTAACCATTTGGCGCCGGAATTATTTTTTTAATTTTAGCACATCCTGTATGTAAAATATGAATAATACAGGAACCAAATAAATTAGAATTATGAAACAAACTGCATTTTGAAGAGAAAAAACGCAGAGTGTACATCATGTTTAAAATATTCGGTACCTATATTTGTTGAATAAATGTATAAAATGCAAATTTGGAGGTTAGCGGTGCGGTACGTCAACTATAGTTGACGTTAAGCGTCTAAAGGTTAAACAATTAACCGTCACTTGTGTTCGACGTTTTAATTCATAGTCTGTATTGTTTCTTGAGCCGGGAGTGTAATATTTTTATCGAACGTTTTTCCGTATCGCATTTCCATGAATGACAGAACGTCTTATTTACTTTTTATCGGGTAATGAACACACGCTTCTATAGCAACAGTTTCGTAACGAAATTTCCTATTGTTTTCCATCCATTTGTGTGACGTCGACACAAAGAAATACATGTGTACATAGTAGAGAATATTGGCTATCCGATACGTCACTCTAAATTGGAACAGAACGTTGGATATGAAGTGGCGTTGAATGAGAAATGCGTACATACATACATACGTACGTACGTACATACATACATACATAACACATACGTACGTACATACATACATACACTTTTATACAAGTGTGGTATACGGATATCTAAAGGTAAAGATTACCCCATATTATGCCATAGGAGACACAGAAGGGGAACAAGTGTATAGTTCTGCTTATGCTTTATCTCGGTGTTAGATGCTAGTGCGTGGTTAACGCCACACTCCGACAACGATGCTCGTTTCCCAATATAATGGAGGATGGGTGGGCCTCAGGGCTGATCTAGACGGGTATAGAGAACAGAAAATATCCTGTCCTCTCCGGGGATCCATCACCGGACTATCCGGCCCATAGCTAGGCGCCATACCGACTACAAGATCCTGGACCCATATAGGTGTTTAAACATGAGTATGTATTACAGGAAACAACGTAGTAGTAGTAGTAGTAGTAGTAGTAGTAGTAGTAATAGTAATAGTAGTAGTAATTGTTGTCGTAGTAGTAGTAAATAGCAGTAGTAGTAGTAGTTATAGCAGCAGTAGTAGTAGTAGTAGTAATAGCAGTAGTAGTAGTAGTTATAGCAGCAGTAGTAGTAGTAATAGCAGTAGTAGTAATAGTAGTGGTAGTAGTAGCAGTAATTGTCGTAGTAGTAGTTAATAGCAGCAGCAGCTGCAGTAGTAATAGTAGTAGTAGTAATAGTAGTAGTAGTAGTAGCAGTAATTGTCGTAGTAGAGTTAATAGCAGCAGCAGCAGCAGTAGTAATAGTAGTAGTAGTAATAGCAGTAGTAGTAATAGTAGTAGTAGTAGTAGCAGTAATTGTCGTAGTAGTAGCAGCAGCAGCAACAGTAGTAATAGTAGTAGTAGTAGTAGTAACAACGTCAGTGTTAGTAAAGACAGATTGGTTCGCTTATCGCATGTTGTGAACCAGTAAGTGTGGTACATGGTACCTGCCGACATATCCGGTGCCTAACGTAGCGCGTGACACGCGCGTAGAGGGAATGAAGGTCTTGAAGTGTGTGTTTACGTTTTCAGGTACTAACCTTATATAAGTGTATTGTGTATGAGTTTGTTGGTTCCATGTTTTCAGTATCTTTTAGTCGCTTGGCAACTGAAAACATTCCGTGACGTAGGTGCAAAATGAAGTCACTGACGTTCTGAGAAGAAAGTACTGTTGGACCGTTCCCTGAGTTGGTTTGTTTTGGCTCACACTCAGATATTCCGTGTCATTGCAACCCTTCATATCTCTATGTAGATCCTTCAAGTTCCATCAGTCCTTCAGGTATTCACACAAAAACTTGTGTATATTTGGTCTGTCTCCTGTGCTTGTTACGATTCTCGACTTTCTCATAAGCGTTGGTTACCCTTTCAGATACAACCGTGATTTAAACTGTTCTATTGTGAAACCCATGACACCGTAACCAGTGTGGTCTTTGTGAAATTTCGCAATCACTGTTTCTCCCACAGTGTTTGTAAATGGGGACAGTGTTATTGTACTCAGCGTAGGGTTTTTGAAACACAGTTTTATGAAAGGTGTGATAGGTTTGGTATAATTGGTACTCCAGTTCAGTTCTGAAAGGGTAAAAGTGCTCAATAATTTTTCAAACCATTTGTAAACTTCTTCTTATTCTTCCATTGGCACTACAACCCACTGTGGGCTTTGGCCTGTCAAACAATGTTCTTCCATTTTTTTCCTATCTGCCACCAAATCTCTCCATTTTCTCACTCCCAGCACTTGAAGATCTCTTTCTACTTCCTCTTTCCATCTTTTCCTGGGTCTTCCCCTTCCTCTTGTCCCTTCCATTTCTTGAGTGAAGATCTATTTGGACATACTATCCTCCTCCATTCTGTCTAGGTGACCTGACCAGCTTATCCTTTACCCCTTTATCCATTTTACCATATTTTCACCTTTGCTCATCTCTTCTAGTTCTCGATTCGTCCGAATTTTCCATTCCCCGTTTTCATATTTCAAACCATTTGTAAACACACCTATAATTCTACCTAACGCGGCATGATTAAACGATGCAATTCCCTGACGGATTCGATGAGCTTCGCAGTTTGTTAAAACCTACTGAGCTGTTTATGGTGTTGCATGACTTTGCTGCTCATTAATCGATTTATGGCATTTACGGTTGTTCAGTCTGACACTCTGGATGGCCCTGTGATGACATAATTGCTTTTCTGAGTCCATTGATTCTATCTGAAATTGGCGTACACTCATTACGCGTATGTTGGGTGCATAATGACGTGGTCACAATTTGTAGCAACGTACGGTTCATTAAACGTGTTGTGGGCGACTGACTTTTCGCTGCCACCTCCGGAGTGCAATGAAATGTTACTTCCATATCTAACCAGTAATTCTTAATACTTCTGTGTGTGCAACCGAAAGCTCTTCTCGGTTGGTTAACATTCTTGCATCGTGTAATAAGGGTCGTTGTTTCAAAAATCGATTCTGATATGCACTTTCCTGAAGGATTTTTTCCTAAGGAGTAAGAAATGGAGTTAAGCATTGAGTGCTTTCTTTATGCTTGCGGACACCTTCAGTTTTCCATACGTAAGTTTCAGGTTTTTTTTTGCTTATTTCTGAGCAATAATTACTTTGACCTCATGGTTGTAAATATGTCAGAAGTTTGGGCCAGGTACTATTCATAAAACAGTATGAACAGAAGCAATAATCCATCGCACTGAAAGTAATCTCTTCAACTTGCATAATTTATGGTATTGAATGAAAGTTAGTAGAGTTTGGAAACTACACAGCGAAGTAACAGTGTACTTTTTGCTGGAAATTTGCATTTAATATTTAAATGATCCGTGAGCAATATGGAACGTGACTATAGCACTGTAAACTGCACTACAAAATGGTGCTTGAAATTACATACTGACTTCCAATTACAAATAATATTCGATATTCTTGTTTACCCACATTTTCACGTTGTCTTGCTTTTGAATTGGGTTTCTTGGTTACTACTTGTCCTGTACCATCGTTAGTGGCACACAGTACGAAAATAATACAGTGGTTGGATTACCTGTATTAGCATTTACCTACTTACTTACTCAATGGTGCAGAGTCCTTCTTGAGAAGCTAACTGGTTTTCAGCTAGTCAAGAAATTCCCCGCATTTCACGTAACCCGAAGGTTCATTACCGCACTCACAAGCGTCCGCCACCTGCCCCTATCCTGAGCCAGCCCAATTCAGTCCATATACCCACATCCCACCTCCTGGAGATCCATCCTAATATTATCCACCCATCTACCCCTAGACACGCTCCACCCCAGATATCTGAGTGGCGGAGTAATTTACCTCCGGATTGTTTTGTATCCAGAGGAATCATCCCACATTTCAGTGTTTCTTAACATGAATGTTTTACAGGGAGGGGTTGTTAGCACCTCGCCCAACCCCCAAGCTGGAGGACGACCCCTCGTCGGCTGTCCGCGACTGCTTATTCAATTTCTTGCAGCTACCCTCCTTATCGGAGGCCGTTCCTCTATCCGCAACCTGAGGACGCGCCATGCGGTGGTGACAGGGACCCACTACATGGCCTGTATCGGCATTGGTAACCCTGAAATACGTTAAGCATAACTAACTGACTAATTCACTGCCGATCCCGGTGGCTTTGCGGTGAAAGGCGTGTGTCCACGGCCGATTGATTGTTGAGATCGCGGGTTAGAATTTTGCTGAGGGCATGGATGTTCGTGTCTTGTGTTTGTTGTGTACGTAACGGCCTCTGTACGAGCTGATCACCATGCAGAGACGTCATACATGGTTGTGCTAGTTGTGTATTGTCTAGAAATCTCAAAACGGCCTTGGCCCGGTTTGGGCCGCAGAGGCACAACGGAAGATCTAACTAACTAACTAACTAACTGCCTGACTAACTAACTAACTGACTGACTGACTGGCTGGCTGACTGACTTACTGACTGACTGACTGGCTG
>Ga0123354_10019520_pt1 | contig 10645 bp, 6 predicted proteins | sample TergutLab28metaG_2_FD_97872 | JGI IMG/M metagenome (GOLD analysis project Ga0123354, IMG submission 97872) | Labiotermes labralis P4 segment gut microbial communities from Petit-Saut dam, French Guiana - Lab288 P4 | ecosystem: Host-associated > Arthropoda: Insects > Digestive system > Gut ...
AAGCAGTCAGCATAACCTGTATGACATACCTTTTGCTGTGTGTACAGTACTAGACTCCTGATGATGGACAGAGAAACTCTCTGAAACACATAAAGTTCTATTCCTAAAATAAATTTGAGAAATTAGTGCATCTCATTGGTTTTATTATAAGAATATGTTTTATACACTTTATTAAAAACAAATACAATGGCTCAGATTTCTAAACATAAGGCTCACAGAATAAAAACATCGTGTGTAACAAAGTTCAGGTTTCAATACATGCAATTCGTATTCTAAGCACTCTTCTCTGTTTCCAGTATTCAACAAAGTCGGCCGTAAATGAAACACGATTGTTCTTGCTGCAAATTTACTGAGTACGATGTGTTTAGCTTTGCAACAGCACGGACAGAGAGCTCTGCAGTAACACGTGTATCTGCAACAAACCAACTCATTACCATGAGATATGCGCTCTTTTGGGAAATCACGCAGCATATAGAGGTACTTATTTACTGACGTCGGTAACGAATTGCCAATATACGCTGCCTTTTTCCCAGGAGACAGCAGATGTCATATCTTTCGCGGTAGAAGCCTGAATTCACTCATTACTATGACGTACGCAATACCACAGAGAGATTAAGCGATCAGACTCGTTTCTACACACACGACTTACACACTCACTTTTCATACGCATATCACTCAGCGTATCCTACACAACTTAAAGATAAGCTTTTATTTTCCTTAACTGTTTACAGTTCGGCGATTACAGCATGCACAACCACACATCACCCTTTAAAGCCTAGTGGTTAGTATATGTACCGTCAGATAGAACATGAAAGACTCTGCACTTCTTCGACGTACCCCATTTGTCTGAGTCTTATACAACTCTCATGATACTAAGCGACCGAGCTTCCCAATGAAAGCACACTGTGTTCTCTGCAAGGCATTCACTAAATGTTTATATAAAATGCGGGTTAATTTTACTCTTACAGGGATTTATATTCAGAAACTGGGCATTTTGCCACAGCGCAATTACGTTTCGTATGATTCTCATGAAAACCCCAGATTGTATCGCTAAACGAGATTAACACCCATAGGCTGGGTTCCCTGTGAAGTAGGAATCGAATTTGTACATGTGTCTGTGTGAGAGTGTATGTGTGTACACAAACACACACACACACACACACATATATATATATATATATATATAAAGGCCAGCTGTCTCCACGGAGGCCCGGATTCGATGCCACGTCAGTCCACGTGGGATTTGTGGTGAACAAAGTGGCACTGTGACAAGTTTTTCTACCAGTACTTCGGTTTCCCCCTGGCAGTATCACTCTATCAGTAATCCACACTCACACACTCATCTTCATCTACACGCTGCGTTTACCAGAAGGACAAACGGGCGAAGCCTGGAAACCTTCCAAAATAAGCAATAAGCCTCCGGAAATTGGGGAGCATTAGATAGAAAATAACCTTCAGTATAGTTGTAGCTATTAAAATGTTAAACTATTAGTCTCGTGGCAGGACCGGGCCAGTCACAACGCCTTGAACCTTTCAATGACTCTGGGGTTCAAATTCCACCCACTGCCCAGAATGGAACGAGGGTTTTAATTTATGGAACCTTTAAACATACCCAAGACCGTACAGTGCACCGAGACAGGCACTGAACGGTTAAACACAAAAGTGACATAATCTACGGGATACCGAAGCGGAATTCGAGCACAAGGTCCCAGAACCGGCAGACAGCGCACATACAGCCAACCTATCTTGGCATCGTGTCAGGTCCCCTGAAACTCCACTCAGCTATCCAAGAAATTCCATGTTACAGCATCAGACGATTCATCACAGTTATAAAAATTTCACCATTCATCCTTATCAACAACGAATATATAATTTCTTTTTTTTTTTTACCAGAGGGGGTTTCCAAGAAGCAATTAGCATGGGTGCTTTTCATTACAGGAGTGTACCAATGAATGTAGGCTCTTTATTTCTGTCATTTGACACTATAAAATACATTCACCGTAACTAAATTTTATGGAGGAGACAGGTCCTCCCAAACATTTTAAACATACCACCACAACCCCCGTCCAGATACATCCCAGGATTGTACCTCGCGCCAGTCAAATTCAGGTCATACTTGCCATTGTTACGTATCAGTCACACATTCTGTTAACACGTTTTTCATATCACCCAAACGAACTGTCTGAATAATTAATGGCTATGGCAGCTGCCCCCACTTTACCTACCAGAACCATTTCCCCGCACCCGCGCCGCCAACTGCCTACAGTACTCAGCAGACCCACTTATGCAACACACACAGTATATTGGCCTGTCGCTACATACTGCAAGCATGACGATCGTCAAGACTGCTAATAGAAAGCAAGTCCCTTGGAATCCCATTAAGCAGGATTTACATCGAGGTGAACCGATCCCGGTGGCCGTGCGGTTTAAAATGTGGGGCTGTGGCCGCTCGATTGCTGGGATTGCGGGTTCGAATTCCCTGGAGACACGCATATCTGTCTCTTGTGAGTGTTGTGTTTTGTCTTGTAGAGGTCTCTGCGTCCGGCTGATCATTCGTCCAGAGGAGTACTACCGACTGTGGTGTGTCTGAATGTGATCGTGAAGCCTCGACACTGAGGGGGCCCTGGCCCACTAGGGGCTGTTGCGCCATGTAAAAAATGCTATTAAGCAGAATTAATCAAAGGACAGAAACAAACATGGAGCTGGAGAGACCACTTCCGAGGAATAACCTATATAGGTATTCAAATCGGAAGCCTGTTGTCAGTAGTTATACACGGCGTATCTAAAACACCTGGACAAACTTCAACAGCGAGTCCCCTCACACCAAAACCAGGAAAAACGTTCATATCAAAATATGCCCGCAAACATTTAGTTTCCGAGCTACAGCCCAAAAACGCGCTGACCCATTCAATCCTCTAGATTTTTATCTGTTGGCACACCAAAACACCCTGGTGTATTCAGCACCAATTTTAAATGAACAGACAATTCACCAACGCTTTCTTGATGTTTCTCAAATCATTCGCAACCGCCCCGGGACCTTTGAAAGTGTGCGACAGCCCATGATCAGGTGTGACCATGCGTGCATCGATTGAGGTGGAGGATATTTTGAGCATTTGTTGTGAATCGTGACTTGAGGAGCAACAAGAACTCGATAGTTTAAAACTGGCAACCTGTACTGTATATGTATTACGTCAGCTGTAAGTAAAATATTACATAATTAAGGTATTTATTGTTTAGTGTGATCCTTCAATTAAACTAAAAAGTCTCTCATTTCCGGCCCAATGTTACATTTTTTTGTTGTTGTCATGTGAATAACTCAGGCCTGAATCGTGTCCAAGCATTTCAGATACACACTGTATTAAAGCGGTAACAGAATGGTGATAAACAAGTACTAGTTTCGAATCCCGATCGGAAACAGACTGGCTTGGCATTGTAAGGTTCCTCAGCCTATCTACGTCAATATATAGGGAGTAATTTAAAGTCAAAAGGGACTCTTTCCTTCTCTAACCTTCCCATTCCACTGTAAGTAAATCACCCTGCCATAGCATTAACATTTACGAGTACAGCATTGCTTATGGCGACAGCATTTCTGCCTTTCAAGAGCGTCACCACTGGCCCTCGGATACAGAATTTGCCACAATTACGCATTCGCGCGTGACAGATTAAATTCCGGAATCTTCAGCTTTGTGTAAGGGGCTGTTCTTACAATAATATGTATAAAGCCAGATCAGATTAAAGCACAGTTATATACAGTCAATGGAAATTCGATAACAAGAAAGCATGAACCCAAAGGCATGCACAAGTAGCACATGAAGTTTTGCATTGAACTGTATGCGCATCATATACGGCACGCAATCCCTGCAAAGAAATTGAATTTGTATGTTGTTTTTTAGAAAAATCTTAATAGGTTTTGCCTGTGATAATGAAATAAAAACACTCCCACTTATCTTCATGTAAAAAAAGTTATTACATCTGTGCACACTGTCGATAACCGGTACCTTATTATTTGGGGATCTTTCGCTAACGTAAAAGCCCAAAATAAGCCGTGGCATACTCTAAAATACGAATCCTCCACAAATAACACAAAATCGTCAAACATGACACGAAAAATATTCAATAACCCCGGAACTGAATATGTCAGCCATGCCAGCTGATATCTGCTTATGTTGTTGTTTAAGCTGTTTAAGAACTGTCTACGTTACACGAGTATTTTGTATACAATTAGTAACCAACCCATGTAGTTCAAAGACGCGCTTCTGCCCCAGTAAATGTGTGGCTTCGGCAGTCTCCTTTGCTTGGCCCACTTTTCAAGACTGCGGTTTATTAACCAAAAGACCGGCACAAAAAGTCACAAATGTTACAGACAAAACAGGAAGATAATTCACAGTAAACCAGAGAAAAGCGCTTAATAATGGGGTTATTTGCAGATTGAAGCTAAAGCAGATAATCTCTGTTGGTCTAAATCCTCGACGTTCCACCCTAACTAATCCAGATTTATTTATACAGCTGTCACAATGTGACCATCAAATGCACACACTTCAATAGAGTTACGATAATATTTTAATTCTCATTCTCCTCCATGTTTCGGGCCTCACCGGCCCATCATCTCGTAGTGCACAGTTGTATAAAATAACCGTCCAACCGTTCTATCATCCCCAGTATGCAGAATTGTCGCAAGTTCGTGAAAGTAAAGACTAATAGTGAAGTAAATATCAGTCACGAAACCACAACTATGGTAGTACAGATTTATGATGGTATTTAATAGCAAAAAATAACTACATGTTTCGGCCAATAGCGGCCATCTTCAGGTTATTATAATTTTGCTCAAAGAGTATCATATATATGCCTATAAGATAGCCACTATTGGCCGAAACATGTAGTTATTTTTTTGCTATTAAATACCATCATAAATCCATACTACCATAGTTGTGGTTTCATGATTGATATTTACCTCACTATTAGTCTTTTCTACACACAACAGGGATGACACACCTCAGAATTCGTGAACGTATTTTCATAAAGAGAGATATGAGCACAGTAACTGGAGCAGCCTGTAGGTTCGAGTGTGAATAATCACACACTGAAAAACACGCGACAATTCTACATACTGGGGTTGACAGAAAGTTTGGATGACTGTTTTATACAACTATGCACTCCCTGATGATGATCGGCCAGTAAGGCCCGAAACAAGTTGGGAGTTGGCGTACATTACTGTAAATTTAACTAAGTGTAAGCATTTGTTGGTCACACTGTAAAAATTGAATCATAATGCAAGGAATGTAAAAATGTAAAAATTATTTATACAACTCTCGCATAAAATGGCACACATGGTATTGTATATTAAACACAGTAGAATTCTACTTGTGGGCCGGGTAGCTCAGTCGGGATAGCGACTGACTACGGGCTGGACGGTACGGGATCGAATCCCGGTGGTCACGAGATTTTCCGCCTGTCCAGACCGGCCCTGGGGCTCACCCAGCCTCCTGTACAATGGGTACCGGGTCTTTCCCGGGGGTAAAGTGCGGCCGGGGCGTGCTGCTGACCACTCACCCCCCTTCTAGTGCCGCGGTCATGGAAGAGTAGAGCTATATCTACCCAACCTCTGGGCCACACCGGGCCTGTAACGGGAACACTTTACCTTTACCTTACAACTCCACTTATCCGGATCGGCTTGGCCTTGCCGATATAACATTTTCTTACTGTAATTGTCATACATCTATTTAAGGCTTTAATTTTTCCCCAGTTGTCAAACACGTATAAGAAATTAAGTATTAATGTTATATTTGTAGGTAAATAAATATGTGGCCTACAACAGCCGTTTGTGGAAAATTTTTCCCCTTCAAACTGCCAATGTAGCCTATTTTAAAATAAGAACCCAATTATCCGGATTTTCTGCATATTCGGATGGCTCCCCGTCGCAATTAATCCAAGTAAGTGGTGTTATACTATACTTAGGCCTATACTGTTGCTGCTGACCGAATTTTATTAAAAGTGGCATGGGCAAATTGTACTCCAACAGATTTCGAAAACGCATCCTAATTTGTCCTTCATGTTCGCATATTGAAAACAAAACTCCCATACTGCAAAGATAATGGTATATGCAAACCCAATCGTTTGTATGTGTATGTACAAGCACTCTTGTGTGTATGCACACGCCGTCTTCCTTTTGCACATTTCTATTCCAGCAAAACGAATATATGAGGTGACGTAACGGTAACCTGCCTCACGCTATATTTATTTGTCAATAATATTAAGGAAGGACTCACAAGACTGTTTATTTAGGGACTCAAAAACAAGACAGACAATGTACGTATAACGTAACGTTCGGGCAACCATTGTTGCAGTGGAAAAACAGTAAGTATTACATATTCTGAGTGTGCCTTTGTAGCCTTAGTTATTCATCACGCAAAGCGCATGCGCCGTATTATTTGACACCTGTGGCCTGTCCGGCTATACCATATTTTTCAACATTATCTCGAAGGAAACGGCATGATTTTCGTTAAAAACAGTTTATTGGACATAAAATGTGTTTGTTTTTCACTACAATTCTGTCTGAAAAGATTTCCCATTCTGAGAAGAATTCAGCGACATTTTATGATACACGTGCATAAGTCTCAATGTAAAGTACCCGTTATTACCGCCACACATTAGTGCGGATTGAATCTTCTCAACGTATTTTCGAAAACACACTCAAATATAAAAAATCACGCAACCCCGTCCAGTGGGAGCACAGCTGTCTTATGCGAACAGACGGATGGACGGACGGACAGACAGGACGAAGCTAATAGTCGCTTTCCGCAATTTTGCGAATGCGCCTAAAGATACGTCAGGTTGTACTGGCACATTCGTATCTTACATCTTACTGCTCGTGCTTAGGCAAGATACCTGGCAGACGACGGGCCACTAGCTGTATGACAGTGGAAAGAGTCGCAGCAGCGCGGTTGCAACTTTTCTTTTCGGCTCCATGTCCTGACAGATTCTGAGACCCACCCAGCCTGCTGTCCAGTGCACTGGGAAGTTATTCCCCGGTGATTACAGTCAGCCGTGACATAAAGCTGCCCACTCAGTGGGGTTCACACTGCGTGGAGTTGTATACTCACTCTAGTTCATACACCTTCTGAAGTGGCAGACAGCAGACAAGACACATGGACAAACCTGTTTTTTTTAATCATTTTTAGAACTCCATGGAGTAGAGTCCTTGAGAAGCTAAGAGGTTCCCAGCTAGTCAACGAATATGACACATTTTATGGAACCCGAATGTTCATTATCGCGTTCACATGAGTCCGCCGTTGGCCCCTGTACTGGGCTGGATGAATTCACTCCACAAACTCCCCATCTTATGTCTTTACGGTACAATTTAATATTACCCTTTCATAGACGCATAGATCTTCCAAAGGGTCTTTTCTTTCAGAATTTTCAACCAAAACCCTGTCCGCCTTCCCTCTATCACTCAACGGTGCAACACGTTCCGCCCACCTCATCCTCCTTGATAGCATCACACCATTGAATAAGTATGTACTTAGATTTCAGCAAATCATTCTCTGAGTATATCTGAAAAGAAAATTCTAGCCGTGGTTTGTAGAGATCGGGTTTTCTCACTAAGGCCAGTTTCAAATTTCATGAATATTCGATCAGCTAGAAACCCATGAGGCCTACAATATCAATGAAAGTCTTCATCTAAATTAAAATCTCAGTGGTCTTGGCCATTCATAACAAAAACATTTTCGATGGATGTGATAACAGACGCCTCGCCAGCCGGATGCGGCTCTTTATACGAAATTGTGGGTGTTCCATCCCGCTGCGCTAATATAACAATGTTATTTATTGTCCACCTTACACAACAATATGATGTGAAATTAAGTTATGTACAACTAATAAAGCTACATGTTAGTAACGCACTGTAAACCACGGGATCCCGTAGGTAACTACTTCAGACGTACCTTGTATGATTCATATTTTATAAACCTGAAGATGACCCCAAGGGGTTGAAACATGTAGCTTTATTAGTTGTACATAACTTAATTTCACATCATATTGTTGTGTAAGACGTACAAAAATAACATTGTTATACAAAGTTTACCAATCAACAGACAAATGTTATCTTCCAAGATCTTTAAAAAAAACACTGAAATGGGAATGGGAAACATAAATTCACGTTCCACACACGTCGGGGAATTTTTGGAACAGCTGTGGATCTATCAGCCGCTCATAGAATTGTTTACTCCACGAAGTTAGCTGGATATCAAAGGGTTTCACCTGTTAACTGGTCCACGAGGGAAGAGTTTCTTAACGAGGTCCAGCTCTTGAAACTCCTGTACAAACAGCACAGGAGACGTACGCTGACTGCACCATCTTTCGTTCCCACTCAGCTAAACATGTAGAATGCATTCTGGAATGAGACGTCACGCAGTCGAGTAAAACTTTGCCACTCTTTCGTCGGAAAGTACTGTCTCTATCTTCAGGGTAGAAACGGTATACCGAGGCAGTAGGTTCCACCAAAACCTTGCTTAATTTCTACCGGACAGCAAATTGCACTGCTCGGATACTTCATTAAATGGAAGCTCCGCTTAAATGCCCTTCAAACACACACAATTCTATTTTCACAGCTCCATCCCCCTCTTCCAGACTCTGTTCAAATTCATGGCACTTTGTGCCCTGGGCCTCGGACATACAACATTTAAGCCTTCTTTTAGACGCATAAACGACCCTACACTAAGTATTTACCTACTGTCACCAACAAAGCCACGGGCCTACTTTGTGACATCTTTGCCCTGCGCGCTCGAGACGCCAGGATTTCACAGAAAGCCCGATTCATTCTCACTTACGCCGCCCTTGTCCGGAATTCCACGTGTGACTCTAACTACCTCAAACTCTAAGCCGTCCAAAATAAGAGCCTACGAATGACGCCACGAGGGAATAAAGGGAGAGCAGAGGTAGGGCTCCACTCATTTTTTACCTCGGCACTAAATGGAGGTGAACAAATTCACGCCCCGGCCGCTTCACCCCAGGAGAAATAACCCCGACACCCACTGAATAGGAGGATGGTTGGGTCCCAGAGCTGGTCTGGACGCCTCGGACAAAAAAAAAATCTCCTGCCCCAGCCGGGATTCGAACCCAGAAACGTCGCGCCCGTAGCGCAGCCAGTAGGCCTATACCCCGGCTTCAAATAATACTGTAGTGCTTATATTCAAAGACAGGGAAACAAAGAGACTAGGAAAGAAAAATTCGGCGAGATATTATCGTAAATAAACATAGGTCTCTATAAAAAGTGTCCGTCATTATTGTCAGATTTCAATCGTACTTCAATTTTCTCTACAGATGTTAAAAAAATCCGCAAATATTAATTTTCATGAAAATCCATCAAGTGCGAGCAGAGTTGTTCCACGCGGACAGATGGACAGACGGGCGAAGAGACACGACAAAGATAATGGTCGTTTTTCACAATTTTGCGAACTCGCCTGAAAACATACAGCCCGGTCAGCGCAGTCGATACAGCGACTAGGCTGCGTGATGGACATCCGGAATATCTTGGTTTTCTCCAAAGCGTCCAGATCGGCACTGAGCCCATCCAGCTTCATATTTAATGCATATCGGTGGAGCTTTCCCCGAGGGTAAAATGGCCGAAGCGTGAAGCTGACCACTCATCCCACATAGTGCCGAGGTCGAGTGTGACTAACAGCTATACTTCCACTTCCACATTCGCTTCCGTGATCTGTATATAGACAAAATTTACCTTTTACTATATCACTGTGATACAAGCCAGATGAACCCAATTTTAGTCGCTACAGCATATCATCGCTGCTTCCACCGTCACGTGGCAAGGAATTTCAACTGCCCGACCACGTCACACGTCAGTTGGAAGCTATGCAAGGAACGTTACAGTAATACTGTTCCTTTGTCTGCTCATAACTTCTTGGTATGTCTGACTATAACACCATTTATTAGACAGAACCCCATTAAAGACCAACGCAACGGTACCATGTATGGTGAACCACAAAGACAGGACACTGGTCCATCAATCTATTGTCCGAACAGCGATAGGCCTAATGTACAAATCCTTTCCCTTGGAAGGCACTGTCAAGGCCACTCTACACACTAACGACCTCTCGATCACGTATATCATAGACAATGACCCATAAAAAGGTCAAATTTTGAGAAAGAATTTTCATTACTACATTAACAATCCCCCCCCCCCCAGGGTGCATCAGCCCCTAGTGGGCCAGGGTCATTATGGAGGCTTCACGATCACACTTATACACACCACACTCGGTAGGACTCCTCTAGACGAGTGATCAGCCTGACACAGAGACCTCTACCTGACAATAAACGACATTTACATGAGAAAGACATCCAAGCCCCCGGCAGGATTCGAACCCGCAATCCCAGCAAACCAGCGGCCGCAGACCCACGCCTTAGACCGTGCGGCCACTGGGATCGGCTCATACATTATTAACATACAGAAATTAAATAAATCGTTGTGGTTCATTTATGTCGTCAGTATTTCGGACAATACATGATAGCCAAATAAACGGAGCTATACGGAGACATTTTGGAAAACAAAGAAACAAAGTTAAGAATTCACAACATTACAGCTAAAGCAGCATTGAAATTTGGAAGTGAAGCTTGGGTACTGAAGAAAAGAGAG
>Ga0123354_10019521_pt1 | contig 10645 bp, 5 predicted proteins | sample TergutLab28metaG_2_FD_97872 | JGI IMG/M metagenome (GOLD analysis project Ga0123354, IMG submission 97872) | Labiotermes labralis P4 segment gut microbial communities from Petit-Saut dam, French Guiana - Lab288 P4 | ecosystem: Host-associated > Arthropoda: Insects > Digestive system > Gut ...
AATGTGAAGAAGTACGGAAGAATGAAATGGGTGGCATGACCGCGGCAAAAACCCCCGTGTTGTTACCCTTTACTCGCCAGGTTACCTGCATATTGTACCCTTAAAAAACTCTTTTTTCCTTTTTTTTTTTTTTACCGAGAAGCAGGTTACAAAAATTTCAACGGATACTTGATGCGTGGAAAGATACTTTGGATTAAAAAGGACCGTACAGTAATTTTATAAGGTGAAGCAAAATATACGTAGTCGTCTATTTCATTATAACTTGCGTTCTGAAAAGTAAACAATGACATATTTTGTGACTTCCATATTGAGAAGCTAGACAAATTAGAGAATTGTCACTTTCCTTGACGTGTCTCAAACTGTACATAACGTGGGATGTAACTGTGAAGAATGACTTGGTATTAGGGTAATTTAATATTCTGTCCGCCTGCACCGGCATCCTGAAAGCAAATATATCCTAATTTTACACATGGATACTACTTATGTCTAAGTGACATTTATTAGTCCAGTTTTCCGGAATTTAATTTCTGGTAGGCTTTTTTTTAATGAAGATTTTCTGTTTGCTGTCTCCTCTAAACAAACTCATTATTAACCAGAAAGTACATATGCTCCTGTACGACAATTTATTGTTCAGTGATCATTCAAAACCAGGTTCTGTAAAATAGGAAGTGCGACAAGTGAAGAAGTACATGGTGATATAAAAATATCAGAAACATTGTAATTATATACTTTTTCCAATTATTAATTTTTATAAGTTAATCAGCGTCAGATTGAAATAAAAGTTTGCTTTCAATTTGCAACTTCAACAGAAACACATTGTTTGATCTTGCCAAAACTCTCTCAAAGTTCTGGAAATAGAGTCGACCTCGCCTATAACGTCATGAAAGGTACCGAATAAATTGTGTCGTTATAAATGAGTGTCGTTCTAAGCGAAAAAAAGTGGTAAAAGTGAAGAAAAGTATTTTAAGACAAAATATAGGCTTGTAGGAATATTACTTGAATATTTACGCTATGATCTATTTTAAAATTAAATTACAATTAGAATTTAGAAAGAATAAGAACTTCTGTTATATAATTGTAAATGTCCGTACAGGCTTACGCTAAAATACATTAATTTAAGAATAAAATTTAAAGAACAACAATCATCCTTAGAATACGACCGCTCACTGGTATATTTTCACGTCTGTCTTGCTCAAAACCACGTAAGAAGTTCCCCATCAAGGATGAGGAGAGGGTTGATTTATCAAAATAACACACTTCTTGAAAAATTATATTGGAATGGTTGATTGGCAATGGTGTTATATCCGAGATAGATGCTTTTACGTATGTCGTACTCAGCATGGAAGAAAGGCACGTGCATTAAGGAATATTAATTGGTACCTCTGAATGTAGAACATTATAAACGAAGTTTCGCAGAAACCGAGGTCGTTATAATCGAGTTCAAATGTAATTTTTCCGTTCCAATGATGTGTTAAATATTACATACTGAGTGCAGAATCCGTGCCGTTGACGACACGAATCAAAATTTTTTTGATCTGATTATTTTATTTTAATTAGTGTATTTTATGTTTTAAAAAACGGAACGCCCGAAAATGCCCGGTGTGAATAACATAAACAAAATTGACTCCTTTAGGTTGGCAGAGAAAGAAGCATGATTTTGTTCAGATTAAATAATCAGGCGATTTGGACAAGTGACAGACAATGTAATCTGCATAGATTAATAAATTCCTAAGACTTTTTTGTACAGACTTTAACTTTACCAATGTGAAACGACACGGGATTTAGTACAATTAATATGAAAGTCGCAATGAATTTTCTTTTAATAAAATTAGCCTAACCTACTGATCTACTAAAGAACTACGTTGCAGAAAAGAACGACTTATATTGCCAGATTTGTAACTTGAATTTGCCAAACAAGGAAATCTTTCGTTAGTCGCTGATATTTTGTGCAAGTAATTATCTCGTACATTGGGCCGTTCTATTCTAATGCTTCTGCACTATTTGAAGCAAGCAGAACACCTAATCAGCAATTGGTTTATTACGTTTAAATCACACCGACGATCTCGAAACTTCAGTTTCCATAACAAAATATTTATTACCCTCACGAAATCAATATGTCAATAATTTAAGTGGTTTGATAATAAGTGGAATACAAAAAAAGTAACTGTTAATTCAGAACAATCGAAATGCGGTTTCCCTTAAAATATTACTAAACATAAATTTTGAGTTATTAAAAATGAACCTCAGAAATCAGAAGCGAGTCTGAGAAAATATCCACGTGTATTGGAAGTTTAAGTTGGAAAAAAAGTGTTAGCTCAGTCTGGAAGACCTAACATAAATAAATAACTGTAAAATCGTAATTTAAATCTTAACCGTAAAATGTACTAAGCAGGCTTAGCCGAAATGTAGAGCATCTGACTGCTATTCGATATTTTCCCAATTAGAATTCCAGAAATGCAGTCTATCCTATTTTACATATCTCACAGCATTACACAGACGAATTCCGGTATAGTGTCATAAAATAAGCTATGATAGATTTCTCTCCTATCTTTTCCATTTTGAGGCCCAGATAAAATCTTATTCGAAGCCGAATAGTTTCAAAACTGACAAAATTTTTAGAAACCAACAACTATCTCCTACAGACAAGAACAGAAATGAAATACCTATACAAGAAGCAGTTGATAACAACCACTGAGTAATGGCAATTTTAAATCTTTCACTTCAGTTTCTCGGTCTGCTCTTTATCTTATGACAAACCGTTGATAATAATCTTCATGCTTGTACCGTGTATCAATGACGATTAAAACACTTTAATATCAAACAGATGCACAAATATATAATTCGTAGACACAATTGGAATTATTAAAAAATATTTAATATATTTAAAAATTGCTCCAACATGTTTCGAATCACAAGGGATCCATCATCAGGGAGCTGTATACAGTGCTTGGCTAAAATTACAGTAATGGTTCTATCGTGTTCGTTGATATGAACGTAGTCGGTTTTGTGGCAGCATATTTGCCCGTGGTGCGTGTGTGTGTACTGCACAGTCTAGAGATGCACTATATTTGTGCATCTGTTGGATATTAAAGTGTTTTAATAGTTGACAATATGTTCGGATTTTAATAAGAAGGGCTATGAAATCTGCCCCAGTGTGTGTTAAACAATTTCTATTTTTGTGGTACACTTTACGAAGCTAAATGTGCTGTGAACAAGGTCGATGGTAAAATAATTGGTGAAAGATGTTTTGAAGAAGATTTGGACGAAAGCGGCTGTGGTCTAATTGGGGTTATGTCATGACTGTGTCCTGAAGGGACTGAGAAAAGCCGCCAAGATCTCAGTCAAAATAGCCGGTAAACACGTCCGAGATTCGAACTGGGAAACTCATGAATGTGAAATAGAGTGGCTTATCGGTCGACCGCTACGTTTGGCCACAGTTCGGTTATTTGTAACCTACTTTCCTTATTTTATGAATAAAGTGCGCTAGTATTAGTATCAGTTGCATTTAATAGTCTCACGGAAAATTGCATTGTGGGGAGCTTCATGAGCATTACTGCTCACCATGTGTAATTAGAATGATGAAACGAAAGAGGATGATAGGTGTGGGGCAAGTAGTGCGTTTGGTGGGGAGAGGATGTTGATGGAAAACACGAATAAAGGAGAACACTTGGAAGATGTGGCGGAGATGGGAAAGTAGTACTAAATGAGTCTTAAAGAAATTGAGTTGTGTGGAGTGGAGTTTGTCCACCTGACTCAGAAGAGGAACAAGTGGCGGGCTCCTGTGATCAAGGTAACTAATATTCGTGTTTCATAAAATAGGGAAATTTCTCGAATAGCCGAGGAATTCTTAGCCACTCTAGAGGACTCTTTTCTATGAAATTGATTATTTAGTGATTAATATGTGTGTGTCGGTGCATAAAAATATTCAACAATATAATTATTTCCCTGGAGGTACTCCAATTTCTTACTTCTTAATGCATTGCCGTTAACGCTACCGATATGTCAGTACAATTAATACTCGGTGTGCTTCGTATCGAAGCACACCTCGCCACTGCTCCACAACACATTCCTACACAACATGATATGCTGCCACAACATCTCGTTTGCAAATACGAATTGAACTGTGAATACTCTAACATAACTTTAGCAAGGAACAAAGCTCCCTGATGATGGCCTGACAAGATCGAAACATGTCGAAGCGTTTTAAAGCGTTTTAAAAGTGTTTTATGTGAAATTATATGTGCATTCGTTGGTTGATAAATTGAAGTGATTCTACAAAAAATGCACGGTGCTACAATAAGATTTATAGTAATGATTACTGAAGAATAAAAAACCAACTAGATGCCACTTATTATTTTATTTTTTTCTTCAGTTATCACAATGATGCGCGGTCTAATAAACATCAGATACTAGTGATTGTGAGAAATGTGTTTTTGTAAAGAATGCATGATAACAACAAAATGATTGTGCCAACTCTACATTCAATTTTACTTTCAAAGTGACGAGTTATAAAATGGGTTAAACCACACGCACAAAAACAAAAAAGACTTATCCATGTGAATACAGAAATTTAATTTTCTCGGAACTTAATGAAACTTGCATTCATTGATGTAAACTGTGCATACAGAACACTAAATTTCCCGACTACTAATTTGTAAATTGAAATAGCATCTCTCTATTTGTGGAACCAATTACAGGAAGACAGGCGTCACACTTTCCTTCCGAAAATGTTTCCAGCACTATATTTCAAGGTAAGCTTTCATTCGCATTGCTTATACTAATGTCTCTGTAAACATTGCTTTAGGCAATTCGCCAATCTGTTTAAAGTTCTGCACATGACGTCACTTTTTCATTCCCCCCCCACTTTTTTTTTTAAAGTTCTTGATGAAGAGGAAGCTGCAGAGATGGAATAATAGGAAACAAAGTATTGAAGTTGCAAATGAATATCCCCTTTCAAAGGGACAAAAAGAGGAGAGAGAAATGGACTGGGGATAAAGTCGACTGTAATAGGGGAAAACCAATGTGAAAGAAATGGCGCAGAAAAGGTCACAAACACAACGGCAATTCGAGAAAGTGCATAATGAAGGCGTGACATAATGACGTCCGTGACGAGCAGATGTCGAGGGGATGAGGTTTCCTTCACTCGTGGGCCTCATACACTTGTTCAGAATGCCAATGAAGACGCACAGTGTGCTTACACAGTCTTTGTGTGCGTACGATGTGCCTTAAGGCATCGGGTGAGCCAAACTTACGAAAGTTCACTCACATATACCAAGTCATTATAGAAAATGTATTAATTTCCTTCTAGCGCAATATACCGTATTAAACGCTAAAAGGACGAGGTTATGTTTTGCATTCGGTAGGCCCCGCCTTCCGATTCCGGCCCAGATTCCGTATACTTTATCGGTTAAATGCAGTTTTCCTCAGTCGCTCTAGAAAAATGAAGTGATTGTGCCTTACTGTAGGAAATGACTTATGCCTCATCGATTCATCCTACCATTCGACGAAATAATAAAACTAGGCAGTGAAAATGCATCGTTGATTTAGATCAAAACCCTAAGTAACAATTTTAGCACTTTTTAATTATACGGAAACTTTCCGTTGCAAGGTCAATCAACGCAAGCCAAAGACTGCCAGGCACTACCGGTTCTTCACTTTGGTCTTATAAATTAATTTTACAACTTATATCCAGGTTTTCACCCGAATTTCCGTTTTTCGGTGGTTACACTCACCTTGAACTCTTAATAACAGCTTTGGAAACGTAGATTTCGGTGGCCGTGGGGTCTAAGGCGTAGGTATGTAGTCTCTTAAACGTTGGGATCGTGGGTTAGAATCCCACAGACAGCACGAATGTTTATCTCTTGTACTTGTCTGCGATGGGGTGATCACCCATACAAGAGTCCTACAGGGTTTACATCTAACTGTGTGCGATCCAGAAATCTCAAAACGAGGCGGTCTATGCTCGATTTAGCCGTAGCGCCACAGACGTAGACGTTGCAGCAACAGAAAAATGATGAAGAGGAAGAGGAGGAAGAGGAGGAGGAGGAGAAGAAGAAGAAGAAAAAGCATTTTTATCTGTAAGACCATAACCGTTAAATACCCCAGTTTTTTTGTACACTGCACCACAGTAACTAGAAAGCCTACTCATAAAATTCAAAGGTGAATTACTTACTGTTGTTTCTTGTAGTAAGCAGTTATAATTTTCTTCAGAAAACTGAAGCCATTCGGACAAAAATTCGCCTCTAAAATAATTAACCTACCCGAACTTTGTGAATGAAGTTATGAAACGAAATATTTGAACAACGTAAACAGTTTATTGTGCTTACTGTTTCCAAAATACTCGTGCAGGTCTACGTATTACAATATTTACACGATTTTTAAACCGATGTTTACAATTAAACACAGTAGAAATGGTTCAGAGAAATTGTTAAAAGTAGAGGTTTAGCTATTTCGCCACAAAGTTAACAGCACTGAAAGTGACAGCGAATGTAAACAATAGGGAATTTCCATAACGTCAAATCAACATGGCTGCTCAATTGATATAACGCACAAAAGAACAAAACAGATATGTGATCCGATATGTCTAGCAAGGTAATGGGTATGCCACTAACATTTATGTAAAAACGGTGGTGGAATATGGGTCAGTGTGAGTCGAAACGTCATGAACGAGTGGACGGACATTAACTGTAACAAGTGTTAGGCTTCGGCATGGCCCGATCAGCGTGTTCGGTGTCACCGAAGATTCGGCTGATTCTTACAGTGACTAGGTTCGGAATGGATGACCGAGGAAACCTTGCTCAAATTCCAGCAAAGGCAAGAACCTTTTCACTTCTCAAGAGCGTGTAGACCGGCGGCTCTAGCGCCCACCGAACCTCCTATGCAAGGGATGCTGTGGACTTTAGGGCGGGGATCAAATGGCCGGAGTAAGCATCTGCCACTCACCTCCATTAAGTGGCAAAGTTAAGAGAGAGTGGAGCCACACTTCCATTTTCCATATGTTTTCATGGCGTTGTGTGTAATTCAGCACAGGGATTGTTCTGCATTTTATTAATCATGACTAGAAAGCTGAAAGAGTGGTTTAAGACCAAACGAAACGCATTTTATTCCGATGAAAATGGAAATTTTCACTGACCAGTTGAAGTGTGAAACACTGCTAAGTAACATGATCTCCTTAAAGAGGTATAATGCTATTAATCTTGTCCTTGAAGTTAACAAAAGCTTTGGAGGGAGAAAATTGAGCTTTGTACCTTGTGCTTATTGTCCCTTATCAAATTTACCAATCTCCTTTAACCCGTAATTGAATATATCCATATGCCTACTCCCACCATCATGAAGATGTATTTGTGGAAGTACACCCCTACGCCTTCTACAGCTGACATTGGTACGCAGTTAGTCCTCATGCTCAGGACGCTTTATTTATGGTAAGGAAGCCCCGGTACCCTTTAGATAAAAAAAGGGCCCTATGGCTGATCTGAAAGCCGTGGCGAAAAATACATTTTTGCTTACCGGTGACTGAAACTCTTACCGAAAATAAATAAGCCAACAATTCTTCTGTCTTTTTTGTCATCTGATACCTAGGTAAATTCATTTTCAGTGCTCTCGATCGCATACATTGAGTCTCTAAAACGGATTTAATCTCACATAGTACAATAAGAACACAATACACGTTAACTACATTCTTACAAGAAGATCTGCTGGAAGGATGGTGGCGTCATAAGTTGAAACATGCAGCTAGAAATACGTCACTAATAAAAAAGTGTTTGCATAACTTGTACCGATGGTGTCACATTTGCTGTTGTGAATTACTCATTAACTGAAGTAAAGCTGCAAGTTCCAAAAGTTTATTTAAGTTACGATGCGAGTATTATCTTGTGAATATTGGCTTTGTTCCGTGGAGTCTGATAATAGTCACTAACGTAAGTTACAGTAAATTATTAATCGATAGAAAATCGTAAATTATTAATTTCACTTTCAGCATGTTGTGAATTCCTAATTACAAATTAAATATTTCATGATAGCTCCTCTTCTAAACTGTGCTACACACTAACACTAACTGACAAAGCCAATTCCTGCTGTCCATTTACTTGGTCTTCATCACCACACTAATTCCAGTCGTGTAACAGTGTCAGACCGATTCCCAAGTGTTTGGAGAAGAACAGTTGCGAATTAAGCCATGTTGCTTTAAGTACCAGCGGTACTTCGTTTCAGTTGACAGGCCAAAGGCAAAATCATGCATATAGATGAAATACATTAGTGACGGTCCTTACCATACCAGATGTGACACTTAGTGACAAAACCGCAGAGCAGAGGAATATGGACCAAAGTAGTCATTCCGTTTGATACACGTTTCAAACGTAAATTGACAGACAGAATATTAGGAGGCCGTTTGAACTACAGTAACTTCAAAACGAGGGTTTCAAGGTTAGGACAGAATGCAAGACACCGCAAGCGGCGATATAATTTGCGAAGAAACAGAACAATTTTTTATTTTCGTTGTTACACCGTGTAGGACAGAATGCAAGACACCGCAAGCGGCGATGTAATTTGCGAAGAAACATAACAATTTTTTATTTTCGTTGTTACACCGTGCGTATTGTCGAGTTACTCAATTATTATACCAACTACTGCACATATATAAAATTTATACATTAAAACATTAAAACGCTCCGACATGTTTCGGTCCTAGGTCCATCAACAGGGAGCCGTATCGTCCTTGCTAATGTCACACTATAAAAAGTCACATTAATTTCCCTGTACCAACTGGGTACGCAACGAAGCACAGAATGCACATCCGTAGCAGGGCACTCTTCGCAACATAACATTACACAAAACGGCATGCTGCCACAATACCCAACTGGTACAGCGAAATTAATGTGACATTTTATAGTGTGTCTTTAGAAAGGACGATATGGCTCCCTGATGATGGCCCTAGGACCGAAACATGTCGGAGCGTTTTAATGTTTTAATGTATAACTTTTATAAATTTTATATATGTGCAGTAGTTGGTACAATAATTAAGTATACAGAACAATGATTAGCGTACAAAATTATTTCCTTGGTTTTATCAGGTGTCCAGTCCTGTACTTCGAGAACAATACGGACTGTGATAGGACATAAGTATTATGACAAAATGCACAAGGATACTAATCAAGTAACTCTTGGGAGCTAAATACTTGAATAGATACGAGGTATTAGTCTTTCAGCAAGCAGAGAAAATCTGACTTCTGTGGAACCCGAATGTGTTTAAAACATCCCAAGACTTCACAGGCACATGGAGTGACATAAATCAAACACCCTCATATTCTGAAACTTTAAGAATATTTTTAATATTATTCGCCTGTCTATGTTTACGTACGCAAGTTTTTCTCTCCTCTTCATGTTACAAGAATTTTTTCCATAAATTTTTCTTTTCTTCCATTCTCTGTCCATTGTCTTCGTTAATTTGGTTTTAGTAAAATTATTTTATGAAAAGTACAAATTGGTACTTGCCTTATTACAAGATTTCCTTCACACGCCAGTTTATTTTTCTTTCTTAGGTCCAATTATTCTTCTTGGTTCCTTGTTGTGCAAGGATCACATTTCTATACAATTTAAATTATAAGACGAAGGATATAAATTGGTACTATTATACACTTTTCCTTTGTCCCGAAATATTATAACTCAGTATCTTAAATTAGCGTTTCCTTTATGCCTGTCCCAGTAAATATATCTGAGCACATCAATATTTTTACACTAGCCGTGTCAGTACAAAAATAACAAATATTTATCCCATAGGAGAGTTTTATGAATATCAAAACACGGCAACTTCCTGCAGAAAAGATTCTCAGTATCTCGAAAAGAATTCGAGACAATGGACGTAATCTTATACAGGAGACGTCCTCATCAGACAACGGACAAAACAGAACAAACTTTGATTTGATGGACATTTCCTCGTAAGTATTATGATACGAGATACACAGTTCGTAAGTTGAAAAGCGTAAAAGATACTCGGTACAAGGCACTTAACATTTTAAAAATAAAAAATTAATGTTCAGTATACTTAAAGAATTCGTACATTAGGGAGAACAGAGTGCGCATCCAGTAGCTAGACCAATCGCTGTACATTGGATAGGAAAATAAGTGGTTTTTGTGATACACATATTGCCCACTAAGTTTTAAATGACTCATAACACATAAATCATAATTGAAGGATTGCTGAATTGTGTGCCTGTGAGGAACACAAACTGTAGAAGTAATTAACTACGTGATATTTGTAACGTAACTCGTTGTCTTTCTACAAAATTCCTTTCGTCCTGCCTGCGTGGTTGTACGTGGAGTTAATAAAAGAATCTGATGTTTATTGGGCCGCGCATCATCGTGATAACTGATGAATCAAAAAACCAATTAGATGCCACTTCATATTTTATTGTACTTCTTATAGGCTAAACGTGTTTCGAGCATTAATATGCCCATCATCAGGAGCTCGAGACTATGATGTTGCTTACTACATTGGTCTTGTCGTTTTTGGTTTGCTGTGTGTTGGAGGTGACCGCCTCTGTGGTCTAGTGGTCAGAGTTTCTGGCTACTGATACAGAGGTCCCGGGTTCGATCCCCGGCGCTACCAGATTTTCTGAGTAGTAGTGGGTCTGGAACGGGGTCCACTCAG
>Ga0123354_10019522_pt1 | contig 10645 bp, 9 predicted proteins | sample TergutLab28metaG_2_FD_97872 | JGI IMG/M metagenome (GOLD analysis project Ga0123354, IMG submission 97872) | Labiotermes labralis P4 segment gut microbial communities from Petit-Saut dam, French Guiana - Lab288 P4 | ecosystem: Host-associated > Arthropoda: Insects > Digestive system > Gut ...
GAGGAGCTAAGTGATCTGTACTCCTCACCCAATATTGTGCGGGTGATAAAATCGAGAAGAATGAGATGGGCTGGGCATGTGGCGCGTATGGGTGAGGAGAGGTCTTGGTGGGGAAACCGGAAGGAAAGAGACCACTGGGGAGACCTAGGCGTAAATGGGTGGATAATAGTAGGATGAATCTCCAGGAGGTGGGATGTGGGTATATGGACTGGATTGGGCTGGCCCAGGTTACAGACAGGTGACGGACGCTTGTGAGTGCGGTAATGAACCTTCGGGTTTCGTGAAATGCGGGGAATTTCTTGACTAGCTGCAAACCAGTTAGCTGCTCAAGAAGGACTCTGCACCATGGAGTAGGTAAGTATTTAATAAAACGCACGATTTTCGGGAAAAAAGTTAATTAACGTAATTTTTTTTAAATTTTGCAACGTATGTTTGAAATATTTCTCATTCTAAGAAAAATTCAGACATAATCAAACGTAAACTTTCTCAACAGATTTTCCAAAAATCCTCATGTATCAAATTTAATGAAAATCCGTCCAGTGGGAGTCTTGTTATTCCATGCTCACAGACAGAGACGTTTAGACACACAGACTTGACGGCGCTAATAGTAATCATATAAAATATTATTTGACTCACTTCCGGGTTTACCTGCTTTGCACTCTTCAAACGCTACTTCTGCCAGTCTTGAATATTGCCTAGTTCCATTTCCCGAGAATCCTTTCTATCCATAGTTCTCTTCAGTTTCATATTGTGCTTAATATAAATCAAATTCTTTAGAGTATTATATTTTCTTTCGCCTTCTATCGGTCGTAATCCTTTTTGAGAAGTCAAGCAATAAGAAATTCTCGAGTTTTTTTTTTTCTATTTGGCGCATTCACAAATTTGCGAAAAACAACTCTTAGCTTAGTCATATCTGTCCGCCTGTCTTCCGCACGAAACAACTCGGCTCCCACTAGAAGGATTTTCATGAAATTTGGTATTTCTGGGTATTTTTCTAAAATCTGCCTAAAAAAACATTCATTAAAATCTGACAAGAATAACAAACGCTTTACCTGAAGACCGATGTGCATTTGTAAATATATCTTGCTAAGTTCTCCTTAGATTGAGAATTGTTTTACACAAAGTTGTAGAGAAATCAGAACAAACATTTTACTTTCAATAAATTTTTCCCCGAAAATCTTGCCATTTATGAAATATTGTGAAAAAATATTTTCACCGCCGGACAGGCCACAAATGACAATGTGGCACACGCGCATTGCATGCCGGATACCTAAGGTTACAAACACACACTCAGAATATGTAGTACTTATTTCTTTTAGACTGGGACAGTGGTTAGGCGAAAGCTCCTCGTTGTTACGTTATACGAACGTGGCCTGTCTTGTTGAATCTGTGTATTGTCCCGCCACTGGACGCTATCCTGAGCCATGTGAAGTTAACTCACATCCATATTTGTCTGAGATTTATTTCAATATTATATTTTCATAAACTAGTAGTTCTTGCAAATGATTTCTTTCTACCTTGCGACTAAAAGTTCGTGTAAATTCTTATCCTTTCCATTTGTGCTACATGCGTCGCCCATCTAATATTTCCCTTATTTGAACACTCTAGTAATGTCTGATGGAGCATAAAAATTATGGAGTTTATAATGTTGTGCTCAGGTACTGATTATAATTGAGCGGAACTTACACAGTGTGAGGCAAAACTTGAGGTAATGTGATGCGTACACTAGATAATTCTGTTCCACCTGAGAGGAATAATTGCCTCAGGGGTGGAAGGAGTCTAAGGTTATTCATGTTGATAAAGTGAAGACAAGATCGTCCTTGTCCACACCACGACGTCATATGCAAGGTAAAAGTAAAGGTAAAGGTAAAGCAGTCCCGTTACAGGCCTGGAGTGGCCCAGAGGGTTCCAGGAAGTTAAAGTTCCCAGATTACATGACAACGGCACAGATTAGTGATCTCAGCCTTACGCACCGGCCGCCTTTACCCCCAGGAAATGCTCCTGGTACTCATTTCCGTTAGAGGCTGAATTGACCCCAGGGCCATAGTGCGATCGGAAGGATTTTATGTCAATGAAAAATTCCAGTGACACCATCTGGAATAGCATATGTAAAGTAGGAGAATTTACAGCACATCTCATTCCTAACCTATACACTAGATGTAGATGAGTTACCAACCTCTCGCCTCGGCCGCTTTCACCCCTGCGAAAGAACCCACCGCCTGTTATAAGGAACTATTCCAGTATTTTCTCGAATTTGCTGAAGGAAACAAATGCAATAGGCAGGAAATTTTGCGTCCAGGCTGCACTTCGAAGCAGAATCCTGCTCAGCGCTAGGTTGGAGCATGTCTGCTCCTAGAGATAAAAACATGTTCCGAAAGTGCATTTTCTTTACATAATTTTTCTGCGTCACCTTTGAATGGCACTTCATCTGTTTTACTATTTGTTTCAACAGTAAAATTGAATCCTCGAGGGTGAGAACACTTCATATCCATACTGCTATCTGTCTGGACGTGATGTGATGTAACGTGTAATGATTTTTAACGCTTCATCGAATTTTTACAGCTTTTCCAGTCGGACGAAAGGATTATGTCCGCACGGCTTCACAAAAGGTTGTTTCCTGTTCGTTGCAATTTTTTGGTTAATGGGAACCCAAATCTATCCATGCATTACGTACTGTAATTCTGTGTGTTTTTTAACGGTGGTCCGCGGACCGGGTCGGGTCCGTATATTCTAGTTGGTGTTGTAGCCGAACATTACTAGCCCGCTGGACCATCGGGTTTGTGAAGGGATTCCTGTCTTTCATCCTTCAACCCTCTCGCTTTTACCCATGTCCCTCCAGACGTGACAACTTCAATACTGCGCGAGTAATTGATATTTGGAAATTCTTTTTGGCATTGTGTAGACAGTATTTATGGTTTTATTCGGTGAAGAAATTATCGACTTACGGGTATGTTATGGGCTTTCTTTCCCACGGAAATATATGCTTATTTTCTGAAAATTTTGAATTGGTCATCCACGAAAATTTAACCCTTTTTTACTCTGACCAGTCCCTAGAGGGAAGATATAGGTAGTGTCGTCCTGGAGGGGGGTAGAAGTGCAGAGAGGACGATACTGGGAAGACTGTGGTCGTTAGGGGGACAGAAGTAAGCAGTGCCAAGAATGAAGTGTGTAATTGATAAAAAAAAATAGAAAAAAACAAATTGATATCAATAAATCAGATAAAATTACAAGGCGCCTGAGAGACTTCGTGCTACTACAGAGCTAGCCGGTTGCAGTGTTATAACACGCACGTTCTGGTAAAAAGAAGGTAAAGTGATCCCATTACAGGCCCGGTGTGGCCCAGAGGGTGGGTAGAGGTATAGCTCTACTCTTCCATGACGGCAGCACTAGAAGGGGGTGAGTGGTCAGCAGCACGCCCCGGCCGCACTTTACCCCCGGGAAAGACATGGTACCCATTGCACAGAAGGCTGGGTGGGCCCCAGGGGCGGTCTGGACGACACACGTTCTGGTAGAAATGTAGAGTTAGCTGCGTAGTAGTAGTTGATAATTTAACTGTAGATGAATTCTTACTTGTTAGGTTTATGGGATGATACCTCTTATGAAATACGCTATACTGTATACAGCATAACACGTGTGCGAGGTCGCAGTTTCTGAGAGCTGTACTGAAGAAGAGTGAAGTTTTGTGAGATGTTATGCCGGGTCTGCTGAGCGTAAAGTTAAGACTTGAATTTTGAATTAAAACATTTCTCAGTTTCAAGAAATCTGTGGGATTATAGGGAGAAAATTAGTGAAAGGAAAAGTTAACGTTGTATAGAAAAATGTTAGTCCCAGTACGTTCATGTGACAGCGATACTTTGACGGCGACTTGTGAAAATGTTACCAAAATTCATGCAAAGGGCTGGTTAGTATTCTATCGGCAAGTAATTCCTGTCGTGCGAATTATACAGAACACAAGAATAAACTCTGGTCGTAGAATTGTTTGCTTTATTAACTATAGAAATAAATCTATTAAAACTGTTAATTTTGACTCATATAGACCTAGTGTGGAAAATCACATTCATTGAGGACTTAATTACTCCTCACCGTCTGATAACACTAGTCGTTCGTGTAGGGGACTTATGATAACACTGATCGTAAGTATAGGAGACGTATGACTCATCACCATCTGATAATACTGATCACAGTTACTGGGACTTATGACTCATCATCGTCTGATAACACTCTTAAGTATAGGGACTTATGACTCGTCATTTTCTGATAACACTGATCATAATATTTGGGACTTATGACTCGTCATCTTCTGATAATACTGATCATAGTTATTAGGACTTATGTCTCCACACCGTCTGAAAACGCTGATTACAAATATTGAGATTATATGACTCATCACCGTCTGATAACACTAATCATAAGTATTGGGGACTTATGATTCACCACCGTCTGATAACACTGATCGTAAATATTGGGGACTCATGACTCAGCAGATTCTGGCAATAATAATTTCTTAAACTTTTGCATCCAGGAAACCTACTTGCTTTTATGGCATGATGCTTAGGCACAGGGGTACTTAATTTTGTATAGAAATCCCTTTTATTTGAAGACAGACGAAGAGGAAATGAAGATGTAGATAAGGTAGTTAATCAGCGTCTCGGAGAAATATAATGTCTCCTATTTCAGAATGAAATTATAAGACTGAGGCAGTATTTCTTCCCAGAACTTTGGCAACCAAACACCATGACGTCTTGGCTTACTTCAACTGCATGCAGCAGGTTCGTTGCAAACATTCTTGACTAATCAGAAAATTTGAGTAACTCTGAAGTAAAGATTACTCCGAAACGTCGGCAAACACCTACCAGGCTACACGAGGTAACCTGAAGTGAAGAAACCAGGTTCCTCCGACACTTTATAACCACTTACCAGACTGTAGTATTTACCCTGAAGTGAAGGTAATCAGGTTTGCCCGAAATATTCGTAAGCAGACTACGCACAGCCGTTACCTCCATAGAGTTGATATACACCGACCGGACTATACTAGCTACTGTAGTATGGAGACAAAGGATTTTCCGAAACTCCGATAAACACCTATCACTCTACATGGCTAGCCACCTGTCGGATTACAAAGTTTGAGCTGAGATGACCATCGTCCATATTTTTCCCACGAGATTGCGTCAACTCTGATAAGGTATAGGCAAGAATCGAGTTTCGATTCCCTTCACAGGCAAGAGATTTTTTTCTTTTTCGAAACGTCCATAGCGACTGAAGCCTGCCCAGCCTCCTGTTGAATGGGCTTCAGAGCTCTTTCCCTGGGTAGTAAGTCGGCCGGGGCGTGAAACTTACCATTCACCCAGTACCAAGGTTAAGAATGAATGGATCTATACCTCCATACGCTTTCATGGGCTTCAAGGGGATAAATTTACGTTTATAGGGAAGAACTGGAAATAGCTGCAAGAAGCGTGTGCGTGCGTGTGTGTGTGTGTGTGTGTTTGAGAGTTGCATACAGTGCCGGTCGAAGGGGTGGGCCAGCCGGGCAGCTGTCCGGCACTCCAGCTTATTAGAGGCCGTACGACATCACTGGAATAATCGTAAATATGGTGCTAGTAAACTCAGGTCAACACAAGTGAAAGAATTTCTCCGAAAATTATCTAAAATTCAGAAGTATTCGCCAGCCCTGTCCTGGGCCCCCAAATTTTAAAGATCATAAGTTTGAAGGGGCGCCGAACTGCTAGCCTGCCCGAGGCACCCACATCTATCGGGTCCAGCCCTGGTTGAAGACTGTATGACATGGACCGTAGAAGCCTATGACAGAATGCGCTGGAAAATGGAAAATATATGTAGCATGATCAATAATTTTTATCTATTGAAGAATTATGCTTGGGCGAGGTGGAGTCTGTCATCCGTGCGAAACTTATTCCATACGTTAGTAAGGCGGTAGAAGCTGAAGGCTTCGAAAATGGGAGATTTAGACGGCACTGAATATCAGCGCAACCACTGTAGCGCGTCTCTCTCCTTTCAAGAGAGAGAGACTCGTATTTTCAAGAGAGAGACACGTTACAGAAGAGCGTCTTAGATGTGGATGGGTGAATGGAAACTGCGTCATAAGCTCAGCTGTTTGCATGATGCTTATATTTTATGTCTGCCTAATCACAGGACAGCGAATATACAGCAGATAGAAACGCTTCAAATAACCAGATGGAAATTCTGTGTCTTTGTCCACTTTTCTTCTCCTGTCACTGTCTGTACGTATCGTGTCAAGGGTTATCTACACTGTGAAAATAAAGGAAAAGACTTGTTTGCTTAACTAAGCGTCACACCGTGCACACGTAAGGGGAGCGAAGTATAGCTGCGTGTATTAGCTTCACGTCCCGGCCATTTTAACACCGAGGAAAGAGCCCCCGGCCGCATTGTACCAGAAGGTGGACCGATCCCGGTCCAGTATGAAAGGTGGAGAAGGAAACTTTTTTTTGCTTCTGCCTGGAATCGAGTCCTGAAGTCCTGGCTGACGTACCCCATATCCTAGCTGCTATATATATGTATTACGAGGATGAAATCTGGGAGATTGGGAAGAGCGAGACACGCAGTACTCTTGATTGCATCAGAGATGCGTACAGAATTTTGGTAAGGAAATGCGAATTACTTTGGGAAAATAGGCGCAGATGGGAGAATAAGTTGAAAGTATAAATTAAAGAAATGAGGTGTGTAGTTGTGAGTAGAATATGGTGAGCCCTTCTGCGAATTCCAGCCAACATAAGGGCTCCGAAAGAAAAGCGGAAATTGTTTTGATAAGCTTAGCAACTACCAGCGACTCTACCTTATGGATTTCGTCGTGAAATTCCAGTGGATTAATACGTGGATTCACATTTGTCTAAGGTATATTCGATATGCAGAATTATACATATTTTAATTATTTTCATTTTTAAAGATTTTTGGTACTGTTCAAAACCCAAAACGTATATAAATTACGTAAATACTAATATCAATGTACAAGAATGTCAGTAGAAAAATCCGTCATCTCCAGGCCGACTTACACAAATTCTGAAAACTTTCTATCTCGCATAATAAATAATTCCTCTTTCTTTGTTTTCTGTTCCATCCTATCTGTCCTATTGGTTGCTATGGGAGATCAGTCAGCATTCACACCAGTTTCGTACTCAGACATCCTGGGAGTATGAACGCATAAAGTAATATCTGTAGTGAGATCTTTGGTCTTCCGGGTTGAAAAGCAGCGTGGAATGATCGTCACTGACGTTTCGGGACAACCTATCCGTCCCATCTTCAAGGGTCCAGCAGTCTGGACTACTGGACCCTTGAAGATGGGACGGATAGATTGTCCTGAAACACCGGTAACTAAATACCAATTTACGCCGCGTAACATCCCTGAAGAGCGAAGGTCTCATTTACGCCGCGGCGGTTGCCTGAAATCAGGCACGGTATTGTTAATGTTAGTAAAAAAGACATGCGTAAGATTATGCCCCACGTATGATTTTTGACTTACGCCATTTTTAGCGAGCACCAAGAATTGTATTGAAAGACCACGGAAGTAAACAAAAAAAATTGTTTTTATGCGTGTTCGCAAAATCGCGAAAAGCGACTATTCGTCATGTCTCTCTGTCTGTCTGGTATGTCTGTCTGTCTGCTTGTCCGTTTACCCGCATGGAACAACTGGGCTGCCACTGGACAGATTTCATGAAATTTTGTATAAGAGAACTTTTTGAAAATCTGTCGAGAAAATTTAATTTTCATTGGAATCTGACAAAAATAACCGGCACATTACAGGAAGACATATGTACTGTTATGATCACATGTCGCTGAATTCATCTTAGGAGGAGGAGTATTTTAGGTCAGATTTGTAGAGAAAACTAAAATACACGTTGAATATTCAATATTTTTTTTTTTACGGAAATTGTACCGTGTATGAAATAATACGGACAGATATTGTATAGTCAGACAGGCGACAGCTGATAATATAATGCGGCACGGAAAAGATGCGATTTGCATGATGAGTAACTAAGGCAAGAGTACAGACACACCCTCAGAGTGTTTAATAGTTTTTGCTTCTGCACGACAACATGGGTTACGCGAACGCGCCTCAGTGTTACGTTATACATAAATTTCCTGTCTTTTATAACCTTAAAGTGACAACTGCCTCAGAACATTTGCCTGATCCCAGCAGTGCATTGCTTCCCACATGTTAGTCAGGAGATCAAGAGATTCAGGTATCCTGTCTTTGACCGTTCTGTATGGAATTTTTTTTTTAAATACGTTTAGAATATTATTCTGCTAATATACTTATAGTGTGGGCCGGGTAGCTCAGTCGGTATAGGGACTGACTACGGGCTGGACGGTCCGGGATCGAATCCCGGTGGAGACGAGATTTTCCGCCCGTCCAGACCGGCCCTGGGGCCCACCCAGCCTCCTGTACAATGGGTACCGGGTCTTTTCCCGGGGGTAAAGTGCGGCCGAGGCGTGCTGCTGACCACTCATCCCCTTCTAGTGCTGCGGTCATGGAAGAGTAGAGCTATACCTCTACCCACCCTCTGGGCCACACCGGGCCTGTAACGGGAACACTTTACCTTTTAATATACTTATAAACTGCGTGTACGGAATAATTATATTAAAAACCAATAACACAGCGGAAAGAAGCACGTTAGATAATTCTAGTATTAAGTACGTCTTATTTTTGTAAATGGAATTGGAAGTAGTTATGTAGGCTCCACCCATTCTTATCCGTATCACTAGACGAAGTTGATCAGTCAGTTCTACTCTGCGGCCACTTTACCCGCGATGAAAGAAGTCCTTATATTGAATTGGGTACCGAGTGGACCCTAAAACACGGTTGAGTCAGTGGCGAATACACGAACTCCTGCCTGTTTGCGGATTCGAAATCCTTCCTTCAGTGTGCAGCTACTCCACTCATAGACGCAGCTATTCATGCTCATACCTGTATTGTATTCCCCCCCCCCCCCCTCCCACAGTGCAATATTCCACTATGCTTGCTTCCATATCAGTACTTGTTGAACCAACATTTGAAAATATGGCGAGGTCCTTGTAGTACTCTGAGACAGGTTCGAAAATTGATTTCTTGTCCAATTCCGGCTTCAAAGACCCGATTACTGTCCTTTCATAGGGCACAATCCAGGGTTGTTACAGCCTTCTTCGCGGACATAATACCCTGAGAAGACATCGTGATGTAATGGGGCTGAGTAACAACCCCACTTATAGGAAGTATGGTACGGAGGAGGAGGAGACCTCAGTCCACATCTTGTGTGAGTGTGAGGACGAGGCCTTGACTTCACTCATACATACATATCTGGTCTCCTTCTTTTTGGGCCCTGAGGATGTTATGAACCTAAGTATGGGGTCCACCTGGAAATTTGGCAAAGGTACAGGGCTCCTTTAACCTAGTGACAGATCATGGAGCACAAAGAGTCTGTTTTTAAGGCCTAGGTGCATCGGGACCGGATGGGCTCGAACCCATGTACTATTCTATTTAGTACTCTTTGTATAAGTGGGCCGGGTAGCTCAGTCGGTATAGCGACTGACTACGGGCTGGACGGTCCGGGATAGAATCCCGGTGGAGACGAGATTTTCCGCCTGTCCAGACCGGCCCTGGGGCCCACCCAGCTTCCTGTACAATGGGTACCGGGACTTTCCTGGGGGTAAAGTGCGGTCAGGGCGTGCTGCTGACCACTCACCCCCTTCTAGTGCTGCGGTCATGGAAGAGTAGAGCTATACCTCTACCCACACTCTGGGCCACACCGGGCCTGTAACGGGATCACTTTACCTTTTTTTCTCTCTCTCTTTGTATAAGCCCGGAGCTAATATAAAATTTGCTACGGAGTTGTGATTCAAGTTAAGTTCGTGTTCCCTGCTTTCCGAGATATCGTGATTTGAACGGAATTGTTTCAATTCGAGACCATTAAGCAGTAAACGCGTAAGGACGAGTAAGGGATCGTCTTCATCAGACATCTCGTTAGTGCAGTGTGTGATTCATACCCTCCGTGCTGGCTGCAGCAATCTGGATGCTCGATAACGAAATGATATTTTATCCAGATGGAGTGGTTAGGACGGAAACCCAGTTCCCTGTTTGTAGACGAGAGGCATGGCAGAGCAACATGATTCATTTCCATCTTGTTGGTAGGAAACTGATGCGTTCACTCAAAATGTGACAAACAGAACCAGAGCTCTGGCAGCGCAACACGTCAAGCCACGTCATTTCAGAAGAAATATCATTCAAGAGAGGTTCGGCGTACATTTAAATGCGGTCTCTCAAATTTTGTAATCCCCCGCTATATTAAGGTTCCTTTAACATATTTCGGAGACATTTATTTATTTATTTATTATAACTGGCTCCGTCATGTTACAGGTACCACAATATTCAAGCGACCCGATAATCCACCTACTTTGGACAACACGAGTGGGACATTCAGAGGACCGAGCATCGTGATATATTCGTATAATACACCCAACGAGATGCACTAATTTCTGAAATTTATTTTTGGAATATAACTCTACAGATTTTGTTTATTGGACTGTGCATCATCTTGATAGTTGAATAAAGAGAGACCAACTTGATGTCACTTGCTTTTTTATTTCATTATTTAATGCTCAACATGTTTCGGATGTTAATACATCCATCCTCAGGAGC
>Ga0123354_10019524_pt1 | contig 10644 bp, 5 predicted proteins | sample TergutLab28metaG_2_FD_97872 | JGI IMG/M metagenome (GOLD analysis project Ga0123354, IMG submission 97872) | Labiotermes labralis P4 segment gut microbial communities from Petit-Saut dam, French Guiana - Lab288 P4 | ecosystem: Host-associated > Arthropoda: Insects > Digestive system > Gut ...
GAGCCGCTACTTTTTTCATTCAAGTAGCTCCTCAATTGACCTCACGAGGCTGAGTGGACCCCGTTCCAGACCCACTACTACTCAGAAAATCCGGTAGCGCCGGGGATCGAACCCGGGACCTCTCTATCTGTAGCCAGAAACTCTGACCACTAGACCACAGAGGCGGTCACTAGATGCACTAATTTCTCAAATTTATTTTTGGAATAAAAATCTTTATGTTTCGGACAGTTCCTCTGTCCATTATCAGGAGTTTTTCACTGTATACAAAGCAATGTTTATATACATCATACAAATCTGCTGACAGCTTGCGAGCAGGATCAGGGCGGAACAGTTGTTCCGTCCTGATCCTGCTCGCTTGCTGTATGACATATACCATTGCTGCGTGTAGAGCGAAAAACTCCTGATGATGGACAAAGCAGCTGTTCGAAACATGTAGAGTTTTATTCCAAGAATAAATTTGAGAAATTGGTGCATCTAGTTGGTTTTATTATAAGAAATTACTGTACAGCGCTGCGTACAGCAGAGCGATAATAAACTTTACTGAATAACAATGCTTGCGTTGGTCGTTTCTAGAGCAGTCTGCGCTGTGGAGCTGCTAAAGATGCGTCAGTTCATTATACGTACATTCAACAGTAAATAAAGCACGTTTACTTTTATCAGCCGACCAAATCTTCAGGGGGGGAGGCCCCTTGTGTGTCGGTGGAACCTCACCAGGAAGGACAGGCTAGACCATCGGTAACTAAGAGTAGGTACCAGTTGGTTAGCTGGCGCCATCTGTGCATGCATAAAGACGAGACTCTCCGCGTGAACACGCTTCCACACATGAAACTATCAGCCTCACAATGACGACGTTTCGGCAAAAATCACGGTACGAATTGGCAATTCAATCGCAACTTCCAACACCCGATCCGATTCACACCGAGCAATGAACATAAAGAGCCAAATGAACATGAATGCGTATCAGTGGTGAGGTGCCTGGCGCCGCATGGTCCGCTAAGTTACACTACTGACCCTGACTACGACAAAAATTCGGTACTTTTTTAATGTTTTGCTGACCGTGCATCTCAGTATAATCTTGGTAATTAATCAACTTAATGCACAAATTCTTGTTTTATAATAAGTTTATTATATGCCTTTACATGTTTCGAGCACTACATGCAGCGAATGTTATTAGGTTTCGGGAGTCCTAATCTGTCGGTGTTTCTAGCAGCAGCCGTACCGATTATTTCCTAGTAATTAACAAACTTAATGCACAAATTCTTGTTTTATAATAGTTTATTATATGCCTCTACTTGTTTCGAGCACTACGTTGGTTAATTACTAACAAAAAAATCGGTACGACTGCTACTAGAAACACCGACAGATTAAGACCCCCGAAACCTAATAACATTCGCTGAAATTTGCTATTATTGCGACATTTCTTGCGTCTATTATTGAAAATGCTTTACTGATCTTTCACGCATTGGTAACCAGACAACACTCACCGATGGCTGAACAGGTCGCAGATCGAAAACTGCCTGCTAACAGTCACAGCCTACCATATAGAGGAAAGTAATTTTGAAGAAGAGATCTGTTAAGTTAGGATTAGCTTGAAGTTACTTAGAAGGAACGCAGGATTTCCGTGCTAGCCCTATTAGTACAGAGGGACACTGAATGCGGTGCAACTCCCTGACATCATACTGCAACCCTTGAACCATAAAACATGAGTCTAGACTGCACAAACTTAATAATTTTCACCACCCCTCATTCACATTAATTTATAATTTCCATAGCCTATTGAATTTAAATTGGTAATTATTCAAGCATAGCTCGCGGTGGTCGCCACATCTCACACACGCCGATAAGATTGAGCTATGAAAGCTACCGAAATGATCATTATCATGATATGTGTGCAGGCTACCGAAATGATCATGATAATTATGTATATATTACGAAGTATAAAAAGAATCTCGTCTGTGGTAACGCGTGCTTAGGCATACAGAGAACAACTCGTCTAACGATCCTCGTGCCACTGGCGGCTTTATGGTTAAAACCGTGCTTCATATTCAGAGGGCCCTGGTTTCTTTTCTAAATCAGGAAGCAGACTGTTACATTTGCCGAATGGAGTTGTTTCTACTCAGTTACTCCTCGGAAACGACGTACATATATACGTACGTACACGCTACGGCAGCGTTTTTCACATCGTTTCTATCTCCTCGTTCATAAATCAAAGTAACGTCCCCCCCCCCCAAAAAAAAAGAATACGCAGTTCAAAACACGTTCTTACATTGACAGGTCCATCCCCTCTCTGTTACGTACATAGTCATCACTAATTAACCGGGTAACACATCACTTATATATTCCAATCCACAAATAGCTACATGTTTCGACTCTTGGACGCTAACAGTTGTTCAATTCTGTCTGTAAACTGCCTGAGAATGGCCTCAATAATATCGCTACATTCAGTTCTCGATGGATTGTAATGAGAAGGTCTCTAATTTGACTTAAACGCTTCCTGATTGGTCTCCCGTTACATTCACCAACTACTAATCAAAACCACACACTACTGTATTTCAGGCACTGAATATGACATCCTGTACGAAGAATCCCAACAAGTATTAGTTACTTAAAACGGAAACTATTTTAAAGTGTTTAAGTTTCTGGAAGTTGATGTATTTTGTGGGTCATCTTTTGCAATATCACAGGTAAATGTGACTTATTCGATATCTAACCGTGACTAGATATAAACAGGTGAATGACAGGTGTGTTTACGTTACGTTACAATTACACAACAGGGCACTGCAACTCAGACGAATATGTGCGACCCTAACAATAACCTAAACACTAGCAGGACTGATCGAACAGTTGTACAGAATGGCATTTCTAGCGGTTTGGTGCAGTTTGTGAAGGACCGCACAAGTTAGAAATAAACTGAGATCGGATTATCAAGTATTAACTCAATGAATTGGCGTGCATATCCCAAGATACATTAATCATTTGCACAAATGTATGAGTGTCCGCCCACATGCCATGTCGAGATACAAAGCAATTAGTAAAACAAAATTTAAAGTTCCTACTCAGCTCATGTGCAACTGCACCTTGGGATCAGATGGGTTGCCTTACAAAACTAACTTATCTGAAACCGCAAAAAAATTTAAATTTCCATTAACCACATGTGGTTATTTGCCAGGTTACTTTACAGGAAGAAAAATTGTATTTAACGTTCGTATCATGAGGAAAGATTATTAAAAAGTAACTTTAGAACAAAGCATAATCGGTACCGTCCACTGTGGCTGTATGATACCGCAAACGTCGACCTCCCAGTTCACAACAAATTCACTGAAGTCGTGAGCTTAATGATATCCTTACGCGAGTTCGTTGAATGAAACGTGACTTCATATTTGGTCAAGCGAATCTCAAGATAGGATAATCTAAGTTCTGTACCCAGGCACTGTTAATCGGAACAGGATCGTGAACAGTTATCGCCAGAGTAGGAATAATTTTGAAGTGTGAAACCACAGAATATTTCTGCTTGTATTGGTTTCTCTTGCTTGTAATTTGGGGGTTTTTAAACCCCGTCTCATTGTGTTAAACCTTAACACGGTAACGAACGATATACCATTATCTACTCCGCATGTCTGCCCGAGTATGTCATAGTTTATTTAACGTAAATTCCCACAGGATGAGAATAGAACCCGATTACGAAAACGGATCTTCCGTGAAAGGGACGACTGAATTTGACCACCCTTATTCGATTCACAGTAAAGTGGGTACACAAGCACGGCGACATTTGTCCACTCTGAAACCAACAAAGGTCGCGAAAAGTACCAAGACAAATTTATAACCCCCGATATTTCGTATTCGCAAACCTGCTGTGTGAAGCGAACTATCCACTACACGTGCGATACACAGAATGATAGGGTGACTCACCTTCACACGTGAACTGGCCGTAGTGCTTGCCGCTGGATTTGTCCCCACACACGACACATTCGATGTTTTGGTTCTTGTCGGTGCCCTGTGAGGAACCCCCTGACTGGGTGCTGGCTGCCTGCGAACCAGGGGTGGTACTTTGTTGGAGGTCCCTACCTCCCAGCCCAGTCGCACCACCTCCGCCGCCGCCCCCACCCGGGTTCGTGAGCCCAGTGATATCCTCTGCTGCCGTGGGGGTGCCGGGTCCTGCGCCCGGACCCAGGCCCGGGTGGCCGACGTGGCCCAGCACCACGGCGCTGCCGGCGCTCGGGTCCCGCCAGGCGGACGGCGGGGGCGCCACCAGCGCCATGCTGCGCGGAAACCCGAGCTCCAACGTGGTGACGTCGGGGGCCTGACCGCGCGACCCGAAGAACCCCGTCGTCGTCGGACACAGCACCCCGGTACACACGGCGAGGGCGTTGTGAGGAATAATAATGGAATTTGATCCGGCGGAGTCTGGCCGCCGCTGATGTTTCCGCTGATTGTAATTCTTATTTTGCTCCTAGTTCTCTTCCTTGACGTTTTATTCTTCTTCGCAGTGTTTACGTTTCGGAGTTGCCTACTATTATTTACGATGACCCTAAGACAGAAGACGTGACAGCTATATCTTCACAATGTCTTGACCTCACACATCGGGAGGTCACACCACACAGTCAGAAGTCACACACTATAACCACTCGCACACTAGTTCATCCAGTCAGACGGGCGCGTTCAGCAACATGACTGCACACCAAGTCTACACTGACCGCTAGATCGACCTGACGAGCCGAACGGGCCACGCGAAGGTACGAGCAGTTACAACACAGCACAGTCTCAGCCGGTTCGAGACCAACTGCTCTCTGCTGGGCCTGTTTGAACCCTGACACTCGGCCCTTGCGACCCCTCCTCCCCCCTTTGGCTCTAACCGCGATCTGTTTCCGACCAGCCGGAGCTTCGCTGTTACCATAGCAACCGTCTGCCATGTATGGATGGTTGGCTCGTAGAGGGGAGAGGGGAAGCACAGCCCTGGCAAGACTTCGGGCTCGCCCCCGACCAAGAGGCCACGGCTCCCGCGTGCTCTGATTGGCCCGAACTCACATCCGTTATCCTCCGCCAGGGAATTTGCCTCACCGCTTTCACAGGGGCTTTAATTTCGCGACAAGGAGATGCAGCAGGTAGACAGTGGCACGGCTTGTGCAAGTTCAGACGAAGCAGCCTTTCTTCCGACGTCGATAGCTTGACAGCCTGTGGGTATTGTCGTCTTCTTGAGACAAATCTGCGAATTATACGCCTTGCGAATATTGCGAAATGCTTCTGTCAGGGAAGGGGGAGATGATGCAGAACTGACACTTCTGTGGCCCCTCTCAGGGCGCATGCCAAAAGGTCACCACCCCTCCTGCACCACCGCCTACCTTACAACCCCTTGCATTATACTCTCCACCCACATATTGCGGGGGCGGGGCACCAATCAGAACTTGTGGAACATCAAAGTGAGGTGCTAAAAATGGGCAGGGCCACAGAGGGCGTCGGTCTCTTGATAAGCTGCGTCGTCGGTAGCGTCGTGACGAGGTCGGAAGGGTCGCCTCACTCAGTAGTGTGGAGCTGACCGCCAGAGGTGAGGTACGTTGCTGGTGCATCACCCCCTGACCCGAAGTGCTAATAAAATACATGGACCTGGGCTAGCAGTGGCGTGCGTCTGCTGTCGAATGGCTAGAAAGAGCGAGAAATACAGATTATGACAGTCAACAAATTAAACGCATATTCCGATATTAAATTACAGAAATGAACAGACTGAATTACAACCCTATAAACACGAAATTTTTGTATGTGTGTGTAGACATTAGATGTGCTTGATATATTGAGGTTATGTAGCGCTGTTATTATTAAAAGTATGTCTATCACAGAAGGTGGAGGGTAGACCTATTTCGTGGGTATACTAGGATTCGAAGCAAGGTCCGCAGGCAATTTTTTAAATGGAGCAAAATACGGTTTTTAAAGTCAACGTTCGCTAACGCATATGTGTGGGAAATAAATCTGCACTTCAAACGTTTGAGATACTCTCTCTTCCTCTCGTAAGAATGTTTTAAGATAATGCCATTGCTAGAGGAGGAAAATATTAGAATTATTGTAGATAAAACATGTGACTAAATTACCAAATATTAACGAATTAAAAGTGTTTTAAGTTCGTCTCTGGGTAAACGACCAACCTGATGCACAATTACGTTGTATAATACGTTTATTGTTATAATCCTCTACATGTTTCGAGCAACTCTGTGCTCATCTTCAGGAAGTCAAATTGTATTAATACAGCATCTGGTATAGTATTCTCTGTAAGTGACCGTCCGGTGTGCAGTGCACACCGGACGGACTGCAAGACATTAACCATGTTTCAGAGGTAATTCTAGCCTCATTCTTTCCATTCTTTAAACAGAAATACATGAGGCTTATTACATCACCTTGCCCTCTGTGCGCTTGCGGGGTTACATGTTTGAACCGCTGAATTAGTCGAAAGTTTTGCTGTGATAAGTGTGACGTTCAGGTGACCTGATAAATTCTTGTGAAAAAAAAACCAACTAGATGTACTAATTTCTGAAATTTATTCTTGGAATAAAATTCTACATGTTTCGGACAGTTCTTCAGTTCATCATCAGGAGTTTTTCACTGTACATACAGCAATGGTATGTGTCATTCAGGTTTGCTGACAGCTTGCGAGCAGGATCAGAAGGGAACTCCCTCCTGTTCCTGATCGCAATCTGTCAGCAAACCTGTATGACATATACCACTGCTGTGTGTACAGTGAAAAACTCATGATGGACAGAGGAACTGTCCGAAACATGTAGAGTTTTATTCCAAAAATAAGTTTCAGAAATTAGTGCATCTAGTTGGTTTGATTACAAGAATTTTGCTGTGATGATTTAAATTAGGCTGCGTCGTTGGGCACTGCAACAATAACAGGGCAAAGAAACCTACATTGTCCGGTATGGAAAATCATTTACGAAATTTACCTGGCAAGTGATGATCGCGATCTATCCGAATATAGTATTATTCCTACATTGCTTTGAAATACACCACGAGAAAGATGACGATGAGTAGTCTAATAAATTGCCTAACGATTGGCTTGTGTCTTTTTTTCTTGGCACAGACTTGATCTCTATGCAGTCCTAAGAAAGTGAAGTCAAGTATTTGGCAGCCGCGTAACAAATAGACAGGGCAGACTAGAATGATGGTGGCTGTTACTACGACAATCTTGAAATTAGAGTGCAGGCAGCTGCTCTTAAAATATTCACATGTCAGTCCTGACCGACCTTACGGGAGCTGCCTACAAGCTTCAGATTCCAATAGCAGTCCTGCATTCCGTAACTTTTTGGCCAGGACTCTTTTGATCCTGTTGCGTGGAGACACATCACAGACCATTTAATGTGCAGTGAAGAACCTGACCTTTCGAACGTGTCTAGAAGTTGTATGTTCTGCTCTTCAAGTATGTCCAGTCAACTAGCACACATATAGATCCTATGAAATTCTTTGAAATCTTCATTCTTGCTACAGAACTAACAGCTATACGGACAAGACCGCCTGAAGACATCAGTCTGTGGAGACGTCATTTCGGGGACATCAGCTTTTGTGTCTTGAATATCTTCACAAATCTTTTATCCTTCACGTGGCATGGGACGTTTTTAGACACGTTGGCAGTAGGTCTAGTACTTACTCTTTGTTTTCAGCAGTACCGGAGTCAAAGCCTGTGTGGGACATACTATTGTTTTTACGTTCCCTCCACATGCAGCCTTTTGTACAGTTTGTAATAACAGAATTAAATGTCCGTAGAAGGTTACGCCTAATTAAAAAACAAAGTTTTAATAGCAAATGGACCATTATATGGAGTCAAAACATACCTCAGTAATGTATTCCTTTGTTATTTTTTGGATGTGAATGAGTACTTAAGGGGAATTCGGGTGAGAGTATGCACCGAATACATTGTCTTTAAAATCTCGGCAATGTTTAATATGAAGCACTTCATTAAAAGAAAGCAAAAACGTCGAAGCGTTGACTGAAAACACTTCAGCACCAACTAATATGTTTCGTAATACATTTTGAGTTATAAAATTATTTTCAAAAATGGGGGGGGGGGCGGTGCGCTGAATGTCGGGTGAGAGTGGACGTCAAGAAGATAACAGCTATTTGCAGAGTTTCTGGAGAACAACAGCAGTCACATGTAAACTGTCCTAAGGGTAAGCTGTACAATCGTCGTGCCACCATTACTTATATCTGTGACTCTGTATCCAGTGTCTGGTGGACCTTAATATTTTTCTCCGCATATTGGACACATCATTTTAGATATGACGACAAAAATTTTGTCCACACATTGGACACATGATTTTAGACACGACGACAACCATTTTGTCGGTCAGATTTTGTTTTCAAACTGCCCGTTTATATATTGCTTCAGAACAAACGTATGACACATCCACTTGCAGAGGAATATTATTGCTGTAGCAACGTATGTGCCTGAAGCGCTAAAACACCCTGTAGCATTGACCAGCTCCCCGCGATCTGCGGACACAATCTTGCCCATGAGACTTTTTCTTTCCCTGCGGTCGCCTTGAGTAACTTACTGGGGCACTGGACATGCCACTTTCTTCCGCGTTGAAATTTTTTTCCCGGGGGGGGGTTGCTTCTCAAATACAGCACGTAAGTTGTCAAAAAACCTGGTTACTTGAACATCATCGATGCCTATAATTCTTCCAAGCCTGTATTTATCGGGCAGTCTGATTGGCAAATTTTGTCTTTTGCAAAAGCCGATTACCCAGTCCTTTCCAGAAGTCTTTTTCCCCTTGTTAAATCTGACATCAGTACTGTTTCTCTCAGCGTATTCAAAGGCTAATTTGTTTATGCCACACAATCTGGTGTCTGAATCTCTGCAATAATCATCTTATTACTTCTCGTTCTTACTCGAAGTGACCTAGAGTAGTCGGTACTGTCTCATTCTTCAGCCTGTTTCTCAGAATTGATTCGGTACTGCAAAGTCTTCAGCGATTGACCTCTTGCTTTCTGCAGCTTCTAGACGTCGTTTAACATTCTGGTGACTTCGGCTGGGAATTTTAATGACCTCTTTTTTTTGGGCACTGGTCCATTACCTCTAACAGAGAAAAACACCATTTAAAATACATGTATGACAACCGTCCTTCAAAAAATCTGAATAAGACATATTTACAGTGCGTGTCAATGTGGTTTGTTTCTAAGATAGCGGGCACTCCTAGACAACTCATTCATTTTTATATTCTATTCCTATAATAACCATGTTTGTTACATTGTGTGTTTGAACAAGTAGCCACATGGTGCTTTGAGTGCTGGGATTTTGTAGGACACAGACTTACGTCTGATCAGAAGTCTTTTCATCACAGAAAAGAGATGCAGTTTTTAGGCGCGTTCGCAAAATTGCGAAAAGCGACTGTTAGTTTCGTCATGTCTGCCCGTCCGTCCGCATGGAACAACTCGGCTCCTACTGGACGGATTTTCGTGAAATTTGATATTTGAGGATTATTTAAAAATCTGTTGACAAAATTCAAGTGTCACTAAAATCGAGCAAGAATAAAGGGCACTTTAAATGAAGACCAAGGGGGCCGGGTAGCTCAGTTAGTATAGCGACTGGCTATGGGCTGGACGGTCCGGGGATCGAACCTCGGTAGGGGGCGAGATTTCCGCACCTGTCCGGACCGCCCATGGGGCCCACCCAGCCTCCTGTACAATGGGTACCGGGTCTTTCCCGGGGGTAAAGAGCGGCCGGGGCGTGACGCTGACACCTCACTCCTTCTAGTGCTGTGGTCAAGAAAGAGTAGAGCTATACTTCTACTCCCCCTCTGAGCCGTACGGCCTGTACAGAGCCTCAGTGCCTGTACAAGGGTGCACTTTACATTTTTACTTACATGAAACCAACATATATGATTTTATCATATCTCTCTCATTTCTTATTGGAATGAGAAATGTTTAGGAAAAGTGTTGTAGAGAAAATTAAAATCCATATTTTTCGTTCAATATTTTTTTCTCGAAAATCATGTCGTTTATGAGATAAGGTAGAAAAATATTTTACAGCCGGGCAGGCCGCAGATGACAATGCGACGCATGCGCATTGCATGCTGGATACCCAAGGCTGCAAGTACACACACTCGGGATGTGTAATACTCATTGCTTCTCCACTGCAACAATGGTTGCACGAACGTGCCCCAATGTTACGTTATACGCACATTGCGTGTATTGTAATCAACACTGCAACCTGCCGCTCACGGTCAGCACGAGAGTTGCAGCTCTGAAATTTTTGCTTCACTGGCTGCAGTTGCTGCGTTGACTGCCACAGTATGCAGTGTGCTGACACATACGGCTGGTGTCGAGAAATTACCAGTGCACGCTCCAAGTACCTGCGGACTCTTATCTTAACTTTTTGGCGCCAGAATTATTTTTTTTTAATTTTAGCACATCCTGTATATAAAATGTGAATAATACAGGAACCAAATAGTTAGAATTATGAAATAAACTGCATTTTGAAGAGAAAAAAACGGAGAGTATATAAAACAAACAAACTCCGTGGCCTTAGTCCGTACTCGAACTATACCGACAGAGCGGCCGCCGCCGGTCGGCGAAGTTAGTGCCAACTTTTGCGGATAGAGGGGTGTCATGTGGTCAGCGCAACGGGTCCCCACAGCCGTTAATCTCTGTTTTCTAGAC
>Ga0123354_10019526_pt1 | contig 10643 bp, 7 predicted proteins | sample TergutLab28metaG_2_FD_97872 | JGI IMG/M metagenome (GOLD analysis project Ga0123354, IMG submission 97872) | Labiotermes labralis P4 segment gut microbial communities from Petit-Saut dam, French Guiana - Lab288 P4 | ecosystem: Host-associated > Arthropoda: Insects > Digestive system > Gut ...
AGTGGGTGATAACGGGGGTTGTAGAAAAGGAAAAAAAATTAATCCCCCCCCCGCCCCCCACCCCCCCCCCCCCCCCCGAAACTCAGTGGTAGGCACACAACTGGCCCGGACGTTTGGAGAAAACGGGGGTGGTGGGAATGCGTGCTCCTATCGGCAATCGAACCACAATTCCTCGGATGCCCAACACGCAGCCTGGTCACTATATTGCTGACTGAGCTGCACAGGTTCCGCAGCAGTAACCGACCGAACTAACGGCAATCCACTGTTATTCAGTTACGATTCTGGAATTTTCTACGTCATCGTCTGACCACCGCTGCGTGGAAAAATTAGACGCCCCAAATCATAAAGTCCACCTACTACGGATGTGTTCAAACTGCAAAACTCAACGAGGATAAAAAATGCCTATTTTAAAATTTCGATGCCGGCAATTCAAATTCCCTATAGCTTCGAGCCATCAAATTCTGAAACATCAACGCCCTCAATGACTAAACACACACACACACACATGACGTATCTAAAATTCCACCCCACAGGGTCACTTCAGAACTCACTGCATGTTCTCCAATCTGTTCCTGGTCGGCAGAGAGTAGCAGAAAGCCACGCCGTTCTCTGTTTTCCATACTTCACCCGGTCAACACAAGTCACCCTGGCTACGAACAGCCACATATTCAATGCTCTAAAGGTTACGCAGTAATACAGGCCCCACCTCATTCATTTCGTGTCCGACTTATGCAATACGCAAATTGCCTCATGGACTGGCCTTCCGGATGTAGTGAGTTGGATAAATTGATACTAACATAACGACAGGGCAGTCCGTTCTGAAACGGGTAATAATAGTTTACGTAACAGTCATTAAGAAAGGAATTATTTCAAGGAAACTAGCCTTGAAAAACAGCGTTACAATGACAGATACAGGATATGTAGATACACATACATTTACTGAATCTGCTGACAAGCACCACCAGCACCGCAATACCAATCAATGCCCAATCTTTATCTACTGTCCACGATATTATCTTGCTTAGTATAGCAAGTATAGTACATAAGCGCTGTTAAAATGCAAGAGTCCGACATATTTTTCCGAAAGCCCACGAGTCACGTCAATTCCGGATGCCAGTAGTGGGGGGGGGGGGCACGAAGCAAGCTAGGCACTGAGGACTTCTGGAATGGCCTGAGAAACCCACCGTCACGTGGTGCTTTATGCTCGCTGCATCGTACCGATTCAAATTTTTGTATATGAAACCAAAAACTCCACTAATTGCGCTGAAAACATTAGGCGCCATTGTACGGAACTTACTATCACAGGCGACGGTAAGGCGCCTGGCTAAATGAGAAACAATTTAAAAATTGCCCTTGGCTGTTTTGATACTGCGTCACCTCTGACCCATTGTAGTCAAAACAAGACCTATGCTACCGACAATTACAAAACGAAATGGCAGCTCGCGAGCGCTCTACGTGCCTCGAGCCCAAGTTTACTTCGGCTAACTTAATCACGTAATCGCCAACCTAACACGTGTTCTCCGACACCTCGCACAACTCAGAACACAAACGCGAAATAAATTCAGATTTCATTTCCAATTTAAAATACACGAGTGATTTTGGGAAGGGTAACGTGCGGAAAGTAAATCTATTTTTCCACCAAAATTATATTCCCTTATAAAACCTCTTTGTATATAATTACAATAACTCCCTGATAGAGGCAGTTTCGACTACACACGACTGAAATCATTATGTGGCGGGGCGGGAGAGAAATGCCGAACTTGGACAAATTTAAATACACGCGGAAAATCGCGGGCGGTTACCCACTCAACCGCCGTGGCAGGTGGCACATCAGCTACCCAAACACTCAGTATGTGTAACGTTAAAAGTGTGTAATTTGAGGGATGGTGTACGGGGGGAGACGGCTTAAGCGCCCGCGTTCACGTAAACCTACTTTTCCCCTGAGAGGTCTGCGCAACGCGGTTTTGCGCAACGCGCCGTGATCACTCCCCCACTAAGCGGCGCTGTGCACGAGGGTTCACTCTGCGATACTTTTTGTGTTCGTCGTACGACGGTGTGTGTGTGTCTACGTAGCGTTGAGCTGTACCATGTCAGATAACGAAGAAATGGGGGATCTGCGAGGAAGCGTTCCCTACACCAACAAGGCACTCTTCCGGGACACTCCTGGAATATGCGTTTGGGATAGGTTTCGAACCAAACACAAGTCCAGAGCGTTATTAACATTCGCCGTGAGATCCAATGTCCATCTCCTCTTCACGGAAGGAAGACCATAACCCTTGCTGAGTTAACAGACGACAGGCAATCGCACACATGTAACCTGTCACCGTGACCCGTTCACGTAACCACTGTTGCCAAGGAAATCCAACACCTTCCCTTCGCATTGCTACACGCAGCTGTCAACAGTACAGAACTCTTCAGCGCAGATACGGGAATGCAACAATGGCTTCCCTCTGCACTGTTGTCCAGTCACACGGCACTTCCCACGTGTATACACACTGAGTTCGTCCCGCAAAAGGCCCCACGTTTTGGATCGATTTGAAGCACACGTGGAGAACCGCCCGATTTTCGTTGACGTCTCCATTCTCAAACCTCACAAAAATCCGTCTGGTGGGAGATGAGATGTTACATGTGGGCGGGATATGACGAAGCTAAATACGAACTTTGCGCGACTTTGACCAACGTTACTTGCGACTTCCCCTGGCAACGGGATATGAACTGCAAAACAAACACACGCTGGTTCGTGACGTAATGACACAGGTGAGAACGTAATATAGTGGTAGGTAAGCCAACAAGACATAAATAATCTCGTTTAATAAATCAAATGGCATGCCTGCTTAAATCAGCATAGTGAAGTGGGAAGCATTTCCAGGGATGAACGACAAACACAGATGTTAAAAAGCCGCAAGACGCCTTGCAGAGTATTACGCAGGCAAACAGCGAGTGAAATACAGCAGTAAGTCACACACGGACTATATCCGCACCGTCAACTTCCTAAGGCATGGCAGTTACCTGCGACCTTATCTTTTGCAAGTTACTGCCAACAAATTGTAACAAAACTCTCTTCGCCCACAGCATTTGGACCCATTATCACACGACGTATTGCAGACTATTTTGTCTTCCAGGTTGCTAGCCAAAAATTTAGATATACGGAACCATAATTTTGCCTATCGTTTTGCAGAGGTGTACAACCTAGTCGCCCAGAGTGAGGAACATAGGATAAAGGCGTTTAGAATATTTGAGCCTAAGAGGGACGAGGTAACAAGGGAGTGGAGAAACCTACACAATGGGGAGCTTAATGATCTGTACTCCTCATCCAAAATTGTTCGGGTGATCAGATCGAGAAGAATGAGATGTATCGCGTATGGGGGAGAGGAGAGGCGTATACAGGGTTTTGGTGGGGAAACCTGAGGGAAAGAGACCACTTGGGAGAACAAGGCGTAGACGGGCGGATTATTAAGATAGATCTTCAGGAAGTGGGATGTGGGGGTATGCATGGGATCGAGCTGGTTGAGATTGGGGACAGGTGGCAGACATTTGTGAATGTGGTAATGAATCTTCGGATTCCATAAAATGCGGGGAATTTCTTGGCTAGCTGAGAACCGGTTAGCTTCTGAAGAGGCCTCTGCTCCGCGGAGTAAGTAAGTAAGTATCATACGACGTAACAACTTTCCGCTCTCAAAAAAACGACGAATGTCCTTTCTCATACTTAACGAGCCAATAAACAAAGTAACATATATTTGGAAAAGTTAGGAAAATGTCTACTACCACACCCACACACACACCCACACAGTTCATAACAAGATGTCTACCACACACACAGTTCATAACAAAAAGTTAGGGATCTCCCTCTCCACGCCATGAAGGCATACAGGGAGAGCAGAAGCATGTCTAAGCTCTATGTTAACCTCGGTACCAGATGTAGGTGTGGTTAATGCCATGCTCCAACCGCTTTAACCACGAGTAAGAGCCCCGCTACTCATGTAAGAGGAAACTTGATGAGCCCCACAATCTGTCTGGGCGTTTCGGAGAAGAGAAAGATTTATTTTCGCCCCCTATTGGGATTGTAACTCCAGACCACCTAGCCCGCAGCCTAGTCGCTATACCACGTCTTCAAAGTTCATACTACAATCAGCAATAACACTTGCTTACAGTTCATATCAACACATGACGGATTACTGCACAGATTTTAGGTTCTCACAGCGGTGCGGCTAAGATTCTGGGATGTTACACTTTGTCGACTGATGAATATATATATATATATATATATATATTTATTTATTTATTTAATATTATCCCTCTGCTGATGTGGCGGTGCATGCGCGCTTTCTATAGGACAGACACAATAAAAGGGACACTAGTGACCGACGTTTAGAAGATCGTAACCCCTCTCTCGTCATGGTCAAGCAGTCCAAGATGAAGGACTTCTTCGACTATCTGGCAGTGACGACGACGGCGCTAAGAGCCTTCGGAACGCTGGCAACCCTGTACCAGTCCACACAATGTAACATCCCCGAAGACGTGAATCTGTGAACGACTGTGTACCCCGAACGTTTCGCCTTTAAAATGGGGAGATTTAAAAAAAGAAACCACAAACTTTACATTATATGTCTTGGAGGAACAAGCCACTAGTGCTTGTTTCTGATCGATCATATTCATTAAACTGAAACATACGATACAAAGCCAGCGGTGGCCAACCAACGGCGTCGTACACCTCAAAGACTCCCAGTAATACGTCATGATACAGCCCTGCCATCACTTTCGGCATAATTTATTTCCACAGCATTAAGCAGCCCTCCATTCGACAGCAGTCACCTGTGTAACACGTGCAGAGCTGCACTGACATCCTGGAGGTGACCAGTGCCACACAAGGTAGGTGACTGGCTGTCCTTCAACCTGCAGTGTTGTTGTGATCACTAACCAAAGGTACGTATTTATCACTCCAGAAAGCTCAAGGTCTCGCATACGGTTCACACAAAGCAGCATAATAGAAATCTTCGCCGTGGTCTCCCGTCAAACGCCCCCCACTGTGGACTTGATCAGTAACCAGAACGCTACGTTCACGTTTCCTTATAAAACATTAACTCCAAATCCAGAAGAATTTCAACAACGCTAAGCGGTTCATATATATATATATATATATATATATATATATGTAAGGTAAAGCAGTCCCATTAAAGACCTGGAGTGGCCCAGAGGGTTCCAGGAAGTTAAGGTTCCCAGATTTCATGACAACGGCACAGGCTGGTGGTAAGGTTGTCAGCCTTACGCACCGGCCGCCTTTACTCCCCAGGAAATGCTCCTGGTACTCATTTCTGTTAGAAGCTAAGTCGACCCCAGGACCACAGTACGGTCGGAAGGATTTTATGTCAATGAAAAATTCCAGTGACACCAGCTGGGTTCGAACCAGCGACCTTCCGATTTGTAGCACAGCACCTTAACCACTGTGCTACCGCAGTCCCCATATATATATATATATATATATATATATATATATATATGTGTGTGTGTGTGTATATATATATATATATCGCCATTCATTAACCTCGACATTATATCGAGGCGAGGGATCAACACCATGCCCCGGCCGGTATGGACGTCTCGGAGAAGATAAAAATCTCTTGAACCTACCGGGATTCCAACCCGGGACCCCAAAGTCGGTAGCGTCGTCGCTATACCGACTACGCCCCAGCTTTATACCGTCAAAGCCCCTGAATTACATTACATTACACATACTGCACACTCAACTAACACAATGCGGCGGTATGGAATGTCGTACACGTGTCGTTTTAACAATTTTGGGCATAAATGCAAACATCTGTCGTATCATTGGAATTTTTTATTGACAATCTTTCCGATTGCACTATGGCCTTGGGGTCGAATCAGCCTCTAACAGGAATGAGTACCAGCAGTATTTCCTGGGGGTAAAGGTGGCTGGTGCGTAAGGCTGACAAACTTACCACCATTCTGGACCACTGTCAAGTAATCTGGCAACCTTAAATTCCTGCAACACTCTGGGCACCTCGGGTCTGTAATGGGACTGCTTTACCATTAATTCTTTACCTCAGGACACTGCAGTTGAGTCCCCCGATGACGAGAGTGGCGGTCCTCGAAACGATGGGTTTCTCTCCCTTTTTAACCACCTGACGCGGCAGCTAGTCCGACAAGATTTTACTGTACGAAAAATGTATTTACGGATTGCACGAAAAGGGCAGTGTGCTTGATGAATCCCTGCATTCCGCGGAATACACTGTGAACCCCCTGCTGAATACAAAGCACTGTCATTCGTAACATAATCAGCAAACCGCAATTGAATGCCTGAAGTTTTCAAAACAACGAACTCGAATTCAGTTAAGACTGTAACCAAGGTATGTCACATTTGTAATCAATCTTTGGAATTTGTCCACCGTCCAGCCCAACCCAGTAAAGGTAGAAACAGCTCTGCCTATTGCGCCCAACTCTCCAGCTGTTTCCATTAACTCTGTCACGAAAAGAGCTGATCCTGTCTTGAATTTTATTTTATACACGGGAAGATGGGCTAAGTCCAAAAAATGAACGATTCGTAAAAGAAATTTGTCAACAAATTACACATACACCATGGAGTAAAGGCCAATTGACACTGCCTTTCTCCCGTGAAAGGTGGAATGTCGAGTGACTGGGCCACTCTATGTATAAAGCTACAAGCCTCCGACCGAGGTTCAATGGAACTAAGTAAGTTGCCCCACAATTCCAGATTTCTCCCAGTTCCGCATCTCGCAGTGGTCCTTCAAGACATCCAGCCCACTGACACCACCCTATACAAGTTTCGCGGTGGACAGCTTAAGGACGTGTTTCTCACAACCGCCGGGCCGCGGCCAGGTACCGGGCCCCGGCATCAATTATACCGGGCCGCGAAAGGTTCTCCTGCAATTTGTCATTTTAGTTATCTAAGCAATTTTCATGAATAAATGTTTTATAGTGGAAATATTCTGAGGAGAAAAACATTCGTGAATGTGTCGCAAAACTCCGACCCAGATGTTGGCCCGAGGAAACTACAATATGCTACAAGATTTCATTACTCCAGTGATTGATAACTAATTTATATGTAATTTTATATTTGTCAACATGCCACACCGTATACATAAGTGTACTTAATACTTTTTATGATTATGCCATAATTAATTATTAATACTTACGTTAGTTTAATGTATCGACTTAAAAACAATCGAAAGGTATTTACGAATAAATCTGTTGGGACCGGGCCCTCGTCTTATGAAAAAAGAATTTACCGGGCCGCGGTTTCACAAAGGTTACGAAACACTGGATTAAGTTTCCTTTCGTTCTAACGTTTACACTTGGCGTCTCACGAAGGACTGCCGAATAACAATCTAGTTACGAATACTCAGTATAACCAAATGCGCAAGCCCAGGAATGCTGTATTTTTAAACAGCCACTCCGTCGGCATCTCATTTGAAATGCTGCGTTACATAAAGCTAAAAGGTTAACTATGTCCCTATTCATAATTAACCACCATACAATAAATATGTGTGGGAACATGGCGATACGGCTTCATGCATTATTACCACGGGCACTTAACACCCCGGAAACACGTCGCAATGATCCACGTTCACACCTCCGTGCAGCTATGCTTCTCCCACTCCAGCATAATGGGGCCTACTGGAGTGGCGTAACAGCTCCACTCATTCTGAACCTCGGCACTCGGCAGGAGTGGTCACCCTCACGCCCCGAGCGCTTTACCACCACGAAAAGTGCCCTCGGTACCCACTGAGCAGAAGGCTGTGTTGGCTACACAGCCGGTCTACGAGTTTTAGACAAGATATCACTTGCGCGTAGCGATATTCGAACACCGTAATCATCATCCCCCCCCCACCCCCTCTGCGGCGTACTTCACTATTCCTCTAGCTGCGATGATGAGGTGGTAGATGCCAGTTGAAATGTGAAGGTACACGCGCAGAAACCAGATATCGCCTTTCGCCGAAACAGAGGAGTCCATTTAAATCGGCGGGGGTGTCAGTTCAGTCGACTACTGGCAGCCGAGGTGTGCACATCAGCGGTAGTAATGCTGGACAGACCATATTCCGTAGTAGTGTGAAGGTACTGACTACCCACTCCATTCGCCAGTTTCCCCTTCACTACCACTCCCGTGCATCACCGTATGCCATCACATTTCAGCTGGAGTCTACTGGTAACCACGTGATAGCCTAGCGACAAGAATTTTAAGGCTGGTGGCGGTTGCGCAAAAGACGAGGCGATGTCTCTGTGCATATGAGTGGTCTCATCATTCGCCGACTGCTTTTACTCCCGAACAAAATTGATTCCTGTACCCACACTGTCAGAACCCGCACGTCGCTGCCTACACGCTATACTTTGGAGTGGCCCAGCTTGACGAGCGTTTTTTTTGGTCTCCTTTATTGTACCACCAGTCTATTACAGACTATAAGTACTCTTAACTTTATATCCTACGCTGATATCGCATGACCTGTGGAGTAATATTCCACTGAATATCCTCACATCAGATATTCTCGTACATGTGTACTGTACTTATGAGAACCTTGTGGGTAGTTCAGTTGGTTTGAAACGTTTTAATCTCCTTGGTTCTTCTTCGTCTAGTAAGGCGGGTATGAGTTCGTTGGGATGTGTGATTAATTTCTCTCGGTATTTGGTGCTGAAGTTAGTTATTTCAGCTTTAATTGTGGGTATCTGTAGATCGGTGTGTAAAATAGTGTTCGGTACATACCATGGAGGACGAGCTTCGGGGGTCGCTATTTATGAGGCAACTCAGCCTACAGCCAACCATTAACAAAACAGCACACGTTGTCCTTATTAGATGGCTTCTTACTTCTGTTAATCCATCTACAACAGGTTAGCTAAAGTTGGGTTACGAGTGTCTTTTCTGTACAAAACCTTTTCAAACGCGTTAGCGGTCAGACTCGTGCGCTACAGGCAACTTGCGCGAATACCACCAGTAACGCGCGGGAGTCGGTAGTTTCCGCCCCTGCAATACAAAAAAAAACCACAATTTCGGGTGCATTCAAAACACCCCAAGTGTGCTCTGTTGCCGTAAGTCATATTGTGGCGACGCGATACCGTTGCCGGAGTGAAGTCCTAAGCGGGAACAAAACGCATCCCTATCACCCACCTGGCCTCTTAGAGAAGGTGGGGGCAGTTCGGACCTAGGCAGATGTCTTCCAGACAGCACGTGGTCAAACTGCTGTATGTCTAGGACACGCACCGCTCGCTTCCTAACAAAACATGTAACAACGGCTCATTAAGAATGTAGTCTGCTTGCCACGTACTATATAATACATAAAAAGGTAACGTTGCTCTTCAGCCGACATCCTGAACGACGGGGCAGGTGAACCACAACAGTATTTCTTGTAGGAGTGAGGGCAGGTGGTGAGTATTCAAGCAGGTGGCGGCGGAGTGCACGAGCAGATGGCACGCGGGTCCAGGGCCTTTCTGAAGTGTTTTTTTTTAAATATAATCTGCCCTTAAAAAATGCACATCCTCCATGTGTCCAGCCGGGGAAGAGGTTAATAATCCTACTGAATAATGAGGTCAGGCAGGTCAACTTCAAAGGTCATTTAAGTTCTTACAGATGTCCTGTTTCAATATGAAAGTTTCAAGAATGGTTCGTCTCTTTTTGTCTGTACTGCAACAGCCCAACTTGGGCCCAGGCCGCCTCACTGTTGAGGTTCCTACACCACACACACACTCTCTCGATAGGACTCCCCTGCAAGAGAGATTAGCTCGTCAAAGAGGCAGCTACCTACACAAGAGACGAACATCCAAGCCATCGGAGGAATTCGAACCCGCAATCCCACGGCCACTGGGATCGAATATACCTACCAATCTCATACTTCCTTGATACTTGAGAAAAGCGAGCCACGTATCTCTTTTTCTCTCTGTATAATTATAACTTGCCGTTCCCAGTGGCCGCGCGGTCCAAGGAGTGGGTGTGCGACCGTTCGTTTGCTGGGATTGCGGGTTCGAATTCCGATGGGAAGAAGGATGTTTGTTTATTGTGTATTATCAGGCAGACATCTCTGCGACGGACCGATCACTAATCCAGAGTCCTACCGAGTGTGGTGTGTCTGGATGTGATCGTGTAATCTCAAATATGTGGAGGCCTAGGCCCACAAGGGCTGTCGGGCCATTAAAAAAAACTGGGAAGATGGCTTAAAATAAGCTGAACCACGTACCTGTATAAGTGTGGCTTTTACAACAAACAGTAATGTTTGAAGCTTAACTATTGGCAACTCCGTCTATAGATTTTGTTTCACTTCTCAAAAAACCACGCAGTTTAACGTGCTGCTAACGAATGAACACCACCAACTGGCGCTCCTCGCATTTAACAACCACTCCTGTAAGTTCTGTCACAACTTTCCGGCTCTCCCAGTAAATACGTTGCAAGTGCTTTGGCATCTATGAAAGGTTACGCCTTGCCTCCCAATCCGTTAAAAGCGACCAACGCGTCGGATGCCTACTTCGTACGTGTCATACCGGACACACCTGTGTCAGCCAAGGCGTTCAGGAAATGCAGTGGGAACTTTCAAACGTGCCCCCCCCCCCCCCCCCCCCCAAAAAAAAACACCCAAAAAAAAAACACGGGCAAAGAAAAAAAGGGCGTGTCAGGGGAAGAAAAA
>Ga0123354_10019532_pt1 | contig 10641 bp, 15 predicted proteins | sample TergutLab28metaG_2_FD_97872 | JGI IMG/M metagenome (GOLD analysis project Ga0123354, IMG submission 97872) | Labiotermes labralis P4 segment gut microbial communities from Petit-Saut dam, French Guiana - Lab288 P4 | ecosystem: Host-associated > Arthropoda: Insects > Digestive system > Gut ...
CAATTATCAATTCAAAAAATATGTTATTGGCAGTAGAATTTAATAATCTGCATCAGATACTCCGCAACTTGTATTCGGAGATGATGCCTTTATGTGGAAATATGGCAGGCGTTGCAAAGGGAATGGCAGGCTTGGGTGCGTTGTTTTTCATCGCTCACAGGGTTTGGCAATCTCTTTCACGCGCCGAACCCATAGATGTTTACCCGCTTTTGCGTCCTTTCGTGATTGGCTTGTGTATCATGTTTTTCCCAACTTTTGTTCTGGGAACGATAAACGCCGTCATGTCGCCTGTGGTAAAGGGTTGTAACCAGATGCTGGAAACGCAGACTTTTGATATGAACAAGTACAGGGAGCAAAAAGACAGGCTTGAGTATGAATCAATGATGCGTAATCCTGAAACAGCTTATTTGGTCAGCAACGAGGAATTTGACAGGCAAATTGATGAACTTGGATGGTCGCCGGGCGATTTGGTTACCATGTCGGGAATGTATGTAGAACGGGGAATGTACAATCTGGAGAAATCAATCCGGGACTGGTTTCGCGAACTGCTGGAAATCATGTTTCAGGCAGCCGCTTTGGTGATTGACACGATACGAACATTTTATCTGATTGTGCTTGCCATTTTAGGACCCGTCGCTTTTGCCATTTCCGTCTATGACGGCTTTCAGTCAACGCTTACCCAGTGGATAAGCCGGTACATCTCAGTTTACCTGTGGCTTCCTGTTTCAGACTTGTTTTCATCGGTACTGTCTAAAATTCAGGTATTGATGCTACAGAATGACATCTCCGAACTTCAAAACAATCCCAACTTTTCTATTGATGCAAGCAATACTGTTTATGTGATTTTTATGATAATAGGGATTGTCGGATATTTCACGATCCCAACCGTTGCCGGCTGGATAATCTCGGCAGGAGGCATGAGCGCCTACAACCGCAACCTTACTTCTTCAGCTAGGCGGGCAGGAGGTATGGCTGGAGCAGCAACAGGCGCTGCATCAGGCAACATTATGGGACGGCTCGTAAAAAAGAAAGAGAGTTAGTGGTTAGTGATTAGTGATTAGTGATTAGTGATTAATGTCAGGTTAAATGGTAAATATAAAACAATGGAATTTAAGAGTTTAAAAAATATTGAAACAAGTTTCAAGCAGATACGGTTCTTCGGAATTGTGTTTTTATGTCTTTGTGCAGGAATTGCCGGCTATTCTCTATTTAGCGCCTACAATTTCGCGGAATTGCAAAGGCAAAAGATTTATGTGTTGGATGGTGGTAAATCTCTGATTTTGGCTTTGTCGCAAGACCTGTCCCAAAATCGTCCCGTAGAAGCGCGTGAGCATGTGAAACGTTTTCACGAACTGTTTTTCACGCTTTCGCCCGATAAAAATGCGATAGAATCAAATATCCGCAGAGCGCTGTTTTTAGTCGATAAATCGGCTTTTTCCTACTATAAGGATTTGCAGGAAAAGGGATATTACAATCGAATCATTTCGGGGAATATCAATCAGAACCTGCAAGTCGATAGCGTTGTCTGTAATTTTGATAGCTATCCGTACAGAGTGGTGACATACGCTCGGCAGTTGATTATCCGTGAATCAAACATTACGGAAAGGAGCCTTATAACACGCTGCAATCTAATCAACTCGGTGCGTTCGGATAACAATCCGCACGGCTTTACAATGGAAAATTTTGAGATTCTGGAAAACAGGGATTTACGAATGATTGACAGATAAAAAGGGAAAATATGAAATTAAGGATTAAACTAAAAGAATATGCGTCAAAGGCATGGAATAAAATTGAAGACTTTTTGAAGCGCATTTGCGTGCAACCGGCTCCTATGACGCGGTTTATTCTTGTGCTGATAATGGGAGGAATGTTGGCAGCAGCCAGTATTTTTTTTATTTTCAATTCATTTTACAATATGGGCAAACACGATGCGGAAAAAAAGTTTTTGGAATTTCAACATATCCAACCGCTTGAGATGCAGGCTCATAATGACAGTATAACTAAGAATTGAATGTTAAGTTTAGGTTAATTATACGTTAAGTTTAAGTTATGTAAACGTTAAGTTTAGGTTAAAAAGAAAAATTATGGAGAATAAAGAAAATGAAGAAAAGCCTCGCTTTTCCAATGAACAAAAACAGAAAATTAAGAAATACGCTGTTTTTGCATTGATGGGAATAGCTTGCGCCGGCAGTATGTGGCTGATTTTTGCGCCTTCGGCGGAAAACAAAGCCAAAAAGGAACAAACGGCAGGATTCAATACCGACATCCCTCTGCCCAAAGAGGAGGGATTAATCGGCGACAAACGGGATGCCTACGAACAGGAACAAATGAAGCAAAAACAAGCTGAACGAATGCGCTCTTTGGAGGATTTTTCCAACATGATTGGCAGGGATTCGGCAAAACAATCCGGTGATTTGGTTTTATTGGAAGATGATAAAGCTTCTCATACGAAAGGTGAGGAGAACTCTAAAAAGACTACCTCCGTTCAAAAATCCGTCAATGCTTACAATGATATGAACAGAACGCTTGGTAATTTTTACGAATCTCCGAAAAGAGACGCTGAAAAGGAACAGATGAAACTGGAGCTGGAAGATTTGAAAGCACGAATGAACGAAACGGAGAATCGCAAAAATTCAACGGATGAGCAAATGGCGCTTATGGAAAAATCGTTTCAAATGGCATCAAAGTATATTCCATTGAACAGCTCGTCGGGTAATACGATAGAACAAACGGCAAAAGTTGAAACAAACGCTTCCGGTAAAACGACAGTTGTGCCGGTTACGCAATTTGTGGAACAGGCTGTATCTGCTCTTCCTCAGGAAATGTCAGGTAAAGAGATGATGCAAGCATTAGCTCAACCCCGCAACATGGGATTTCTTACTGTTACAGCCGATAGGTCATCAGAACAAAAAAATACGGTTTCTGCCTGTGTTCACTCCGACCAAACCGTGATGGACGGCGAAAGCGTTCGATTGAGGATATTAGAACCGATGCTGGCAGGAAAAACACTTGTCAGGGAAAATACAATTTTATCGGGAATTACAAAAATTCAGGGTGAACGCTTACAGATAACGGTTCATTCGTTGGAATATGACGGTAATATTTTCCCTGTAGAAATGTTTGTTTATGATACCGACGGACAGGAAGGTATTTTTATACCGGACACGAAAGAAATCAATGCAGCCAAAGAAATCGCGGCAAACATGGGAACAAACGCAGGCACAAGCATCAACCTGTCAAATGATGCCGGTAAACAGTTTGCAGCCGATATGGGGCGTAATCTGATTCAAGGCGTTTCACAGTTTTTCTCGAAAAAAATGCACGAGGTAAAAGTAAATCTGAAAGCCGGATATCGAATTTTTTTAGTGGTTAGTGGTTAGTGGTTAGTGATTAGTGATTAGTGATTAGTGGTTAGTGGTTAGTGGTTAGTGGTTAGTGATTAGTGATTAGTGGTTAGTGATTAATTATTTAAATTTTAGAAAATGAAACATTTATTTTTATTGACAGTATTTACAGCAATAGCTATATTGACGGCAAGTGCACAGCAAACTGTGCCGCAGCCTTCTACCGGCGACCTGTATCAAGGTCTGACACGGAAAATAGAATATGACCGGATGATTCCGCCCTATGGAATAGAAGTCAGTTTTTTAAAAACAGTACACATTATTTTTCCCTCACCCGTGCGCTATGTAGATATGGGTAGCGCCAATATTATTGCGGGAAAAGCAGACGGTTCTGAAAACGTAATTCGTGTAAAGGCTGCCGTTCAGGGTTTTGAAAAAGAGACTAATTTTTCTGTAATTACAGAAGACGGCAGCTTCTACAGTTTTAATGTAAAGTATGCTGATGAACCAGAAAAATTGAATGTAGAAATGAAAGACTTTATTCACGACGGCGAAGCGGTGAACCGTCCCAACAATTCATTGGATATATACATGAAGGAACTTGGTAATGAATCGCCTAAAGTGGTAAATCTGATTATGAAATCCATTTATCAGAGCGACCGGCGTGAAATAAAGCATATCGGCAGCAAGCGTTTTGGAATTCAGTTTCTTCTGAAAGGGATATATACTTATAACGATTTTCTGTATTTCCATATTCAGACAAAAAATGCTTCTCAAGTACCGTTTGATTTTGATTTTATCCGAATCAAGATTGTTGATAAAAAGGCGGCTAAGCGTACCGCTATTCAGGAACAGGTCATATATCCCGTCCGAGCCTATCACTATGATATTCGGATACCGGGCGGAAAAACAGAGCGTACGGTATTTGCCCTGCAGAAATTTACCATCCCCGACGGCAAGTATCTGGTTGTGGAACTCTTTGAGAAAAATGGCGGACGTCATCAGCGTTTTACGGTTGAAAACGAAGATATAACCCGCGCTCGGAATATTGACGATTTAAAAGTAAAATGATTAATTATGAATAAATCGGTTATTACAGTTTTGTTTACGATTTGCCTTAGTTGCTTTCAGACGCAGGCGCAACGCTGCCTGCCCGGACAAAAGGGACTGCAATTCACTGCCGGAACGGTAAACGGATTCAATATGAATGAGCAAAGTTCCGACTTTACCTTTCATGCGGGTATGGCGTTTTCTTCCTACCTCCAAAACGACAATCGCTGGGTATTGGGAGGTGAATATTTCGAAAAACATTATCCGTATAAGGATATAAGTTTACCGCAGTCACAATTTACAGTCGATGCCGGATATTTTTTAAACCTTCTTTCCGATGTACACAAAACGTTTTTTGTTTCCATTGGCGCTTCGGTAATGGGTGGATATGAAACTGTGAATTGGGGTGATAAAAAACTCTACGATGGCGCAACCATTACAAACGAAGATACTTTGCTTTATGGCGGAGCGTTAACCTTTGAAACGGAAATTTTCTTAACTGACCGGATAGTTCTTTTGGTGAATGTGCGCGAACGAATGCTTGCCGGTTCATCTGTTGGGCTTCTCAACACGCTGCCCGGATTGGGATTGAAATTTATTATTAACTAAAAAACAAAAAATAAAATGAAACGATTTGCATCTTATGTTTTATACACGCTATTGCTCGCTGCGATAGCGTGTGCCTGTAGTAATTTGTTTCCACTTACGAAAAAGGTTTTCCGTCTGTATTATACTTCACGATGCACCGACCAGCAAAATTTGGATGTGTATATTGAAGACAACGCAGGGCAGGTCGTACAAAAGAGTTTTTCCTTCAGTAATGAAAGTAAAGAAGCAGAAGAATGAAAGAACTTGCCGAACGGGAAGAATATGATATACAAAAGGTTCTGAATGAAAAGAGCTATTTTTCAACACTGCCTGAACATCACAGGACGGCTGCCGTATCGCTGGTAGCCGTCTTCGCTTCGGCGCATAATCTGGAAGACGTACCGGACGCGGTAATGAATCGGGATATATGTAAAATGGCTCTGAATGCGACGGATGCCGATTGCACCGTCTTACCGCTCATTCCTTATCCTGAAATACAAAAGAAAGGGATTGAAAAATTTTCTGAAAATACGCCGGCGTTTGTGCTGTACAGTTTTGTGGATATTCAGGATGAGAAAATGGCTCGGGAAGCCGTCAAAGCGGATGCGTATTGTTTACAGCTTGTTCCGGATAAATTGATAACTGTTGACCTTTGCAAAGTAGTATTGCAACATCCTGATGCAGACAAAATAGTGGTAGAATTTATTCGTGAAAGGTTTCGGAATAATCCTGAAATAGCGAAAATGGCGGAAGAAAAAATCGGGAGTAATTTGGCACAAAAAGATACTTATCAACTTCCTAAAAAGAAGAATCTATCAATCTAAATCAGCAAAGTAAAAACGGTTTTTTGCTACTTTTTTAACCGCATAAGGCTCATGAAAAAAGTAGTGGACGGAAAAAACTTCGTCCACTTGATAATACTTATTTAATATCAGTTCCAAATATTTGATTGAATGTTGATACAATCTCATCTCTTGTAAAATAATCCCAACTGATTGATACAATATGATATGCGTCAATATGACCAATCTGATACGCCATATCGCTTTTTGTCAGCCGTTTATTATCCTGTATCTTCTGTAATATGCTTGGGGAAAGTCGTTCGTAATTCTTCGTTTGTATCCATTTATCCCGTTTTGCTCTGCACTCTTCCAGACTTGCAGCAATGGTCGAGAACAACTGACCGTTATTTCTGCGATAATCGTATTGATAAAATACGCTGTTTGGACGGTGGACAGGACGGAATGTTGTATAATTTTCTTCGCCTGCTTTACAAATGGAACAACCATGCTTATTAATTGAATTTTCTGTTACTTTCATACTGATTTCAATTGTTAAATGTTATACCAAATTCAGGTACTTCGCTACCGAAAAATTCGGGAAATGCCTTTACAAGTTTTCTGCTGTTTCCATTATCTGCCAAGTAAAATAATTTTTGCAGTCCCACATAAAAAGAGCCTTCGCCCGTGCGTGTGCCGTTGTGCATTTGCATAAATACGCTTTGTTGTTTAGTTTCCATTTCTTTATAAATTTATGGGGGCAGGGAATGCCTGCCCCTGTTAATACTACTTATTTGTTTTGATTATTTGCTTATAATCAATAAAATACTGTAATCCATTTTCAAAGTCGTCGATAAAGCAACCCGAACCGTCCGTCTGTTTGACTGCGGTTGCATTTTCACCATATTCAATAACTGAATTTGTCTTTTTCCATGCACCCGATTTTACCCCTTTCACAAATTCTCTCTTGTAACACAGATAGGGGAATTTCATGATGCAATACCTCATCGTTGTAATATGTTCGAGGACTTTTTTTGATTCCTTTCGTCCGTCTGTAACATTGATTGTCTTTTCATATACAACCGTTTCCGTTTCACGCTTGATAATTCTCACGCGAAATAAACCGTTTCCGTACTCAAAAAAAGTACGGTGACATTCTTTGGCTTCCAATTCAAATAAAGCCGTGATAATTTGATTAATTTTTGCTTCCATTTTTGTAGTTATTTAATTGTTAATAAATTTGTTAATTTTATAGCATTACAGAAGTCCTGCTTCGGCAAAACTCATATAGCTTTCGCTTGTCAGGATTATATGGTCATACAATTGTATGCCAACGGCTTCACATCCTTTTTGAATGTTTTTTGTTAATATTAAATCTTCATTACTCGGATGTAAACTGCCTGAAGTATGATTGTGAGATATAAGTATATACGATGCGGATACCTTTAATGCCGTTTGTAAAATAATCCGCACATCCATATTTACATTACTTATCCCGCCTTTACCAATACAGGAAATTCCTAAAACTCGCGCTGCACGATTCAGAAACAGCACGTATGCTTCCTCATGGTGTTCCATGCAGTCCTCAAAAGCGACCGATAATATTTTCGCTGCTTCTTCCGTTGTTTTAACTGTAGCTCTTTCGGAAGTTCTCACATTGTCTTTATAGGATACCGTAATTTCGGGTATGGTAAAATAATCGACTTTCATAATTTTAAGAATTAAAACATTATTAATGAGATGATAAAAAACAATATAAGAATAAAAATGATTGTAAAAAGGACAGATAAAAGCAATCCAAACAGTCGCAAAACAAGCCTCAAAGCCTTGTATCCAAGATAAATTTCCACTACTGTCCAGATACTCGCACCACAAGCCCCAATTAACCCTACAACAGCCCCCAAGACAAGCAATCCAATAAAAATTTTATGTTGATTCCAGAGGAGTGAGTTTTTTTGTTTCATTATTTTTTCTTTATTCCGTTTCATATCATGACTTTTTTTTTATCTCATGCGTCATCCGTCGTCGGTCGTTTATTGTTTCAAGGGCAACAATGGTGCAGGAGGTAGGACTGTCAAGGTTTTTGCAAAAAATACGCTCGCCTGCATCAACTGAAAAAAATCCCTGACTATTTAATTTTATACGTAACATGGATTTCTTTTCATATTATACGTCTTAAATAATTGAAAATATTATTATGGATTTCTTTTATACTAATAGTCAATCAGTAAGGGATTAAAAATAAGCGGGAAAGAGGAAGATTTTTTGCAAAACCTTTAGGCTTGACCTTTACAGTCCGTGAAGCCTCCGTAAACACCTTTGCCCGAAAAACAATATAGACCAAAGACGGATACGATAAGGAATGAGGAATGATATGGGAAAAAACGAAATGAAGGAAAAATGAGATTTTAAAATTATAGAAGCGAAACTATCAAGTTGAGCCGGTAAAAATAAGTATAAATAAAAAAATGTTGTAATTTTGCGTACGAATGGACAAATGATGAAAGCAAATTTTATAAACCCTGTTTTAAACAGGCTGATTCCAATTGCAGAAGAATTATTGGAGTTGGAAACTCCCTTATTGGGAAAAGTGTCTGCGGGCTTTCCATCGGAAGCGTATAATTATCTTGAAGATGGGATTGACTTTAACAAACTGTTAATCAAACATAAGGAAACGACGTTCTGTCTAATTGCAGGAGGCGACAGTATGAAGGGTGACGGTATTTTCAAAGGGGATATGCTTGTGATTGATAAATTGGCAGAGCCTTACGAAAATGCAATATTGGTGCTTTCGATTGATGGAGAGTTTACATTGAAGCGATTAAAATATGGAGTTGGTTATCTTGAGTTGATTTCTTCCAATCCGGAACAACCCTCTATTTTTGTACGCGAAGGGGAGGAGTTGCGACGTTGGGGGGTGTTGAAATTCGTAATCAAAAAGTTCTAACTATGTATGCATTAGTTGATTGCAATAATTTTTTTGTATCGGCAGAGCGTGTTTTTAATTCACGTCTCGAAGGGAAGCCGGTAATTGTACTGTCCAACAATGACGGTTGCGCAATTTCCAGAAGTAATGAAGCGAAAGCGTTAGGCATAAAAATGGGGGCAAATTTTTTTGAGATAGAGAATATTGTAAAGCGGTACAACGTACAGGTTTTCTCTACGAATTTTGTTTTGTATGCTGATTTATCTTTAAGAGTGAAGGGACTTTTAGATATGTATTGTCCTAATATAGAAAATTATAGCATAGACGAGTCATTTCTTGATTTCAATGGTTTTGATGCGCATTATAACTTGAAAGAATACTGTACAGATATAGCCGGTACTATTAAACAGGGAACGGGAATACCTGTGTCGGTAGGACTTGCGCCAACCAAAACACTTGCCAAGGTTGCCAACAAGTTTGCAAAAAAATTTCCGGGATATAAAAACGTTTGCGTGATTGATACGGAAGATAAAAGAATAACAGCCTTAAAAAAGTTTGAAATCGGCGATGTTTGGGGTATCGGCAGGCAGCATACCAAACGTTTGACGGAAATGGGAGTTAAGACAGCATACGATTTTACGCAACTGCCTCGTGCATGGGTTAGAAAAAATATGACGGTGATTGGTGAGCGGACTTGGCGAGAGCTACTCGGAGAGCCTTGTATCCAAATGGAAACGGTTCAGCCTGACAAGCAAAGTATTATGGTTTCGCGGAGTTTTGGTAAAATGATACCGGACTATAAAACGTTAAGTGAAGCCGTATCTACCTATTCGTCAATGGTTGCTGCAAAATTGCGTACTCAAAAATCCTGTGCAAAAAGCCTTTTGGTATTTGTGGATACTAATCCTTACAGAGAAGATTTGTCGCAATACAGTCAGCATGTCGTAATAAATTTACCGGTAGCAACCAATTCTACTACAGAAATAATCCGGTATGCCCTGCAAGGGTTGCGTACTATCTACAAGACGGGGTATCTTTACAAGAAAGCAGGCATCATGGCAATGGATATATGCTCTCAAAATGCAATACAAACAAATCTGTTCGACATCGTTAACCGGGTAAAAGACAAAAATCTGATGACTGTTCTTGATGCGGTAAATAATAAATATGGACGAAATACATTGAAAATTGCAATTATGGGCGATGGTCAAGCTTGGAAAATAAAGCAAGAACGTCTTTCGCCCTGTTACACAACCCGAATGTCAGATTTTCCAAAAGTTTTTTAAGATGTGTTTTTACAATTCTCAAAGTAAACGGGCGATGGATTTAGCTAAACGATACGGCAGAAGATCCGATATTCTTGAAATGGTGCAGGAAATCATTGATGAACAATATAAGGTAACTGCTTTTACCAATCCGGATTGCCCTGTTATTACAGCGGATTCAAATATACAGGTTGCCAAGTGGGGATTGATTCCCCATTGGACAAAAACAGAGCAAGAAGCGGCAAAAATTAGAAAAATGACATTGAACGCCCGGTCGGAAACGATTTTCTCATTGCCGTCTTTTCGTACATCTATCATGTCAAAACGTTGTTTGATTCCATCAACAGGCTATTTCGAATTTCATCATGAGGGAAAAGAAGCAATACCCAATTACATTTTTTTGAAAAATGAAGAAATATTTTCATTAGGCGGCGTTTATGAACAATGGCAAAATCCTGCTACAAAAGAGATTATAACGACATTCTCTGTAATAACCGTTCCGGCAAATGAATTATGTACTCAAATTCATAACGGAGGAAAAAATCCATTTCGCATGCCGCTGATTATTTCTCATGAAAATGAAGAAAAATGGCTGGATACAATACTTAATCAAACCGGAATAAACGAGTTATTTCGTCCTTTTAACTCTGACTTAATGAATGCTTATCCGGTTTCAAAAGATTTTTTAA
>Ga0123354_10019535_pt1 | contig 10639 bp, 8 predicted proteins | sample TergutLab28metaG_2_FD_97872 | JGI IMG/M metagenome (GOLD analysis project Ga0123354, IMG submission 97872) | Labiotermes labralis P4 segment gut microbial communities from Petit-Saut dam, French Guiana - Lab288 P4 | ecosystem: Host-associated > Arthropoda: Insects > Digestive system > Gut ...
GGTGGCGGACGCTTGTGAGTGCGGTAATGAACCTTCGGGTTCCGTGAAATGCGGGGAATATCTTGACTAGCTGCAAACCAGTTAGCTTCTCAAGAAGGACTCTGCACCATGGAGTAAGTAAGTCGTTGTTTCGGTTCTCTAGCGAAACGGCATTGTAAATTGTCACTCTGCACAAATTATATTTCACGACAGGCCTAAGATAACCGCTGGCACCACGAATATCATACTGTTCAATGGGAACCGGGTCTTTGCCGGGGGTAAAGTGCGGCCGAGGCGTGCTGCTGACCACTCACCCCCTTCTAGTGCTGCGGTCATATAACAGTAGAGCTATACCTCTACCCACCCTCTGGGTCACACCGGGCCTGTAACGGGATCACTTTACCTTTTTTATCGTGAATATCATAACAGAAATCGAGTTTTTATGGTATAGATGTAACGAAATATACACCTTGCATGAAGACAGTTCTGAATATACTTCCGTAAGACGTCAGTAATAATACAGTGCAGCAAGTGTTTATTCCAATGAAACACGTCACTGAAAGACAGATGGAAGCCAGTTCTTACGTTTTGTCATACGACTTGCAAGGAATATGCGAGAACGAAATATTTTATCTGTTGTTTTCTCTCTACGTATGTTTCAGTCCATTTACATTATACAATTCTCAAGACCTGGAGAACCATACAGAATTTTGTTTTTCTGAGAATTCTGACAGGTATGAAACATTCGTGTTCTAGTTTCGGAAGTTTCTTGTATGATAAAACTTTCTCATAATGTTAATTGAAACACATGCTGTTGGTATATATCTTTCCCCTTTAGACAGACAGGAAATGGACCATTTCACTCAGTTTCTGAAAGTGACAAGAAGATGATCTCAGTGTAGGGGAGATGTTCGAAAGTAAGGGGCAACTTTGTAACTCGTTATCACGATTAATATCTGTGCCCTCTTTTCATGGCAGGACATGACATCACTGACATGAAACAAACTTTGCTAATTTTCTTAGCTCTTCCTCAGTATCAAGCTGATGTACCGAGGGGAAAAAATGTTTCAACAAGATTTCCAGTAACAGCGTGTGCACTGCGTAACACGTAAAACGTAAATGAAACTACGAATAACAAGAAAATTCATCATCTTACAACGCGGAATTTTAAATTCTAGCAATACCTTTAAATTTTAAGTTACGTAGGTAGGTTTTCACCCTTTTTATAGGCCACGCAGGCCTTTAGGGTGAGTAGAGGTATAGCTGTACTCTTTTCTAGGACCTCGGCACTAGATGGGGTGGGGGTCAGACCCACGCCCCGGCCGCCTCTAACCCCGGGAAAGACCCGGTACCCATTGTACAGGAGGCTGGGTGGGCTCCAGGGCCGGTCTGCACAAGTGCGGAATATCTCGCCTCCACCGAGATTCGTTCCCCGGACCGTCCAGCCCGTAGCCAGTCGTTATACCGACTGAGCTACCCGTCCCACTTTTAAGTTAAGTTATACGTCAAAATACATTTACCGTCTCTATGTTAGGTTATGGTTTATGGATGAATAATTAAATGTACAGTTTACTCACTTGGAGTAGACACAGCAATTCTTGGTGTCTGACAGTCGACCTTAACATTCAAACCTGAAAAATGAGTACCGTGTCTATTTCCCAGAGGTAAAGCGGCCGGGGCGCGGCGGTGACAACCCACCCCATCTAGCGACGAGGTTAAAGAAAGATTAGAGCTTTACGTCTACTCCCACCCTTCTTGGCCATCGTGGCCTGTTCTAGTGTGACCCATAAAACATTCCCTCTCTCTTACAAAGAAGTACCAGTTCATACTTCTTCTGGGAATAAAGGCAGTTTATTTTGAAACCCTTGCATTATCCGTAAATATGGCTGATGGGAGACGTGCAGAGTTTTGTGTTACCGCAGGTGGTGTATATGATACGATATATTTGTTAACTGCATTTGGGTGGCAGTAGTACACACACACATACACACACACACACACACACACACAAACAATACACAGAACGACACAAAATAAACAATACATAGAACAACACAAAAATTTTGGAAGAGTGCGGGCCGTGCCCCGTCGTTGCGGGTTTTACCCTGGCATTTGCCCTACAACTGAGGAAAAAGCACGGAAAACCCTCAGCCAGGGTAGCCGAAGAGTGCCAGCTGGCACGATGAAGATACATAAACTTACAACAAGATTACATAGCCGTAACTATAAAAACACATAAATTACAGTATTAAACAGAAATACAACCACATATATGCATTGATAAAAAATAGAACCTAAAGAATCTGATAATAGTAAAGTGCATACAAGCAGCAACTGCATATTGCCTATATGTCTTCTAATAATGTTGGACACCTTATTACTAAGACCATCACTATACTGCAACACTTCGTTGCACTTCACCACACTTTATCCAACTACACTTCACTACACTTATCGACACTTCACTTCCTCTCAGATTTAAACGGTAAAATAAAATATGTCGTAGAAATCACAGACCGGTACCCATGCCTCCTGCATTTTCCTTTAAATTTTAAGAAGCAGAACGCTTATCGCCATTTGTACACAAAGCATCTTTAGAATAAGACAAAAAAAATCACAGGAGATTAAGAGGCGATGGGGCGTCATCATCATCTGCTCTATATTGACGGTGCTACGGTACTGGTCAAAATTTGAAATCCCACAAAGTGAAATGCGGTTTGTATTGAACTGTGCAAGACAGCAGGGCCGTCTTTCTGGAATAAACAGGCATAAAAAATGTGGCCATATCTTGTCACTATCTTACTTAGTTACTCCATGGATTAGCGTACTTCTGCAGAAGCTAGTCAGTTCTCAGCTAGTCAAGAAATTTTCCGCATTTTACGGAACCCGAAGTTTTGATAACGCTTTACAACTACCCGCCATCTGTCCCTATATTATCTCGTCACAATCATTTTAAAAAAATTAACCAGTTTGGTTAATAAGCCCCATTAAGTTGGCAAATTCACGAGAAGATGTTTAGGAAAGAGAATGAGAATTGAAAATCACAATCACTAAGGAATTAATTTTTGAATACATTTCTGGTGTGTCTTAGCATTCGGTTAAAAACCCTTTGTTTTCGGGTTTTCTGCACAAAAACATTTAAAAAGCCTGCAGAACTCCGTAATTTTATGTGGATCTGAAAACTGATACTTCAATCCCAGGAAAAAGGACATTATGAGGGTGGAGAGAATAATGTTACGATCTGCAAGACAGCAAGATGACTAAACTGACAGAGTGAGCAGCTTCAAATGTTGCACTGAACGGCACAAAAACACCACAACAAGAAGTCCAAATTAACCATACTTGTAGCATGCGAAGCGTGATATTATATATTCATAGGAAGCTTCGGTCGTAGACGCAACACGAAAAAGGTCAGTTCGGACATATTTTTGCGAAAAGGAGCCTAGCATTAAAATTGACCTTAACATTCAATTTTGAAAATTTTAACTGGATTAAACTGGCTACGGACTGCATCCAGGACGGTCTTTAGGCGCGTTCACAAAATTACGAATAGCTACTATTAGCTACGTCAAGTCTGTCTGTCCGTCCGTCAGCCGGTCTGTATCGAGCAACTGGGCTACCACTAGACGGATTGTCATGAAATTTGATGTTTGAGTATTTTTCGAAAGTATGTCGTGAAAAACAATGTTTCTGTGAAATCTGACATGAATAACGGGTAATTTACGTGAAGACATGGGTATTTTCATATTAACATTTGGCTGAATTACTCTAAGAATAAGAAATGTTTCAGAAGAATGTTGTAGAGAAACTGAAAACACGCATTTGATGCTCAAAGACTTTTTCGGGAAATCGTGCCGTTTATGAGATAATGTGGAAAAATATGGTAGAGCCGTACAGGCCACACATGGCATGCACGTTGCATGCCGGATAACTAAGGCTGAAAACACACACACACACACACACACTCACTCAGAATGCGTAATATTTATTACTTTTCTACGGCTTCGCGAAAGCGCCTCCCTGTTACGTTTATACACACATTGCCGATCTTGTTTTGAATTCGTTTACGTAAGTTAAGTTTGAATAAACTGGACGAGCGGAACCGTTAAAATTCGCATCGACTGTTAGCTTCAACAGATTGGCTGTGCATGCTGTAGTTATTTCGTGACGCGTTGGAAGTGCTGTATCGTTTACTGTACACTTATCACGAATAAGGAACAGTAGGCTTGACGGTCGTGGGTTTTTTTTTTAAAGAATGTTGTAGTTTTTACAGCTGAGGGGGATTCGATTCAGGACATTTATACGCACGGAATGACAGATAAAGGCGAAAACAGTAAATGTATTCAAGTTGTGTGGAAGTTATTCACAAGAGAGTTTTATAAAATTAAGTCAAGTCCGCAGACTGTGTGTAATAATTGATTTAAATAAGCCACATGAAAGGAAGCCGTAATCTGCATCCAAATGATTAAGTTTAGTGACGCCACCAGGTTCTCGTAGTCTTGTGATCTTCCTAACCGTGCTTTCCGTATATATATCATATTTTATTAAAAAGGATGTATAAGTTTTATACTGAGGGGGTAATTCTTTGCTGCCATCCATCCGGTCTGCTGGCTCTTGATACCACACTCGTGCGCAGACACACACACACACACACACACACAAATGCGCACACTTGCCTGCCAGAAAACACTAGGGTGGGAAATTAACGAGAACTTCCCACAAAATTAAAAGAGAATTTTGTTTCTCTAGCAAAAGGGTCACAGGAGGTGGATGCTGCAGAGAGATGGGGCGAGGACTATATAAAGAGAGGGTTTAGGGAACTTCGTGGGTGGAAATGGAGCAAGGTTTTTATTTTTTAATCAGAGTAAGGAGAATATTTCGTAACAACAAGTGCACTGTTGTTACAGGTCCTCCCCAGCCTTTTGTGGGTGGAAATATTGGAAAATTTATATGCAACTTTTTGTAATCCTTCAAGGTAATTGCTGGGATAATACTTCAATGTGTGTCACAACTAATTCCTTCTATACGTTTCAAAATAATTATTTACAAATGACCCTACCTTTTGACTCAAGGGAATGCTACGGCGATTCACTCTCTATGTCGGAAAATGGAAGGCTACTTCATACAGAGAGAAGAGATAAAATGGGAAAGAGATAAATTTAAACAATTAAATTGAAGTAGAAAGAGGAAGAAGAAGAGGAAGAAGAGCATGAATAGAGCAAAAGGATAAGATTGAATTTGAATGAGTTGGAAATTATGATTTGTAAACGGGCTGAAACAGGTTTATAAAAGAGGAAAACTAAAAACATGAGAAGGGATGAATTGTAAGAAGGGGTAGGAAGAAAGATAAATGAACAAAATTTGTCGGAAGGAAGAAGAAAAACAGTAAGAATGAAGTAAAAAGCGTCACGTATGGAAACACAAAGCAGAAGGCAGCGTGTGATAAATAGGAGTTAAGTACAGTTTATTTGTGCGTATTATTTTCAATTGCACCCGGTGTCACAACTGTTCAGAGGTGTAGAACTGAAGATTGCAAAGAGAAATACTCATCTGAGATGTACCAGACACAAAAAAGAGTGAACTCTGAACTGCATCAGTGTGACTCTCGGAACTTCGCTATGATGTTGTTACTACTAATGCATATTATTCACAGAAGCTTCTTTCCACACTATTGCAGACCTTCCCCACGGGTTAGTTTAAATATATGATTCTTTCGCGTACTCGCGATGCAGTGCTCCTTCAAAATACGCTTCTGAAATGTTTATCTTATCATGGGGGATAAATACGGGCTAGATACATGTGCACATTCCTATGATAACATTAATCGTAGTGAAAACTGTACCTTACTTGAATCTAAGTTGTAACAAAAGAGGGCGGCATGACTCTGAACAGTGTATCGATCCCAAGACTGGTTTCTGGAAGGTTCTTCATGGTTTCTGTCGTACCTTACATAAATGCTCTTAAATTATCTCAAGTGAAGTCACTATGTCTACCTCCCACTTAACTGTAACACATTATTCACTAATATCTTATTATCACTAGCTACGGGAATCATTATTCAATGGAGAGAGCCTAAATACAATGAACATTAAGCTGATTAATTTCAAATAATAATTTAATAAATTTGTGAGAGAAACAGTTAAAATTAAAAAAAAATCCCTTTCTCGGTTTTCTCGTGTACCTACTGAAGATCCTTGATTTATCAAGTGATGACTTTAAAAAAGTTACGACCAAGTAGAATAATTATTTTAATGTACTGTTGCGTCATTTTCCCGGGGGATCTGCGGAAAATAATAAACATTCGAACTGACTTAGGATATTTTGGGATTGGGATTGGAACCCGTTATTTCTACAATATAATGCAAGATTTACATATTCCATTTTATGCGGTGAAGACATGCAGTTTCATGAGTATTGTAAAATCGTATAGAAACTTAACATTCTGTTAAGATTTCTTGCTCATTTCATGGAATTATTGAAACACAAGAGTTAGGTTTTTCTTTGAATTCTTTATGACTTCTGTGTCTCAACATTTTTGCATCTTTGTCATACAGGAGTACTCGGTAATGCAAGGTGATTAAATCATAACAACCAAATGATACAAACGAAGAATACATCAACATTAAATCTTAAAAAGGCGATCCGTAGGAATGGGACGATATCACTAATATGAATCTTAATTTAGGACGTCAAAATGATATACGAACGGTCTGTATTCAGTGATAAATTGCTACATTAATAATGTAGCCTCACAGCTGGCTGATAGGCCAACAGCAGGGCGCAGGAAAAGAAGAAAAATGTTAAGATGTTCAGATTGACTGTCTGCACGATAGTGGATAATGATGGTGAATAAATTCTGTGTATTGCAGGTATGTACACATAAGAGTGTATATATATATATATATGTATATATACACACACATATACAGGCGTACCCCCATATCCACGGATAATACGTTCCAAGACCTACCGCGGTTACGCGAAACTGCGGATAATACCGAAAGCTATATATAACGTGATATTCGTGTAACATACATAAATACGGTAAAGTTTAATTGATACATTACACGCAGTAAGACATTACCAACATTAAATAAAGTAATAATAAAGTGTACTGTACCCTACATTGTACATTTACAGTGTAATTTCTCTGGGACGTATGAAAGTAACGGATTCTGACGTTTTAGCCTAATCCTCAAGAGACGATAGAGCAATGAAACAATACAGTACCTGTACTGTACAGTATCATGTACAGTTTCACGGGATGACAGAACAATAAAAATCATGCTTTTCCATCAAAGCGCTGCATAAGCACTAAAAAACGTGTTATTGTTAGATTTTTACAATTAAAATCCTACGTACGTAACCTGTACGTAACCTGTAATAAGAAAATTTTATTTGTTAAAAAATATCTTAGCCTATTGTGGGTATTCACCGACTTTTGCATTCTTCGTGTTGCTTTCTGAACACAAACAGTGCGATAACGCGGCAACTAATTCTAAGAGTCAGAAAGCTAGAAGCAGAATGGTGGCAAGTTTGCGGGGTAACGTGGGTACGGGGACAAAGGGAGATGAGTCAAGTACTGGGTGCGTTTGGGCTGCTGGATTTCACCATGTTACGGCCCGTTACGGCTTGGCGTGCGTTTGGAAACTTACGAATCGTTTATTTCTTTGATTTTCCAATCATTTTTGGCGCCGCGGTAAACCGTGGATAAGGGTGTCCGCCTGTGTGTGTGTGTGTGTGTGTGTGTGTGTATGTATATATGTGTGTGTATAGACTGGCGCTAAAGTCTCTTGACCCTTACTGTTTAATATGTTTTCTCTAGTGTCAGTTGACTTCTTTTGCTCCACCCTGTATATACATAAACACAAGCCGCAAGTACACAATTAACTGCTCTGGATATACAGATATGTAGTTTGGTTAAATAAACAATTTGATTAACTTTAATTCAGAGAATTAAACAAAATGTATTTCAATCTACACCTGCGTTGCAAACAAACTCATATTGCCACTGTTACGAAGATAATGGCAGTACTGCTGTAACACTAACAGTGACGTCGTATAGGCCACAATACGATTTTCGGTAAACTTCGTTGGATTCTGTAGGCTGTGCCGATGTTGTATTTTATTTCGAAGCAATCTACTTTTGTTGGAGGGTCGTAGCCGGATTAGTGGCATTACCCCGGAATTTCAATGGCGGGCCTGAGAGGAACACAAAAGACCACAGAGTGGCGAGTTCCTCAGTCAAGATTCTAAAGTGACACCTCTCGAGTACAACTCAGAAGCATTACAGTTTAAGTCGATGTTCTCAGTTGAGTAGCGCCAACGCTGTCATCTATTTCCCTCTGCACAGTAATATCGCTTGGTCTGCTACACGGGACAACATTTAGCGAATTTGTAACGGAATGCAAATATGATTTGACGGTGTGCATGCTGTTGTGTTAGTAACTAACAAAAAAGTAGATTTTTTTTTCGTAAAGAACATGCTTCGGCTTGTTTTATTCAAGCTATCTTCAGGTCTATTTCGCAAGAATATGAAAGGAACCTATCATTCTATGTCAGTTGTCGAAACACTTTAATTTGATCCTGTATAAGTCCTACATAGGAATACAGCAGTGTCAACTGAATACCTGCAGTTCGTAGGAGACCTTATACCCGGTAACCCTGTTCAGTACAGGCAATATTATTTCGCCGCAAACACGGATGGAATTTAGGGCGTATTAACATTTAAACATGCTTGTACTCCAAAGCTGTGCGAATGGGATTTCATTGTAGTGTTGGAAAACGGAACTGCACACCAGTTTTGACTTTTTTCCCCTCCGTCTCTATGGTGGGTGTATTTCTTGCTCTTCTTCATCCCACTTTTTCCTCAGTCTATTACACGGGTATCGCACGAAATTCTAGCCTCTACTGCTATAGTCCAAGCACACTTCACCTGCCACGTCGCGCTCTGAACAACAAGACACTGCAAAGACGTGTGTCATGAAATAATTCCCCATCAGTTCGGGCTCTTCGATTTGGCATTCTTGATAAGAAGAACGGCTAAGATTAAAATTACACCTCTGAAATTTGAGTAAAAAAAAATTGAAAGAACTTTTCTGTCCAATGCTTTCCGGTGACTGGAAGAGCGCTGCTTATTCTAAAGTTCCCAGGATTCTTTCTTTTGTCCTTCCGGTAATAGCAATATGTAAATGAAGAAGGGGACTGAATACTGTGGAATGATATTGACAGGGAGATAAACAAAGTACTTGGAGAAAATTCTGTCCCAGTACCACTTCGTTCACCATAAATTTCACATGGACTGACGTGGGATTGACCCCGGGCATCCGCCGGTGAGAGGCCAGCTACTATCCGCCTAAGACATGACACGGCTTTAAAGACTGAGATTAACCTGGATTCTATGTAAAGACTCGGTTCGTACCACGCAGTAAACACGCTCCGTCTCGGTTATAAAAGCCAGCTAATTAGTTCTGTGTAGGGAAATAATCGCTATTTCTTCCCAGAACCATACTCTTCCCTCTAATTTCTTCCCATAGCTCGACAGCCCCTAGTAGGCTTGGAACTCCTCATTCTTAAGGTTTAGAGATCACTCAGACACACCATACGCGGTAGGACTCCTCTGGACGAGAGATCGTCCCGTCACAGAGATCTCTACCTGATAACATAATACTCAACAGACACACATCCGTGCCCACGGCGCGGCCACGAGGTCTGTTCTGAGAACCGTAGGTCGACAATTGCGCTCCATGGGCAAAACGTATAAGTTTGATGTTTTTGAACCTGGTGGTACTTAAGTAACTGCTAGGTTTCAAAGGGATGAAGAAAATACGTATTTGAATGCAATGTTTGTTGAAGTGTTACTAAATGTCATAAACTTTCTTTTACTTCTTCATTCACTGGCGTTAGTACGTCACATTTTGTTGTATGCTTTCTTCTGGGTAATTCCCCGGCGCCTAAATTTCATATGCCGACGTTTCTAAACACACTTGGCAGGTAGGTACAGGCAGTTAGGTACCTACCTGCCTATGAAGATGGAACAGACAGTGTTCCGAAACGTCAGCATATAAAATTCAGACGCCGGGGAATTACCCGGAATAAAGCGTACAACATTCAGAACACGGCGAATGTTTGAAAACAAGAAGTCATTTTTTTTTCCAAGTTTTGTTCTGTACATAATGCATTTGTTTCCTACTATGTGTAATTAAACCCTCACATTAAATAAGCCCATATAAAAAACCGGACCTTCTAATTTCATTACACGGAATTCTCTTAATAGGCTAAGATAACTCTGCTGTTGCCTATCACATATTAATATAGACATAAACGTAATTTTATCTTACTTTATTTTCCTGATAATTTTACGGTTATTGAATTTGGCTGTTACTCAAAGACGAACACGCATGGAAATTAAGCCTGAATTGAAACAAATTCATTACGGAAAAAAGACATATCAAATTAATTGAAATTATCGATTTGGGAGTGAGAAAAGTATATCGCCCCTGTTCTGTAAAAAGGTGCTAACAGCTACTTTAAGCTGAATTGTGTTATGGTTGGCGAATCATTCAAGTTATGGTCCCGTATGAAATATTTAATTTTATTTTACTAATGGCAAGTACATTGACTGTTTATCATTGACCTATGCGACCAATAAAAGTGAAAC
>Ga0123354_10019537_pt1 | contig 10639 bp, 8 predicted proteins | sample TergutLab28metaG_2_FD_97872 | JGI IMG/M metagenome (GOLD analysis project Ga0123354, IMG submission 97872) | Labiotermes labralis P4 segment gut microbial communities from Petit-Saut dam, French Guiana - Lab288 P4 | ecosystem: Host-associated > Arthropoda: Insects > Digestive system > Gut ...
GCACATGTGCTCGAAACATGTAGAGGCATGAAATAAAACTTATTGTGAAACAAATTTTGTGCATCAAGTTGGTTAAATACTGAGATAAATGTACTGAGATGCACGGTCAGCAAAACGTCAAAAAAAAACTGTATTAAGATTCCCGAGACAACCTACGGTATCAAATTCCTGACATGTTTTATATCGTAAACCGCTAACAATTCCGTTGTGACGTTTGGCACCTTGACGCTCCGCACTGAAGAGCCCAGAAATGTACCGAGTTTCCGGTTTTGCTTATAATCGACCACCAGTGTAACTTTCCTTTCAGTTAGTAGGCCTGCATGTGCATTTTGAAATGAGTCCTTGTTTAGACTCTAGTCCATTGCACTATACTGCAGCACTTCTCTTTGAAAGGAACTGCAGCTTCAGAAAATTACACGTGGAACTGTTGCCTATACTTCATACACGACTTTAATGTTTTAAGAAGGTCCTTCGTGAATCCCCTTCGTTCAAGGTTTGATCTTGGTGTTATTTCGCAACAGAGTACTGCGCAGTCACATGCATGAATGCGTACACTGTTCTAAGAATTAACGTCCGCTAGTCGGAGCCAAAGAGGAATTCATTGTTATTTTTCCGCTTAGAAGCAGTTAGCGTACCGACCTTGCATTTCCAAGCACGCTGTCTTGTGATAAACCCGAGGCGCGGCCCTTTGAGAATATTAGACATTTCATTGCTAGCTGGGGTGTAGGGTTTCATTACGCCTGTAACAACAGACATGCATCGCTTAACGACGGGGATAAGTTCTGAGAAATGCGTCGTTAGGCGATTTCGTAGTTGTGGGAACGTCATAGAGTATACGTACACAAACCGAGGTAGTATAGCCAATTACACACGTAGGCTATATACAGTCTATTTGTTCCTAAACTACAAACCTGTACAGCGTGTTACTGTATTGAATATTGTAGGCAATTGTAACACAGTATTATTACAGTATTGTATTATAATAATATCATGGGGACCGCGGTAGCACAGTGGTTAAGGTGCTGTACTACAAATCGGAAGGTCGCTGGTTCGATCCCAGCTGGTGTCCGATCGCACTATGGCCCTGGGATCGACTCAGCCCCTAACAGAAATGAGTACCAGGAGCATTTCCTGGGGGTAAAGGCGACCGGTGCGTAAGGCTGACAACCTACCACCATCTTGTGCCGTTGTCACGATATCTGGGAACCTTAACTTCCTGGAACCCTCTGGGCCACTCCAGGACTGTAACGGGGTTGTTTACCTTATTATAATATCATAACCTTATGCGGTCCATCGTTGACCGAAACGTCGTTATGCGTCGCATGCCTGTAGTTGAAGTAGTGCCGTTAGTGCTCTAAGTTTATTTTTAAATATCTGATTAATGCAGAATATCTGATCAGTAGTTGGTCTGCTGTACACTGATGACCCCTAGGAACTTCGGCTACATATGGGGCTAACCTTGTTGGCAAATTCAAGTTTTCATGAAGTATGACAAGGGGGACTGCAGTAGCACAGTGGCTAAGGTGCTGTGCTACAAATGGGAAAGTCGCTGGTTCGATCCCAGGTGGTGTCATTGAAGTTTTAATATACATGTAAAATAACCACTGCCACCGGGTAACAACCCAATTGCAGTAAATTATTATTATTATTAAATTTGTTCATACCATATTCTGAGGGTGGATTACGAAAAGGTACCCGTAGTTTTTTGCCCATTTGCTAAGGACATACAATTGTATATTCGTTTTGAACGTAGTGTCTATCACCCATTGCTTGTTACTTTGTCTCTCCTTCTGAAGAAACGAAAGAGATTTTCTTGATAAGGACGTTCTTATATACATGTTTCGATTTACACGACATGAATTAACAAAGGAAATGTGTGTTTTCACCATGACACAGATGAATCATGCAGCGCACATGGAGAAGAGTGGAAATAGCATGTTACAGACTTTTGTCGGAGAAACTCTTGGAAAGAGGCCACAATAATCTGGACCTGGTTTGGAAGATACTGCCAACGTGGGTCTTAGACAAAAGTGTTTGCGTCTGGCTTAGGACCGAGTCAAGTGGCGAATTGTTGTGAAGAGTGCGATTAAATTTTGGTCTTCATTGAAATGGGGAATTCAGTGGCCGGCTAAATACTTATCAAATGCTCAGGAAAACCCTGTGACATGAAGTTCGTATTTGAGGTAATCGTATGATGCAATGACGCTGCTTGCTGTGAAAGACTCTTGAGACGTGACTAGCAATTTCACACGTCGTTGCGTATTAAAGTTAGTTGTGTGATGCAATGATGCCAGTTGCTGTTGAAAAACTCTGAGCCCTGCCTACTAATAGTTACAAAGATCACTAATTGTCGGAGCATGCCCCTTCATTACATAACGTTTTGTTTCGGAGTTGTGGAAACAAGTCTTCGGTTCCCACACACTTTGGACAGCGGGTAAACGTCAAAGGGAACGTCCACAAATACGTATCCACATACCTCATCCCCGGTCGTTCACAGAGTACTTCTGTCTTCCACTGTCATTATCATTCCACAAGTTCTCCCTATTCATCTGTCATTGACGCTGTATAATCCAAACATTGGACAGCACCATTTAATAATATACTCATCCCCAGGCGGAATAACACGAACAGTGAGAAGCTGGTGTGATCTGCCGCGTGGCATGAGAGACAATTATACTAGTGCATATGAACTTAATAATCCATAGGTGCCAACCGAGCTGATTTGTATACTGGACACCAACGAGACCAGTGGTTATTAACCATTGTTCCGCAACACAGTGGTGCACTGCGAGACTTTGGATGGAAGAGCGGTTGTATAAAATTAAGTACTAAAATTAAAAAAAAAAAACATTAAAATGAATAAACAAATGATAGATAAACTTATCCTAATCCACACGTACACACTAATTTGAGAAAGGGGTTGGGGGTTCTACGAAATCGCTGCTGAGCTGAGGAGGCATCGATATTCACAGACTTGCAACCATTGTGCTTCTTGAATTTCTAGAACTGACGCTTGTATCAAAATTTAATCTTTCTACTTTATTATAATTTTGTGTTTCTATACACTAAGTTACATTAAAAAAAAACTAAGTGTATTCTCATTTTATATATCGGTCCACCAATTCCAGTATGTCTCGAAGCCAGAAAAGAACACCCTAAATGTGCCGCGGGTACAGAAATTTGAGAACCACCGACAGAGACACAGCTGGTGGTGTACCACGTTACAGTCTCGTCCAGAGAGCCTGTTATATTGACCGACATTATGTATCCCACTTTTTTTGTTATCTTCAAATATTCCAGAGTACGGAACTTCAAATATTTACCTACCCACCATTCATTTTCTATTCCCATATTATTTGCACTATGAAACCTCCGTGTTTGAAAAGACAACGTCGTTAAAAAAAATGTGCAAATGAAACGAATCGTGTGTTCGGAGACCGGAACATGTTGATAGATAGTTTTCGGATGGTTTCCAAGTTACTTCGTGAGTTGCTGAAAGTACGCACCAGAAAGTTGGATGCAGTAAGGTTTGTAATTAAGATGTTCCGGTAGCTTCGTGTGTTGTTACGTAATGAGATATGAGTGAGCAATAAAACGTACGTGGAAATTATTGTAAAATTTAGCACGATTAGCACGTTGGGTGCATTTAGCACTACTTATACCAGCGTTAATTTCTACGTATTAAGTATCAAGTACATGAATTTTCAATATGATTCATTAGATTTTATAGTTTCTTGTCATTGTCTTGTCCCTAACGTCCTAAACTTTAAAATTTTTGTGTGAAACATAGATCCCTAGGGATGATTTTTTTTTTTTTGCAAAAATAGGAGTGGACGTAATTATGATCGAAGATTATTTATTGTTTATTTTTTTAAACAATCCATACACTTTCTTTAAGTTACCTCAGAGAAAACAAGTGAATTATCAACCAAAAGCCGAGCAGGTTGGGATAGCGGTGGACTCGTATTCGGAAGCTGCCTGTTTCGGATCTTGGCCCTACCAACAGATGCCTTGATCCTGATCAAATCGGATTAAATACTGATTGGTTGAGTGAAAATGTACAGAAAGCTGCGTCCGCTTAACACCAGGGATTTTGCGGTTTGCAGCCGTTTTACCTATTTCTGAAAACAACATTTTTCTACACCCATTACGCCGGTTTACCATCCGTACTTCCCTCCAACCCCTAAAACTAAATATCGTTTCAAATATTGTAATCTTTTTCTGTTTCTCGGTATTTCTTTCTTTCTTTCTTTCTTGTCTGTAACTTAATTTCCACGTGCGTTGTTTTTAATTCTGTTCTAATAACCTTCCTTATAAAAATTGCCCAGTCATCTAATTCAGTGGATCCCAATATGTGCCTCTCGGAAACCCAAGGGATCCGCGACGAGTTCCCAGGGAATCTGTGTGGATACATTTCTATAATGACTTCTTTGAAGTATACTTATTCTTAATTAAAGCAAGGTAAAAGCAAAGCAGTCCCATTACAGGCCCGGAGGGTCCCAAAGGGAGAGTTCCAGGAAGTTAAGGTTCCAAGATTTCGTGACAGAGGCACACGATGGTGGTAGGTTGTCAGCTTTACGCACCGGCCGCCTTTACCCCCAGGAAATGCTCCTGGTACTCATTTCTGTTAGAGGCTGAGTCGACCCCAGGGCCATAGTGCGATCGGAAGGATTTTATGTCAGTGACACCAGCTGGGATCGAACCAGCGACCTTCCGATTTGTAGCACAGCACCTTAACCACTGTGCCACCGCGGTCCCCTAAAGCAAGGATACTTTGTTAAAAATAATCGCGGAAATTCTTTAACTGGCGATGTCTTTATGTGTATGAGCGTTAGAATGTTTATTTACGGAGCTTCCTGTACCCAGGAAGTGAGAGACACTAGTAAAACCAAGGTCAAATCATGCAATGCATTGTTACATATGCTACTGGTATGTATTCGTAACTATCTAAAATCAATTCTGATATATAAATTTTTAATGTTGGATACCTATCATCCGAACATCCCATATTTACGTCAGCAAGGATGTGAGGATCCGTAGTTATTTTTCGAAGACAAAAGGAGTCCGCGAGCGAAACGTCTTGGGAAACGACTGTCCAAGTCACTCAGTCAGTTGTGCATACTTCCCGAATTAATAAATTATTTCACACTTCCTTCTAACCTGCATAAAACTATAAAAATTGAATCCGGTGCCCACCTACCTGTACCGAAAATTTTACGTCCTGTTTATATTTTGCGTGGTTTTTCCCATTTTTCCAAGTAGATGTTGGGTAGTTACTAGATTGGACCATGATCGCTTCCTTCCAAAGCTATTCCAGTTCTCATATTCCCACCATCGACGTTGTATATTCCGAGAGATACTGAAGACGTCATTAAGTAAATCGCCAATAACAACCGACAGATAAGTACACTAAAGTTATTTGAAGGTTTCACAGTGGCGTTGCTGAAGATTTCTTGATGCGCTTCTCTTGCCATAAATAGTTCCCAACGTTTGAGAATATCACTGTTTGTGTGTTGACGGTCAGATAGTCCAACAAGAGCCTTCTTGGGCTGCCTGACCCAGAAGACGAACGCACTACGATCCTTCAACACTTCGGAAGTTACTTACCCAAAGACACAGCGTGATTTCGTAGAAGACTTGAGTCTTCAAAATACATTTGTTTTATGATTTATTACCATGATCTGTTTGAAGCTAGTGAGCAGATCTGCACATGAACCTATGGCAATCTTGTTAACATATAATTTCCTGCATTATCATTTTTAGGTCTTTTTATTGTTAAACATCGAGTAGCGCACCCTAGAGTGCGTTTTGGCGCCATGCAAACTATCGATAATTATCCTTCTGACGATGAGTCTTTCGGTAGGTATACTTGCATGTATATCCGGAGATGCGTTCAGTGAATACCGGTCACGTGATGCAGCACCGTATGGCCCTCTTCGTTATTTTTCCCAGGAATCGCGTTAAAATGTTGATACGAAACTTTAAGATAAGTCACAATCGTTTTTCTTCCTAGCTCTTACTTCTCAGCAGAAACATCCAATTCTATTCCGACTTTGAAGAATTATTGAACACACAGGCTACTGAGCTGTGGTATCAACCAGTACTCAAAAGAATGGTTACGTCTGAAAAAAATCCACTCACCCTTTGTAAAATTGTAATTCGGTGGCCCACCCCCCCAGAATGTAAATCAAACATGCCAGGAGTTGAGGCGGCTCAACTTGATTCATGTGCGGATAGGCCATGTGCAAATTTGATGTTCGTGTGACCGTGCATCCTTAATATGAAATGAGGTGTGAGACCAACTTGATGCAACAATTATGGTTTATTAATAATCCATTAGCTCAACATGTTTCAGGCATCATTATGCCCATGTTCAGGAGCGCCAGACCATATGTTACTACATATGGTTTTCAGCACTAGATGTGCTGGCTGCATTCTAGGGAAACCGGGAAGCAGGCGGTGTGCACTGTGTAGCGGATGTTGTTCGATGTCGAACAACATCCGCTACACAGTGCACACCGCCTGCTTCCCGGCTTCCCAAGACTCCAGCCAGCACATCTAGTGCTGAAAACCATATGCAGTAAATGCAGTCTAGCGCTCCTGAAGATGGACATAATGATTCCTGAAACATGTTGAGCTAATGGGTTATTAATAAACCATAATTTGTTGCATCTAGTTCGTCTCGCACGTCATTTCAGACCATGTGCAGTTCTGGACAAGCTTGATTTCTGACTGTAAACTCCACTTGGAACTGGTAAGGGACAAGTAGCATTTATTTTTATAGGACTGCGGGTGCGAAATTATTGCATTATGTGCTCAAGGCATGGTCAGTTATTTTTTTTAAGTTGTAACTGAAAGGTGATTTTGTTTTTGAGTAATTGCTTAACCACTTGCTTATTATCAGGGTTAACATTTGTTGTGTTTGTACATTAGAACGACAATATCATTTTAACCGTGCATCATGGCGCATGTCTCTGTACGTTGTGGTGTGTCACCAACCGTTCCCACTGGACTAATTCTTCGATATAATATTATATCATCATCATCACCATCATCATCATCATCCATTACGAGTTAGGCCTTAATAGATATGTTTCAGCCTCGTGTAGTAGTTTCGTAAAAGGTCTTCCAAGTCGTCTTAGCCCATTATACTTGTCCCGTTTTCAACCTCTAGGTTTACGATGTGTGCTATTTTTGAAGACCCATGTAGCAATGCAATTTTTACAGCTTACACGACATAGGACGCATGCAGCGGAAGTTTTTGGTAAAGAAAAGTCTTACATTACGTGCTTCTACTAAAGAATGACAGCGTTTCTTAACGAGGTGCCGTACTTCAAGTGTAAAAATTATCCGCAGTTTCCAAAAAGGACTGTAGCTGTAGGATTCAAACTTTATCAGCCATAATTTGCTTTTTGTTGTTATGTTGTTATTTCCGGTAGCGATACTGCTCTTTTGCACCGTTCAGCTGCACTCATTCCATAAGGTAGAAGAATCCCGAAACTGCAAACATGTCATTTCACTACATAATCCTAACAGTCATTAATCTCAGCACCATAATGTGCAGTGTACATCCTTAGTGCGTGTGCATCTACAGTTTCCGAACACATCAATGGACATATCTCATTAACGTCGTATTCTTAGGCAAATGATACTGAAGGTTATAAGCTTCATTATTCTTAGCTTCACATGGGTTTACGTAATGCTATCTTAGTTTATTGCATGTCATATGATGCAATATTTTATGTAACAGGTGTAACTAGAGAATGTTTAAATAAAAAATCTTTCGTCCGGTCTGGACAATTCATTGAACAGTTGTGCCAAATTGTGTGCTATTAGCCGATAATCTTATATATACACACCAGCCGGCTAGTCGCGCGAAGCTGCCATTGAAGAGGCTGACAGACTTCCCGTTCAGGCTGTCACGAAGATTCTTGGAATTGATTCTGTAATACACATTCGTGTTTCCTTCTTCAGTATGGTTATTCAATATAAAATTATTCAGACAATGTTGTGGACTAGTCACCGAAATTTCGGCCTCCTGTTTCTGAAGAACACAGTTTGAACCGAAGCAGGAGTTAACTGATTTCTTTGTTTTTGACATTCTGAGGACCGTGCATCGTGATACATTCGTATAGTGGAAGCCGGCAAGATACACTATTTCTCAACTTTATTTTTATAAACAAATCTACATGTTTCGGACAGATTTACTGTCCATCATCAGGAATCTTGATAATGTATTCACAGCAATTGGTATTTGTCGTACTAGTATATTGACTGTTAATAAAAATCCAACCAGATGCAACAGTATGCAGATATTTATTTACTGCAAAGTCACTTTACAGTAAATAAATATCTGCATACTGTTGCATCTGGTCGGATTTTTATTAACATTGAATTATGATGCACGGAACCATGAGCTTAAAATTTAGTATGTTGACTGTCTACTAGCGAGGTCGGGATGGAACAGTCCCATCCCGACCTCGCTAGTAGACAATCAACATATTAGTATGACAAATACCAGTTGCTGTGAATACAGTATCAAGACTCCTGATGATGGACACTAAGTCTCTCCGAAACATGTAGATTTGTTTATCAAAATAAAGTTGATAAATTACTTCTTGTTGGCCTCCATTATACGAATGGTTTGTGTTACTCATTTTACACGGGACATTGTCATGGCAGTAAATTAAAATGGACTACTGACACTTTAATGTCTTCGTACGTTTTCATTCCATTAGCGAAATTAGTGATTTTATTAAGGTATTAAAAGAAGTTTTACCGGTTCACACGGTGACGTCGTGTTGGAGGAGCAGAGGTACAGTTGCACACTGTACCGAGAAAACGTCAATAAGAATTCGGAAAAGGTGGAATACTTTTGAGAGCGCAATGACGGACCCAGATGAAAGAGTCCCTCTTCTTTCAGTCATGTTTCGGGGACTCACCACGAATGAACATGTTGCTTACTGGTCTGTGTAGGAATCGGACTCTAGACATGGGCATAAGTACACGAAGAAATATGATTAGTCCAATTAGACCCTTGTTTGCGTACTGAATGCAGTACGTTACATAATGCTCTGCATGTTCACAATGGGAACAGAGTTCATCTGTTACCTGCGTAACTACGTCATTTCATTTTATCAGTGGATCTGACAACTTGCTGCACGTTTCGATATGTTTCACATACTTCCCTTCTTCTTTTGTTTCTTTCCATTCTTCTTTTCTTACAAGTGTTTCATCTAATTTTGATATTACTTGTTTGGAAATGTTTGTGCTACCAATGCATACGAATTTCCGAACAGCTACGAGATCAAGAATCCTTGGAGCTAAGAAGCAACTCCCCCCTTCAAATGCCTTAAATAATCACAGGGTCAGAGTCACTTATAAATGTCTCCATATGAAACTGGTTGTGTTGGAAAGAGAAGGTACTTTTTAGAATTGTTAGCGATGGATGTTTCGTTATCCGACGGTGAAAAGCATATAAACTGATGCTGAATAATTTGCGTATCTAGCAGTCACGCAATACAGGTTGATTTTTATTCGTCTTCTCAGAAGAATACCGCAACACTTTAGACTAAGATTCTGTACGTACTAGCGGATAAATTGTTCACAAATAGCCTCTCTTCGACGATGCATAAGAAGCTCTTAAGATATGACCATGTTATTTAATTACCCAAGAAGAGAACGTGAAGATAATAGTGCTTGAATTTCGAAGGTGTCATGCTGGTTTGGGTATTCTGTGCATAGGCTTGACTCGCAAAATTGCGTTTAACACTAGTGTTAATCACAGAAGTGTTGTATCACTCTACACGAGCATTAACACTAAGACGTGGTAAATCATGGAAAGAAATCAACAGAATCCTATCTGTTCTGCCACATCATCAGTAGATGTTGTATTTTAAGATGTCTTGTGTGTATTGTTGTTAGTTTTCTTGTGTGTATTGTTATAGTTGTCTTGTGTGTATTGTTGTCACCTTATATGTATTTACTCAATTATTATACCAACTACTGTACATATATAAAATTTATAAAATTTACACATTAAAACATTAAAAACGCTCCGACATGTTTCGGTCCTAGAACCATCATCAGGGAGCTATATCATCCTTGCTAAAGTCACACTATAAGTCACATTAATTTTGCTGTACCAATGTGACTTTTATAGTGTGACTTTAGCAAGGATGATATAGCTCCCTGATGATGGTCCTAGGACCGAAACATGTCGGAGCCTTTTTAATGTTTTAATGTGTAAATTTTATAAATTTTATGTATGTGCAGTAGTTGGTATAATAATTGAGTAACTCAACAACATGCACGGTGTAACAACGAAAATAACTTATGTGTATTTGTTTTACTATGTGTGTATTGCTGTTTTTAGTTTAGATGGGGGCTGCTGGCTAGAAGTCAGTATTCGGAAGGTCCTACGACCGGCCACCTCGACACAGGTTTTTCCTGGTTTCCCTGTGTCTATAAGCAAATGCTGAATGTTTCCCAAGATTCCAATTTGCCACTACATGCTTCTCATGGAGCCTTCCCGACTTAAATTTATTAGTAACCAATTTCATATTTTGTATACATGTAAAATAACCACTGCCACCGGGTGACAACCCAATTGCAGTTAATAATAATAATAATAATAATA
>Ga0123354_10019539_pt1 | contig 10639 bp, 5 predicted proteins | sample TergutLab28metaG_2_FD_97872 | JGI IMG/M metagenome (GOLD analysis project Ga0123354, IMG submission 97872) | Labiotermes labralis P4 segment gut microbial communities from Petit-Saut dam, French Guiana - Lab288 P4 | ecosystem: Host-associated > Arthropoda: Insects > Digestive system > Gut ...
ACCTTACAGGTGCTCGATATGTGCACCCTTGGTGACGCAGCAGATGTCACAATTGACTCAGTTTTGGCAAATTCCAAGACACAGAACGCTTTCTTATTCACTATGAACGCCATTTTTCATCACTACACCCTAGCGGTGGAGCCTGCAAGTACGCCAAGGCCCCTAGTACAAAAAAAAACTTGGAGAGATTCTCTACCTATTGATATGATCCTTTCTGCCGTGTCTGTCTTGGTTGTTGCGCAGTCGAGTTCGGAAATCCCGGGGGGACTTATGAATAACCCTGTACTTACTTACTCCATGGTGCAGAGTCCTTCTTGAGAAGCTAACTGGTTTGCAGCTAGTCAAGAAATTCCCCGCATTTTACGGAACCCGAAGGTATGTACGGATAGGAATACATGGCGAGCTCCATGACGCACTGTTGCACCTTCGGTGGCGAATGTGTCAACACGAAACTGTAGACGTAAACAAGTACTTATCAAAGAGGCAAACAACGTTGATATGCATAGCCAGGACAATTCAGCATTTAAAAATTGAAGTCGATTAAAACGTTAAGTCATACTGAACCGCTGGAAGATGTACCGAATGATTAATACGGACTCAAAGTGAAGAGATGGAGATGCTGTATAGGAGACTTAGGTTCTCGAGACGACGACGGGCACATTAAACGAAGGAACAATACCGATAATTCATATACGATTTTTATTGAAATAATATCACTCAAAATTCTTTACAACTGTGAACCTCCAAGTTCACAAATTCAAATCTAAAATTAAATGACACGTCACAGTAAATGACAGCTGTGCACAAGTTAAAAATGGATTTAAATTATAAACGAGTATTTTATTCACGATATTCACCTTACTCAACACATACTGGTATAAAAATCTCAAAATATGCCTGCTGCTGTTACAGAACCACTACAATGTGGTTTATTCCTACACAGAGAATAACCTCTACATAAAAGATATCTAAAACAACATTACACATTCAACTACCTTCACAGGAATCAAAATAAATTCTGATTCAAAACATGCATGATCGATTACACTACAAAAATGCTGTAATTATGTTGGACATGTCCAAGTGTAGGTACATGTCTTAGGTGTCAACGACTGTTGGGTCAGTTCAGTGGTTAGACAAAAATTCCACACAGATGCATTTCTCAGCAAAAGAAACCAAAGGCATTCATGGCACTGTAATTGGTCTGTTATCAGCCTACTTGCCACACAAGACACAAAAAGTACTGTCTGTAAGTTACACAATGTGTGCAACAGGTTATCGCTGACTGTTCAAGTTTAGTGTGTCCATACATGTAGAGAAATAAAGAAGAGCGCAGAAGAAAATATTATTGACAAGCGAATTTGAAGATTTTTCTACTCATTGGGCATGATTTTTCATTCATCATGGACGAATAGATGAGTGCATCTGCTGTGCCTTACATATGGCATGCTATTAATATACATCAGACAACCGTCATCTTTTTTTTCTGTGCTTGTGTGACTACAGGTCTTCTGACAGGCCAAACCTTTGTCCAAGGTGTTCTCAGATGTCTAAAAATGATCAACAGTGTAGTAAATTCCGAACTTGAACAGGCCAGAGGGCCCAACCCATGAAGCAGAAGAAAAGTAATAGAAATGCTGGACAGCACCCCACATAATTACAACAGAATGCATCAGACTATATCACAAGCCTTTAGATCATTGTCAAAATCAAGGTAGCCCAAACCTGTACATTTCACGAACATTCTCCCTGATTCAAAATTATTCCAATATCATACACATAAGAAAAAGAAGTTCATTTTGGGGAAGTACAAGGACTGAAACATCTACCACGATTCCTGCAAAATTAAGCATGCAGTTTCAAGCAGAATTTAAAGCTTTTTTTTTAATGAATAGATTTACAGTTCCACATATTTGTGTCATTATTGTTCTATATCCTACTTTCGTCATGTACTCTTAAGCTGGCTACTCATTCTCTACAAGACAAAACAGATATGACCTCAATGGTTCACATCACCACCATGTGTGTAATTAATTTACAAATAATATTCCATATTTAAAATCTATGTACATTTACGACCTAACTTCACATCAAATTTCATATGCCAAGTCCCAGTACTTCATAAGTTATCACCATTAAATGAAAGCTAACGCAAATTCTCACATGGATGCCAAGTTGCCATTTTACAATCTACAAAAATAATTCAACAAAAATGGCATATTTTTAAAAACCCATTACAATACTTCACTTCATGGTCTAAAATAAATGGAGATTATATGAATTCTACCTCAGAACGCTGTATGTACACAGTAGTACCAATCACAGGAAATTAAAAAACTGTGGCACAGTGATGTCCTCCATGACTTAATGTTCATACCAGTTGTCAACTGGTTCAAAACTAGAGAGGTTGCAGGGAAGGGGAACAAGGACCGATGCAGTGTGACGACTAAAAAACGAAGATATCTTCTGCAAACTATGAATGTGACAGCAGTAGCAGGAAAAATAATATAAAATAAAACGATGGAACAAGCATAGTCAAATACTTTGACCAATACCAACAGAAATGGCAGAAACATGTGGCAAAAATGGATGATGGTCTCCCACTACAGGCTTTCTAATACTGTCCGAGCAGATGCTGTCACCTGTGGAGACCAAAATGAAAATGGAAAGGCTCAAGAGGAACAGGCCTTAATGGACTCAAAGTCAATGGTTCATGTTGGTAATGAAACTAGAATCAACATAAATGGGCTACAAGATAAGTCTATGAAAATCAGCACACTTGCCTAAAACCAGACATCACAAATACTAGGGAAGAACCAGAAACAGGTGATAAAATTAGTTTGAAAGTTTTGAACACTGGAATGGACTAGCAGCACCCACTCTTTGAGTTCAAAGAAAAGGGTAAATATAGAAAAAGGGAAATATTGCGGACACCACTAGTTAGATGCCAACTATTCAAAACGCCCCCACAAAATAAAATCCTATGCACACTACTAACTGCAACAGTTTCAGACAGGGCCAATGCCATATGCAGAGTTCCTCTCTCTCTCTCTGCAAATGCCATCATCTCTACAGACAAAGCCAGTAGCACACTCTTCCCACAAATCCCTGAGCATATTATAACAATGTTGCTAGAATTTGTACTAACTAGACTGTACAGGGAGGGAGTGACTGGCAGAAGTCAGTCCATACAGTGTTGGGCTTACTGTTTGACAAACACAAAATTATAGAATAATGGAAGTTATATAACCTGTACCACTACATTACCATCTCACAGATATACAAGCATGAGGCAATACCAACACATTTCAACTTGAACAATGGTGGGTGGTGAACTTGAACTCATCCATCAATGGCCAGTTCTATGTAAAAACCATTTCAGGACACACAATAGTCATATGCAAGAACAGCATGTTAGTGTGTTAGTGCTTCCATATACAGTCAGTGCAAACATTTCCAGCATCTACCTCCTCACACAAGAGTGTAGACTCCATGTTTATGGATGCTGCACAGATTGAGAAGATTCTGATCATGAGTGATGGCTGGCAAATGGGATCTAGAGATTAACATGGGCTCCACACCACTGCAGATCAGCTATGGTACTCTTCACATTCCCAAAGTTTCAGCATGGTAGAGAAGTTTTCAGTCTGTAAATGGATTGAACTAGAAACTGTGAAATCAGAACTTCCAAAAAGAAACACCAGTTTCTTAAACCATGACCACCAAATCCCCTACTCAAAACATCATGGCAATTAATTTTTAATTAATGAAAGAAGATACATGCAAAACAAATGGCCTAGTTGCATCTTCCTCCCAATTTATATATACAGGAAGAGCTTAGAGCTCTCCATCTTGATGCTGCCCGCACCAGGGTATGAACCCAAGAGTGGCCCGTCATATTAGCACGATTCCAGAAAAGCCAGAGGCTACACTTGCCTGCACTCCAAACAGAACACACTCACAAATGCTTCCAACAGTGGCAGAATCACTGGATTTCTGAATCAAGACACAAGCGGACAGCACTAAATACAGGTAAATGTTGTTACCACTGAGGAAAAAAATATTTGTCCAGAAACTTTCTGATCACACCTCATATGTTAAAATATTTATTACCCCAAGGCTAGTGTCCTATCCCAATGACAGTCTCAAGAACCTCAAGAAATTACAGATGGATAAAACTCACATCAACACTATTCTGGGAGTCACATGAACAGGTTTTGTGACCTAACCCTATAAAGCTGATCATGATTTATCATCACAAAGGAAGCTGCATATTCAAAACTGCTAAGCAGTTCTGGAGTTGAACTTGAAACATGACTTCTCGTGTCACAGAACGCAATGAACGTGTTGCCCTGTTATTTAAACCATCCGAAGACACTTTTAGCACAAACCTGTACCAATTATTCTTATTTTATCAAGTTTTCACATTTTTTAAGAAAATGGAACAACCCTTTTGCACAAAATCCAGCATTTACAATGTCAACAAAACCACTACAGAACAGTATGGCTTTCTGGATTGTGATGCTATGTATTATATTAAGACAGGTAATAACGTTTTGGAACAATCGCTTGCCTCCATCTGTATAAGAGTACAGAGTGAGCCAAAAGTCATTGTGCATCTACCAGAGATGAGTAATATTCAGAGTCCCTGTACATTAATACAAATACATTTCTCATTGTCACAGGAACAGAAGGTTGGTTGCTACATGTGCCACAAGTCACATAGGCCATAATACTACGAATGAAACAGTCTTATTATTTATAGCATAGGTGTGCAGTGACTTTTCACTCACTCTGCATAAAACAAAGACAGTCAGTTCTTCCAAACAATAGTACCTATCTCCTGAAGTACACAGCATCATAGCATAGAGACCATGATTGTGATAACCATCACTGCACAAATTTCAAATCTCAAAAACATCACCTCACAGGCTACACAACTTTTCAATCATCACGTAGCTGTCATTACTGTCACCGGTAAAACAGTCAAATATGATGTTCAAATTACTCTGCACAAACATACCAAGACACACTTAAAGTCTGGGAGTTGTGAATGCATCAGGAAGCACATGAAGACTTAGTTATCACAGCAGTGCAAACTTCCTTGCCTTGATATGTTTCACAGCGAGATTTATAGCCAATGAACCACACACAGCAAATGAATGAACATCAATTGACACAGAGGGACTCAATAATTATGTGTGTTAAAAATAATTAAAAAATTATTTTATACATCCATAAAAACTGGAAGCACTTATTTTCTACTATATGGAAGTATTAAATAAGATACAAACTCCAGAATTCTACCAGACACAATTGTTATCAAATTCAGCAATCCTGTACAGTCCATGTATACTTTAATGTGACACAGTTTCAAACTAGAAAATGACAACCACATGAAAGCAACTTCTATAAACCTAATTAATACTGAGATAACTAAAATCTAAACACAGTCCGTCTACAGAATCAAATTAAAATAATACGCTATTACAATGTTTCCAGTTGTTCAAGCTGTCCTACGTATGTGTCAAAGAATATATCGCTCATTTGCGACAAGAGTGTCACAACTCAAAATTTGGCATTTTTGAGTTATTGGTATAGAAAGAAATATTTGCAGATGCACTTTTAGCAGGCATAGTGTCAGAACGCAGTTTGCAAAACTAGCCGCTGGAGAGCAGTTGTGTCGTCGTTGCAGTCATAGAAAAGTATAGCACTTCGAAACCTTGAAACGTTTCTCCTGAAAAATCACTAATTTTGAATTGTGACACTGTTGTCACAAATGAACGATATGTTTCCCCTATTTACAATACGATACCTCAAAAGCAAGTATCATGAATATGCACTCACTTGTTGCTGGGAGGGTATTTCATGTTACACTAAATGCTACAGGCATCGTAAATATACCTGTGTTCCCAACATAAATTTACATCAGCTATACATTTTACAAAACCCCATTATTCTATAAACTCTGTAGCTACTGTTGTTTACACACTAAAATATGTGCACCAAAGATACCAAGCAGTAGTACAGATCCACAGGACTAGTGCAGTTTCAAAGTTTATATATATATTTTACAAGGCTTAAGAAGCATGTTTACATATTTCAACACACACTGCACTTCAGACACTCTTAAACATCAGTCATTCAATCCATTTCAAGACAGACTACCTGCACTGTTGTGTGTTGGTATGAAAGTTTTCACATATTATCAGCTTCAGAAGTGTAATGGAATGGATTCATCTCTTGATCCTGGAAGCAACTGAATAAATACAACAGCCAGAAATAAAAGCAAATCCTCCTTCAGAAAACAGTCAAACTCTGTTATAATGTCATGAAGGGGAGTGGATGTTTTGTGTCATTAGAAATGAGTGTTGTTTCAAGTAGCATAGCATTAAGATTAACAATGTGGAATTAATATGTACAACAAAACAAACTCACACAACAGAAAAGATGGTGTATAAACCAATGTCATTAGAACCAGGTTCAACTGTACTGAACAGAAGAAGCAATGAGGCACGAAACCTGGAACACATCTGGCTGTTAATTTGAGATTACTGAAGTTCTGAGAACTTAGGCTGTATTGTCTTCAATACAGTGAGGCTAACCCCAAATAAATATTGATAGTTACACAAATGTTTTCCATGTCTGTAATTTCCACTGGTATAGATCCTAGCTACATTAAAAGTGTCAGACATAACACAAAATGTTGTATTGTCAGAAAATTCATAATTAATTGTTAAGAGTGGTCCATTAATTATTATTAACAAACAAGAATCTACATGTAAATTTTGCACAGACATCATAGTGTTATTTCCCTGGCAACAAGAAAAGCAAAAATATCTTAAATAAAAAGTTAAACATTTTTTAAAATCTATTACCACACAACATTTTACAAATGAGGACAAAAGAGGACCAAAAATTGACAGATGTTGCTTCCACATTGGAAACTTTTCTATTTTAATCCATTAAATTTAGAGCAACCAACAGCTAAATTCAAAAGTTTAATACAGTACCCATGTATGTCACTGTCCCTGAAAAGTTACAAGGATCAACTTCCTGCTACAGTATGTGATGACACGTGGGTATTAAATACCCACCCAATAGTTACCAAAGCAGCGCTCGGAAAACATTGCAAAACGCATGTATTCTAAACACAATAAAGTATACATTCAATACACAATACAGGGCCAACTAAATCCTGAACCTCAGTACACACAAAGAATTTAAATAAATCAAAGGTTCCTTTAAAGTTCATTTGTAGTGTCACTACATGCATTACAAAATTCCTAACCAAAACTATTTACCTCTCTGAACACTGAGTTCACAAATCTTTCCCACAAAGAACCAGAATAAAACAACCATGGTTCATCGTGTTTCAACAAAATTACAATTCAAGTGTCTGTAGCAACAGTAAGACAGTCAATACTCTACAGATTCCAGTACAAACATACTGTAACAATAAATGCTGCTCTGTCAAAACACTATCAATAAAGGCATGCATTTCAGGTCAAATTATGGTACAAAATGGATTACAATATTCTATTTACTAGATCACAATGATTGGTATAACACTACATAACCATGAGCTATTGTAGCATCATGCAGCTGGGGCAGTTTCTTACTTAAAATATGTTACACATAAAAAAAATCCATACCTAATTTTGAACTTTCTACTTTACACATACTTCAAACTACTCATATTCTTCTCAAAATTTAAATCAGCTGAGTTGCAGCAGAAAAGTGCACACAATTTGGGAGTGCTTTCAAAATGTATTCCTTACAACATTTCATTTTTACTGGTCTACATTTTCACCAATGAAGACACACTAATCAAGGGCATGGGTGCATTTTGCTCTTCAAAAAGCTGACCAACATTAGAGGTATTATCTTAACCTGATTCATACTGTTGTGATGATGATGATAATAACAATAACAGAGAAAAAAGACACTTTCAATAACAACTATGGATTTTTATTACATTATATATATTGTATTTTTTTCTCTATTAGTACAAGTATCATACACTATACAAGCAAAACAGATTTTTGGTGTTCTATGTGGGGGGGTAGTAAGGAATGCCTGATGCAGACTGCATCTGTCCATCCCTCTGAGACCTATCAGAGCCAAACCATTTGCCAGAGTGCTGTAGCATGTGGCATAGGGGTTATTTACAAAACGTTGTGGAGCAAAAGTGAGTTTCATCGAAATTAACTCAGCGCTTCATACTTCACACAACACTGTAAACATATTTCTACCCGCACTTTCAATGTTTGATGTCCGATCTTAATGCAATTCAGTACAAAAGATCTGCAAATAAGGCTGCTGAGCAGCTGTGAATTTTCATGGAATTGTTGCAGATTGCCGCACTTTTCTTAAGCATATTACATGTATGCATGCAGCATTAAAATATTTGGAATTCTGAACATAAAAAACACCGTGGTAAAGTCTATGTACTGCGCTCTAGAGTATGTCATTTGCAAGCTTGTTCCTTAAGGTTATTAAGTATCCGCTGACACCAAAAGAGCTGCAGTATACCACACGTAATTAAACGGTCCAATAAGAACATGAAGGTGGATGACAAGAACTAGAACAATGAAAAAAAAAAAACTTACAAGAATGGCCAGAAATGCATCCTTTCCATGGTCTAGGTCTGGCTCATCTTTGGCAGTTGACTAGGTAATTAAAATAAATGTAAATACATTCTGCAATAGAACTTTAACAATGCTAAAGTTTATGCAGCTCAATAATGAAGCTGTGACACTAACAATAAAGAAAGACTAGATATGGAAGCCACTGCACCTCTGATAAAGTTGCACTAATGTAAACAAATTTGTACTATGAAAACTCTTAAATATCAGTGCCATGATGCTATAAATTGACTGATTTTCTGATGTTTTAAGGTCAATTTATCTGCGAGATAACTAAACAATACAGTAAAATTCTAAGTGAGGAACATCCTACAAGGACTAAACTGCAAACCTCTGTATACACGTAAAACAAACCTTCATTTCTGACAAATACACAAATGACTTGAAATAAAGAACTATGATACTCCATACAACAAAGTACCATCTGATAACATAATACACAAAGACCATAAACAGGAAAATGTTTCAGTAGGCTGCATTTGCAAGATTTTGAACAAGCTAGTCAAATTCAAATATTATAATATCTTTCAAAAGCGGTATATTTATACACACTAACCTTCAATTCTGACATTCATAGCTGCATGCTATTATCAGCATACACATTTGTCAATTTCTGCATACTAAAAATGATCTTTCATAGAGTTGTATGTTATTGGCTGCATAATCCTTATGTTACCTGCAGTTACAATGAGGCCAGAGAAAGAAGCCCATGGGCTGGCCATGACCTTGACAAGATGCACACAGCCCTGGGAAATTAGCACATTGGTCAACAGACACCGAGACAACAAACGCTATGTCAGAATTTGACATTCAGAGGACCGTGCATCGTGATATATTCTTATAACAAAACCAATGAGATGCACTAATTTCTCAAATTTATTTTTGGAATGGACCTCTACACATTTTGAACAGTCTCTCTGTCCATCATCAGGAGTCCAGCACTGTACACACTGCAATACATGTATGACATACACCTATTGCTGTGTGTACAGTGCTGTATTCCTGATGATGGAAAGAGAGAGACTGTCCATTCCATTCCAAAAATAAATTTGAGAAATTAGTGCATCTCATTGGTTTTGTTATAAGAAGCTACATCAGAAGTAGTGCTAAGATCCCGGTACACACCATATCAAGCAGATTTTCAATAAATTGTAACGCCATCTTCCCCACCATCCACTGGACTTCTTTCAGGCCTTGGTAAAGAATCAGGTATTCACCACAACACTGATATTATTTTGTAGTCAACCCTGAAACTACTGTACTGTTATTTTGTAATGCTTACATGTAGTTTTGACAGAGCAGCATTACACACAAAACTGGGTGGGGATGGGGGAGAAGGAATTAATGTAAAAAAACCTACTATCTGAAAAACTAAGTATATGTATTGCTAAAAACAAAAGGAAAAATCCAAAGCTAATGCTTTGACACTCCCCTGTATAATTATTTGATTACTTCAATGCCTTTTCTTTGATATAAGATTACACACAACAAAGAGAACACACACAGTGGCCTTCTGGGTTATGACCATGTGGGAAACTGACAGATGGCATATATTCTTCATCTGCAGAGTTCTACTCTTGAACAGAGAGACACCAGGTTCCTTCAAAACATTGGAAATTACCTAATAAACCACATGGTGTCACATCCATAAAGAACCATGGCAGTCTCCACCTCAAAGTTTGTTTTCTTTCTCCGTACAGTAAGTGTAGGCACCGGAGTCAGGTGTCCCATCTACAGAAGTCAACAGCTCACATTAGACATATGAAGTGAGGTTAATGGCTACCTTCTGTTATCAAAATAAACTGTGATTATATAGTAATGAGATGGGGTGGTGAACAGTACAAATTTGGAGGATGAGCTGGTCAAGTGAGATAATCCATACTGCAAGAAAAAACCAAACACCTGATACAAAGCAGTCTGGAGAAGCAAGGCCAAGCAGTTCTTGCAAACTGGTACAAATATTCTGGAGGAACCCACCCCCTTCTTATTCA
>Ga0123354_10019540_pt1 | contig 10638 bp, 6 predicted proteins | sample TergutLab28metaG_2_FD_97872 | JGI IMG/M metagenome (GOLD analysis project Ga0123354, IMG submission 97872) | Labiotermes labralis P4 segment gut microbial communities from Petit-Saut dam, French Guiana - Lab288 P4 | ecosystem: Host-associated > Arthropoda: Insects > Digestive system > Gut ...
GATGATGGGTGCTGTGACACCCGAAACATGTAGAGTGACTCTGCAGTAAATAAATATCTGCATACTGTTGCATCTGGTTGGATTTTTATTAACATTGAATTACGATGCACGGAACCATGAGTTAAAAAAAAGCGTATATCATTCATGTAACGCTGACACAATTTAATCTTAGCTAGTAACAGTGTCGTTAAATCAAAAACACTTCCCTCTCTAAGACTGATAGGAAGGGTTTAGACACAACTTAACACGTATTCTCTCAGATATGGAATACAGATCTTGCCATTCTGTGTTGTGCAAGAGTGGACAGGCGAGATAATTCATAAAAAACTTGGATCGGTAACCTGAAAAAGGGTTATAGGGAACAGATCGGCATAGATGTGAGAATCATATTAAAATGTATCTCAAAGAAAGAGGACATGAAGTTGTGGAACATAATGAACTGGTTCAGGACTGTGTCCAATGCCAGGCTCTTGTACATATACGAACTTTGGAAATCAAGCGGAGCAGGAAACTTCTGTACGGGCTGAAAGGTTTTAGAATTCCTATGAAATACTGTACCACACAGGCTTAGTGGGTGAGCACTGAGCAAAGAGGAAAGTAGACCAAATTTAAAGAAATATCAGTACAAGACTTCTGTTCTTATAACTTTGACTTAGTTTTAGATAAAAAAGACGTAACTGAGAAATGAAAGAAGCCTAGTTTAGCAGAACGCAGACGTAACGCCGGCAAACCTTCGGGTCCCAGCAAGGTTTCGAACTAATTTATAACTTCAAGTTGTCAAGAACGAATGCGTAGCCAAAGTTGCAATATCAGGAGCAGAACAATCACAGCCCTTCTGCTTTCTGCCTTATTCAGAACTTGCGAAGAAAAAGTCGTAATATTTGACTGAAAATAATATCTGTCCGATGTTGTACTTTAGAATTCTCTTTCACATTCGAAGTAGCCACAATTCAGTTCCTTCCCTGGACAACACATTTTCTTACAAAACATGACTTCCGTCGGAAATTTTCAGGCCCGATTAGCTGATCAAACCGACAGTCCATCACCTTACTGAACCACTCGAAGTCTTGAACGCTGTGCTCCCTCGTTCTTCGCCCCTCGATACCACATCTACGTCGTCCTGTGGCAGTACAGTGCGTAACGATTGTGAAGATCGTACAGCTGACCTTTCACCTCTGCACAGTACCACGGTTACGGCCGCATGGATCCATACCCATCCTTCCCCGTACAACATCTTACTCGGAATTACACACAAGGACAACGGTACCTCTTTTCTATGACAGGTCCTGTAAATGGCCTCTTCTCTTCACAATTTCCAAACAAAATTTTGAATCTAGTGTTGTATTACTTTAGATTAAGACATAACTTTAATTTCCTGTGTACTTCATTCCTCGCAGGACGTACTGATCTCCCCACTAACACTCAGACTTGCCAATTTCTCTCCCTTTTTCAAATCGATTTTCTCCAACATCTCCCACGATCTCCATAAGCAGTGCCATTACTAATCTATTTCCTCTTCTCTTTGACTGTACTAATAATAATTACGATGACAAAGGCTTTATGGTTGACAGTGGCGCAGTGTTGTGGAGAAAAGGAGTATAAAGAGAAGGGTGTAGTATGGTTCGGCGACAGGGGTGTGTGGAAAAGGATGAGAGATGAAGCATTGGTTTTGCTGCTCTCTGTTGATAATCAGTAGAACTAGAGACACAGGAAGGAAGAGGATGTTAATTTGAACTTCGTTTTCGATATCGAAAGGATTCGTTCGTTTGGAACTAGAATCGGAGGTTTGAAACTGGAAGAGAAATGTAGGGGGAAAGGGTAAAAGTGGTTCACAGATCGAAAGGGAATAGCTAGGCTATCTGAAAAGCAAGCGGGGTAGAGATGTTGTGCAAAGCATCATGATGGGCCAGGGGAAGAGTAAGGGGGAGTACTAATTAGTTATCAAAGGGGTTTTCCTGGTTGGTGGCGTTGTCGTCAGAGGCTTCAGGGAATCTGAGGTCCTAGTTAACGTACAGTCGGCCCTAGAACGGAATACACACCTTTCGGCTGTAGGGTGTAATGAGAAGAATCGGGTCACTGTCAGTGCAGACAGCAGACGGAACTTGAGCGAAGAACTGACAGCAAATTGTGACCAGGACTTTGGACCTTAACGATAAAGATAATGCAATTCTTTCGGCAGCAGAAAGAGCAACCCCTCAATATCCATCTCTGCGCCCACAATCCCTGTTGATAGAAGACCCAGCAGTTTCATTAGTACGTAGAAAAACAATACCTTCTCATCTCCATGTCGGGAATAACAGCGGGATATTTACCCGCTCTCCACCCTCTTGCTCCTTCACCCTCTCGTTGCTCCACCTGGCTCCATCCCCGTGGCTATTAAGGCTACACTATATTACAATGCCGTTTGGCAATATATTTTGATTTTTAATTCCGCGGTCGACAGGTCGTCTTACGCCATACACCATACTGTAGGATGTATAGGTGCATCAGAGCAACAACGACGCAAAACCATTATTTTTATGTAATCTAAACTGCGTAAATAGGATAAACAATGCCATTCGCAGTACGAATAAGGATGTCGTTACGTTATATTATAAACTAACGCGAAGTTATAACAGCGCATAAGGATGAAGGCTGTCTTCGATCTTAATTATAAAGTCATAGGATTCGAACCTTGCTCATGATCTGTTTATGAGTCAGGAATCTGTGGTCTGAGGGTCAACGCTTTGCTAAAATCAGAGATATGATGAAAGACGGGGGAAAAAGAAACATGAAACACGTGCGGACAAGGAAAAAAAAAAAGAAGAAAGAAAACATAAAAAGGGAACACATAAAAACAAAAATGAAACAAAAAGGAAAAGAGAAAATAAAAAGAAGACAAGGCGAAGATATCAATGAAAAGGCAGACCAATAACGATAAGAATGAAGAAAATGAGAAATTAAGAAAGAAATAATGGGACAAAGAACAAAGCAGCGAACGGAAAATCGCAGCACGGATTACCAAATACCAAACACAACAAAGGGACACCCAAACTGATCGATGTGATTAAAAATTTGCTAACAACACCACACGGCGGATACATGAATGTCTTATGCACTGCTACGTTCCGCAAAACCAACATTTTGCAGTTACCGATTTACACTAATTTCATTTTACCCCAAAATGAGCGACGCACAAATAAATTCAACCATAACTGTGAATTACATAAATACGCACATTCTGCCATATGTCTACAGTGATTAGTAACAACGGGCTTTAAACTTGTCCTTGACTAGGGCTGACTGGGAGACAACGGCACATTAAACATTCATTCATTGAACTAACCGCTGAGCTTTCTCTGTTTGTAGTCACATATAATTTGTGGTTAGAATATTCGATTTAGAATGAAACTGATTCTTGGTACGCCGTTCTGCTGACAAATGCTCGGGAACCCGTTGATTGGATAAGGTTTCCACCACACCAAAGACAAACGTTACTTCCATGCGGACCAGACACAAACCCCTCACGTTCACAGAACCAAGTTTTCTTATATATCTACCTTGCAGCGGAATTGAAAGTAAACATTATGTATAAAAATTCGAAAGCATCATTTTTCCATAATTCAATTTTAAGGCGATTTAAAACGTTCATACACTTTTTATAAGTGTTTTGTACATAAAACACGTATTTTGTGTCAAGTGCATATTACTCGGATACGGTTGTACGTTGTAAATGTATTTAAACTTCGCACAAGACTAAAATACTGAAATCATAAGGTAAATATATCACAATATGTATTGTTCATTGTAATGGGGTCCGAATAATTCAGATACTAAAGCCATTGTTACATGTATCACCTGGGTCGTCTGCCGTGAATGGTATCAGTATATAGAGAGTGGAGGGGGTTGCAATAATGACTTCTGGGCTGTGGGGAGTTTTAAAAAACTTTGCATTCTTTTTCATCCTCCTTTCTCTTGTTTTCTTTTATTTTTTTTTTTACTCTTTTGGTTTATAAACTTTTTCATGTAAAAGGGTAGAATGTGAATCTATCCCCGAAAATCTCCCTTAATACAATGGCATCCCCACCCATCTTATAAACCAACTCCTTCTCACACCCCCCACACTGATAATGTTAAGTTGGTGTAAAAATTCTGTACAGCCAAAGCAAAGAGTCCATATGCCACTCGGCTGTAGGGTCTTCCTTGATACCAATCACGGCAGTTCCTTTATCTACTGTACACACACGTGTCTTTTGGAACGCGGTAATTGTTTCTCCGTGCAATGTCGACACGCTTGCGCTAGTGCCACTGAACAAGTGACGGTGCGAGCTGAGCTCTTTTAGATGCACACAAAAATGCGGGGATAAGGAAAGGAATTGGACCTTAGGCAGAGACTTTAACAGGGGCACGGATAATACAGGGTAATGAATGGCTTCGTGGCTTGAAGTCTACAGAACACTGTTGGGTTGATGAACCTTAGAAGGATGAGCTTGGTGGGGAAAGTAGTACGCACGGAGGTAATTAGAGGTAATGTTGAGTGGTGAGGATAAAATCAACATAAGCGGTGAAATACGGGTTACTTCAAGATAATTAATTATTTATCAGTAACAGAGGGCAGTACAGCATTGCATATACCATAGCCACATCTTTTAAATCTTCTTGACGTAATCCGAACACTTCTTCATGACGTGCAGGTGTAATGTATTGCGCTGAAGGTGAAGACCTTCGCAAAGTATCAATTCAAAATTATGTGGGACTGTAGATTAAAACCTTTTAAAGCTTCTATACTAATTCCCCTTTCCATAATCTAACATATGTTAACTACAACGTACAACAGGCTTCACTTGAAGATCTTTGATCGGAAGCACGATGGGATAGTCAGTTCGACCCCCGCTCGGAGGCATCTTAGATGTCCAAGTCCTTCTGTCCTCTCTGACCTATCTTACAGCTTAATGGTAAAGCACCTGACCCTCACTGGAGAATTCCTACTATGAATAAAAAATATATTCATATTTCTGGACCGACTGTCTGTTGAAACGGATATACATACGCCATTTGTGAAGAACTAATGAGAAGCAAAACAAAAACTGCACTCCAAATAAGCATCTATTCAAGCTTTGAATAATTAAAAACACAAAAACCGGATGACCAAAATGCTCCCACTATCATTCCCCCATCTTCCTTCCTTCTCACCCCCTACTTCATTGACACTTCCGTTTCCGGTACCTTCTAGTACGCTCACTTCTCCGAACTGTCTCCACAAGAGAAAATAGACCAAACACAGGCGATCAGAGGAAGGAGAATAAAAGAAGTAGCAGGCAAATCACGCAATGATTTTACGCAACAGGATATACACATAATATTAGTGTAGGAAAATAATAAGGTAGTGGGGACAGCCGATTGGGGGAGGGGGGGAAGGAAGCTATTTTACTGTTCACAAAGCGAATTCCTGTACAGGAGTAAAGATTAATCCCCCAAAATACCAAGCCAATTCCTACAAACGATCGAAGGAAACTGAATACCTCTCCATCAATTACACTTTCGTTAGACTGCCCTAAACACGGAGGCAGAAAGTTCTTCCCAAGCGCCAGTAACCACACACCAATCTACAAGGCTTCATATCCGGAACCGGCATCTTCACAACCAATTTTCTGAACCCGCTGGTAGCGACCAACAGATAGGCCTAAGGACAGTCTTACGCAATTCCTTGTTCACACGACACAAAAACGCGTAGGTATTTACGGACAGCTACAAAGAATGTGGTCACGAGTAATTTTATAACGTCTCTGAATGGTCAGTTTCACGCTGTGGCAGTCTTTACTACAGCAAGAGAGATGTCTCTCACTGAGGTAACCGTTTTACAGAGCAGCACTTATGAAAACAATCTGCTGCCCACCTGACTGACTTACAAACAGACTTAAAAGCTGACTAACCAACAAGCTGATCAACCGACTGACTCATTAATTCATTATCTTGCTGAATTATCATTTGGCAGGCTAATCGGCCGAAGTACACAACAACGGACTCAGTGACTGACTGAATACTGTACCTAACGAGCAATTAAACAACCAACTTTTTTTTCCTATGGCGCTGCGGCCCAACGCGGGTCACGGCCTCATTCATGAGCTTTCTAGATCACACACAACGACGCATCACAGTCGGTAGGACTTCTCTGGACGAGTGATCAGCTCGTCGCAGAGACCTCTACCTGACAAAACACAACACTCACAACAGACAGACATCCAAGCCCCCGGTGGGATTCGAACCCACGATCTCAGCAGGCGAGCGGCCGCAGATCTACGCCTTAGATCGCACAGCACTGGGACCGGTAAACAACCAACTTACACCGGTTAATTACACTGCACAGGATCTTCCCTGACTGAGACGAAACGTCGTTGCTGTTATTATGGTGTCCGAAGATTCACAACCGCCTTCTGAAAGTATTTCCCTGGATCCCATGATTCCTTTCATTTGTGTCTCAAGTGCTGACAGTCGGTGAGAAATGGCTAAGTTCCAGAAACCTGTGAAAGCGTTCCGTTATCACGAAGTAGCACGTACCGACAAGTACTGATGATTTTCCTCAGATCCAAAATGCGGACTAAAACATACATTTTAACATTTTACTTGATGAGAAGATTTCACTATTCTGCTCTCTAAAATCACGCCAAGACATTCCGTATTTCATATGTATGTCTTTCACTTGTTTCTACTATTGGCATAAAAATATGTACCGGTGTTAAGGATCTTCTTTTAGAATTAACTGGTGTATATGAAGATAGTCCATAAGGCCGGAACATGTGGGTGGGTATTTAATTAACTTATTTACTAATCTACATAAAGTGTACCTGTTGGTTGTATTTCTTTGCGCACAAGTGACAAATTTTTATCAAATATACCACGCGCAGGTACGCGGCTTTTTCAAATGTAATTCATATTCTTTTCACTCCTAAGTCATCCAGTTAACCTCCTCCCATGGCGTTCTCCAAAGAACATTTTTTTTTAATTTACGTCCTTTTGTTCTATATTCCACTCAACTGTTTCTTTTTGGCACCACAGCCCCCAGTGGGCTAGGGCCTCCTCATTCATGAGGTTTCTAGATCACACACAACGACGCACCACAGTCAGCAGGACTCCTCTGGACAAGTGATCAGCTCGTCGCAGAGACCTCTACTTCACAACAGACAAACGCACATGCCCCTGGTGGGATTCGAACCCACAATCTCAGTAGGCGAGCGGCCACAGACCCACGCCTTAGACCGCGCGGCCACTGGGACAAGCTTTGCACTCAACCAAGCCTTCTCAATTTAATGATTATATTGGATGGGGTAAGCGAAGAAAATTACTCCAGTTTACTGACTGCTCGAGTCTGCTTCAGATGCCTTCGGTAAAGATTCATCACCACTTCATATTTAAAAAGTTACGATATGTGTGAAACTGGCACAGCAGTGTCAGAGATAGAGACAGAGAAAGAGAGGGAGGGGGCGTGGAAGTTTGTTGATCCTAGGGCACAGTGTTTCATCCAACAGCAGTTTGACATGCGGGCATCACCACAGTAATCACAAGCAAAAATTTCGTACGTCTGTCAGTCATCTCCGTCACTAAATACAGGAAGACACCTATCAAATTTCGTTACCAGCGAAACAAACGTCGTTCAAACAGGAACAGATAATGAGGGACACAGCCGCGTCTCTGCTGACGACTGTCAAACGCAGCCACACATGCAACTTGACTGGAGTTCTCTTGAACTCCAGTCGGCATCGGAAGACCAGCACAGCAGAAATGAAAACTTGTAACACTTTGTACAATAAAGGAATTAACTAATCTCTTCAGTCAAATACAGTAGTATTACTAATTCGGAAAGACCTTGGACAGATACAGGCGGTCAAATAATCCAAGTTGGTACAACGGTAAATCGAAACTGTTCCTGCGCGCACACCATCAAGGCGGGTCAATGTACAGGTCCACAAATTTTAAACTTAGTTGGAGATGAGTGATAAGCCTCACGCCCTGGTCACTTTACATCCGGGTACCCATCAAATAGGATGCTGCGTGGACCCCAGAGCCGGTTAGGACGTTTCGGAGCAAAGAAAAATCTATTGTCCGTGCCGGGGATGGAACCGCGGATCGTCCATATCATAGCCTAGTCTTGACTAGCAGAGAAGCAGTTAGCTTCTCAAGAGGGACTCTGTTCCATGGAGTGAGTGAGTGAGTGAGTGAGTTAGTTGGAGAAAAAGCCTGATACAATTGACAATGTACATGAGAGCTTACGCACATTTATGTCCCGCCGTTTACGAGATATGTACAAAGAATACGATATCTCGCCAATTACGGCCCAGCAACAAGAACCAGATGAAATTCTACTAAGCATGATCTTTTGCAAAACTGTTGTCAATATACGGTGAGTTGAGGGGGGGGGGGGGCGGGGGGGGGGGGGGGGGGTTGGGCTGAAGGGGGCCAGGCAACCACACTTTCAAGATTCTTTTCTAGATTGTTCCAGAATTTAAAGTCTAGTGACAATAACGAAACGCAAGCCTCAGAATAGACCTCCGAACGCTTCCTAATTTGTCTCAGTAAGGCAACAAAACAAACAAGCCTACAATAACATTCTATTCATAATCCCACGAAAATCGGTCAATTGATGCCTGCAGCACCAGTGACGTAATTACATCACGTGACAGATAGAAGCATTTCGGTTACTTCGTTCTGTATACTGAAACATGGCCATGAGTCTCTCCTTTACACAGTGGGTGACCTGACAACAGGAAATATTCCTTCTTCCATCACATCTATGCAACGTCACAAGTTCCACACATTGGGAAGGGAAGAGAAGAGGTCGCGGGGGAAACGAACTCTCTCTTATTACATTACCGTATACAAGTAACGTTTCTTCTTTTTTGCCACGTGTATACATATATATATACATATACACATATAACTGTAATATGTATATATGTCCAAAACTTCCCAGAACACATTAAACTGGGCCATTTCATCACCATTATTATTGGCTGTGCTCTGTATAAACGATACGATTTAATGACACCCTCCCGCTATCCGCGACACAGATGTGTGTTATCAAACAGGCCTATCCTGCTGACATCTAGCGGCAGCAGTTATTCTCACTTTGCACTATACAAAATGGCTTCAATTCAGATACAAATTGGACTTACTAGAAAGCTGCAATCCGCTTTTCTTCAACAATAAAACAGATACCGCTCTAATGCTGATTAAGCTTTTAGAAACACTCATCAAATACACTTATGAAACTATTACATTTTACAAACCGTCCGGAAGTATTTTGGCCCGAGGACGATTATGAACGGGTACTCAAACACCAATCGAAATTTACGTCTTGATATGTGTGTCAATAATCCGTTTGGAGGCAAAACGTCCTTAAATATTTAAAAGCTATTCCAAAATTACATTTTGTAATTAAACTCCAAATGAAACGGTCATGTCACTGTATGAATTGGTTTTGTAGCAATGTTTCAAAACACATGTAATTAGTAAAACCGTAAATTCGTCCCTATCGACGCCGTTAAGTCACATAGGTGGAGCAGAGATATAGCTCCACACATTCTTAACCTCGGGACTAGATGGAGGTGAGTAGTAAACTTCACGCCTCGACCGCTTTACTCCTGGGAAAGAACACGATACCTACTGAAAATTAGGTTGGGTGGGCCGCAGAGGCGGTCTGGAATTTGTACAGAAGAGAAAGATTTCTTGTTCCTACTGTAATTTGAACGACGGATCTTCCAGTCCGTGGCCCAATTACTACACTAACTCCGCTACCCGGGTGGTTAAGCTACGTCACTCTATGTAAAACGCAAAGTTATCTCCGTGCTTAAATATCACGACATTTTAATATATGAGCGAGTGGATGTATACAGCCGAAGCACTTTAAAAATCGCCTCGGCATGAAACAGTGACCAGATTCACGTTCCGGCCGCTGTACCCCCGAGAAGGGAGCCTCCGGTACCCATCATATAGCAAAGTGTATGGACGCTACAGCATGTCTGGAAAATGTGGAGAACAAAAAAGTATTTTACCACTAACGACAATCGTACCCCGATTCGTCAGTATTTAGTTCGTATCCTGTTACACTGTACACCTACTGACAGAGCTAACGTCTAAGATAGCGCCTCTCCTGTGGTTTGCAGTTCTGTGCACATAATCTTTATTTTACACCACTGGGCACTAAATAACGGATGTTATTCGATATTTTGTCATTAAAAGTCTGACACACGAACACTTCGTAGGCATTACGGCGCGTCGCACGTTGCCAGAGATTCGAGGAATTCAGCAAAACTTCTGAAGCTGTGGAAAGTCTGACAGTGTGCTGGGAAGAACAGCTGAAATGTAGATAGGGCTGCAACAAAGCTATACAGAACAGGGCCCGCACCAAAAAAAGTTTCCTTTGGAGAGAGGGCGGGGGAGGGGGTCAAAACAAGAACATAATTCGTCGCTCCGCAATTTACACTTCAGAGAAAATTTCATCTATTAGGCTGACCCATTCGAGAAGTATGACAGAAGAGGGATATATACAGGGTGTCCCAGGAGGAATGTGCCAGACTTCGGGAGGGTGTTCCTTATGTTAAAGTATACCGATATAACCCAAAACACCTATGTCCAAAGTTGAACGGTTACGGAGATAATGGC
>Ga0123354_10019541_pt1 | contig 10638 bp, 5 predicted proteins | sample TergutLab28metaG_2_FD_97872 | JGI IMG/M metagenome (GOLD analysis project Ga0123354, IMG submission 97872) | Labiotermes labralis P4 segment gut microbial communities from Petit-Saut dam, French Guiana - Lab288 P4 | ecosystem: Host-associated > Arthropoda: Insects > Digestive system > Gut ...
AAATGACTTTAGCAAGGAACAACGTAGCGCCCTGAAGATGATCTTAGGATCGAAACATGTCGGAGCGATTTTAAGTGTTTTAGTGTGAAATTTTATATAGTGCATTTGTTGGTTAATAATTAAGGTGATCCTACGAAATGGACGGTGCAACAATGAGGATAAGGACGGTCAAGTCGCATTGCAGTTTGAGTATCTGACGTCACTGAAAGACCAATTAAAGAATTCTCTACAGCGAAATAATCGCTGTTTATTGTGAGAACCGTATGAAGTATTTAAATAAAATATGCGAGCCAAACGCAAATGTTAAATCCGACGCTGTCACCCCCACTAGGATTTAAGGAGTTTAAATCATGCGACGAGTTGTGTGTGTGTGTGTGTTACGTCCTAATGATAGGTAATTAGATTTTTAATTTCAAGAAGAAACGAGCTTACTCCTGAAAACAGACCCTACTTAATACAGTTACTTAGCTGATGCCACTCTTACTTGTAACTCTTTGATATGCCAGCGCAATCTGGTGTCTGCAAGATGAATCACTCTTGGCTTGGTCTGTCAAGCATTACCTCCCATACAGCAGGTAACATCTTACGCTGAAGACGTGTCCTCCTTACCACCCCGCCGTACGCCAGAAGGATTAATAATGCCGTTGACGCACAAAAAGGTAACAATACTACCTTCAGAGCTTTAGACCATACGGTAAAGGAATAGGAATGGAGTATCAATTCGACAGAACCTGAAATTTAATAATAAACTGCATAACTACCCTGACTGAGGTTTTTTCAACCATGTCTGAGGTTTTTGCTACTCTGACTTAGGTTTTTCTACCTTGACTGAGGGTTTTCCGTGCTTTTTCCTCAGTTTTAAGGCAAATGCCAGGGCATAACTCGCACAGACGGGGCACGGCCCGCACTCTTTCCAAATTAATTGTGTTGTTCTATGTATTGTTTGTGTGTAAATGTGTACTGTACTACTGCCACCGGATGTCCAACCCAATTGCAATTAACAAATATATCTGTATATCTCTATTAGAACCAAAGACAGTACACTTACTTACTCCATGGCGCAGAGTCCTTCTTGAGAAGCTAACTGTTTTGCAGCTAGTCAAGAAATTCCCCGCATTTCATGGAACCCGAAGGTTCATTACCGCACTCACAAGCGTCCGCCACCTGTCCCTATCTTGGGCCAGCCCAATCCAGTCCATATACTCACATCCCACCTCCTGGAGATCCATCCTAATATTATCCACCCATCTACGCCTAGGTCTCCCCAGTGGCCAAAGACAGTATACCTTTATTCTTATTTAATCTACACGTTGTTCTAAAATGACACTTGCGTATTATGGCATCCAACACATGCTTAAACTTGAAACCCCATATATTTTCATGGGCACCCTGTAGACCTATATGGCGGAGAGACCCCCTACACTTTATTCTACACAAGAACATACATTTTATTGCCATGTGCCATATGAAACGTCTTTAAGACTAAACCCGGTTTGATCTCGACGGACTCGAGCTAAGGCGTAAGGAGCTTCCTTCAGTGTGGTCTCTTGGAAACTGGAAATTTCCTGCCATTCAGAAAGCCCAGGTTTAGTGCCGCGTTAAAATAACACACCATTTGACCCTACCGTAATTCAGTCCACCCTCCCGCCACATTTCCACACAAACGGTTCTGATATTTCCACCAATTTGAACAACACGTAAATTCAGCACGCGTTCTCTTTCTTTGCCTTTCCCTGATCGATATCTTGTATACACTCTGCGTTTCTGCTACTAATTAAAGATCTATGTGAATTAAAGGTACGGTTATTAACTCAAGTAATTTTAATCCCACAGAGTGTCATTCTTGCAGACAGCCTCTTCAATTAACCTACAACGGCGCCTGACACCAACGCCTCTGAGCGCGTCAGAGCGCGCCAGACATCTGCAGGCCGCGATGTGATTGCAAGCTTAGACAGAGGATCGACAACTCAGACTCAGCTCCTTCTTCTTTTTTTTTTTCGAACAAAACAGTAAGTGAATATTCTAACACTCCCGCAGACACGTCCTGGTTAGACCTGGGATGTAGCGTACCTAATACGAGATGTGGAAGAAATATATATATATATATATATATATATATATATATATATAAACACGAATAAAACAACCAAAGCTGAACTAAGAAAAGGAATATGCTAACCTTCGCTACAAGAAAAAAAGAAAATAAGACGAATAAGCAGGGTATGTAACATCAAAATTGAAACAGAATATCAAATTCTTACGATAAAAGAAACGTGGAAATAAGATTTAAAGAAAGAAAATATACACAAACAGAAGAATAGGAGCAGGTGAAATGAGTGAGCAACGAGAGAGATGTGAAGGGAAAATATGAGTAGTGGAGATGAGGTAGTCATTAAGTAAACTCTAAGCGAATAAAAAATAAACAATAAAAAAACAATATGAAGGCATTGCTGCCAACTTATACTCACAATCTGCAGGATAGACTGTTGAAGTGCTCCAGTGAGAATATGCACAACAGCAAGACACTTACCTGCAACACACAGATAACAGATTGCCAATTAACCTACATGAAACGCAACAAAGTAAGCTCATTCATGCATTAAGGACCATGGCATGAAGACGTGAGCGGGATCGTATATTTATCTCCACAGATTCTTCGGATTCTTGACTTCAGCACTAGACTAGGGCCAGCGTTAACATCTACGCCTCGGTCTATTTACCTAAAGGGAAACACCACCGGCACAAACTGGACAGGAAACTGAACTGACCACCGTCGCCCAGGAAATCTGGCGGGAACTGAGCACCAACTCCTCGGTAGTACGGCCTGTGACCAAGTCACTATACTAACTGAGCTATTCACATATAATATATGCATTAAAATTTTCAATATTACGTCGTTTTATAATAAAGAGTGTACGAAACAATCCTATGAAAATTTAAAGACGGTAATGCAAGTGCAGAAATTAATGTAAGGAAACTTCACATTCACTGCCGTAACGTTCATTTTTTTCACATGCCTGTCTGTACCGGACGGTAAATATAACCTATGACAGACCAACCATTTAAATATTGAAAATAATTTATTCTTCAGTGCAAGACACGTGGCGTCTATAAATAATTTAGATTATGAAGGTTGCAGGCATGATGTTGTGGACGGGCTGGTAATTGTGGATTTGTGGATTTGAGGGAACCTGTTGTAGGTCGACAAGTGCCAGCCGTGCACTGACTGCTATGGGGGAAAGTTGGTCAGATAACCCTTTAGCCGCCAATGGACTGGAACGAGGCAGATGGCCAGGATGTAAGTGTAAACCACTGGGGGGTTTTAAGCTTCTAGCTATCTGTTGGCTGGTACAAGTAAGGGAAGTGACAGATTTGTTTAGCACCTGGCAGTTCCAGGAATAGCCGAACGGAAATGGGAACATTTACCGCAACTGAAATCCGAAAAGGGGCAAACCGGGGGATTGAATTAGTTTCACTATTCAGCGTTGGCTGTGGTGTAATTTGCAGTCGTTATCTGGGGAGTCTTTCCATTCCTAGTGCCTTGTCTCTGAAATTTATCAGCTGATTCTGATAAAACTTGGTACTGCTGTCCACAGTATATTTCTCGGGCGGAAATGTTTGCTCGTTGTCAGTTCAGAATTCAGTACGAAGCTCAAACCTAACTTCACAAAACTGCTAACAACCTGAAGTTTCTAACCGACCTTAGAACCAATCTACACGAGTTCTTAAATTTCCAGTCGACTCGACAGATCTTAAATAAAAGTGTGAAAAAATTACACGCACAAACACGAATATACATTAAATATATTAATAATATAACAAATTAAGAACTACTTAACTAACAAATTGACTCCTTGGTACGGGGTCTACATGTTACATGCATCTAGATAAAAAAATTTCCTGCTGTTTTGAAAGTAAAGCAATCCCTGTAAAGGCCTGGACAGGCTCTGACAGTGTCAGGGGGTTGACGCTCCTACATTTAATGACAACCGGCACTTGAAGGTGGTAATATAACCAGCCCTACGCACGGTTCGCCTTTACCTCCCAGAAAATATTCCTGACACTTATTTCTGTTACACGCTAAGTACACGGGAAGGATTACGTAAATTAAAGTCCCAATGACACTATTGGGAATCGAACCCGCGACATTTCGACTTGTAGCGCAGTGTCTCAACCAACTGCGTCACTGCATCGTTATCATACAAAACTAGTATAAATCTCAACACCTTGCTTTACAGCAACTGATGTCAGTCTAGTCCACTTCAAACCGTCAAAATGATCAATTTTAATTTATCTTAATGTACCCATTTATATCTCCTATTACATTTTAAACGAAACCTACTAACGTATTAAGTGTTACATAAGATCTCCAGATCCTGCGGTAATCGATACAATTACACGTTAATTCTTTCAGAATTGGAAGCAGAGTTCATAGTATTACGGGATTGTGCTGATCTAATTTATTTACTCATACAGGGATTAAATGTCGTTTTATTCGTTCTACATGTTCCTCTAATCCCTTAAAACCTCGTGGTTAATGTATGTACTACACGGTTAAATATTCAAAAAGTGTACGTACTAACTACGGTCTTCGGAACAAACAGCGATAATTTCTCATTATACCTTTAACTGACTAGTTTTACGTAAAGATGAAGAAGTCCCTTTTTTAATTACTAACATTAAGGTGAAGAAGCTTAGGAAGTGTGTCATTCCCGTTGTGTGTGTGAAACTTTGAAAATTGCATGTAGTCAAACACAACTGTGTCACATGAGGTGTATTTAATGACTATATAATGAACAACTACATGTTTCGGCCTATACTGGCCATCTTCAGGTTTTGTTTTGTGTTGTTTTATTTGATTCCTGTTTTTGTTTTTGTTTTCGCTAATAAGGCCCGTATGTAGAGATCTCTACACCACGTGCGTGCGCATGCTTATAGTAAGATCTTAAGTTCCCCTAAGACAACCTGAAGATGGCCAGTATAGGCCGAAACATGTAGTTGTTCATTATATAGTCATTAAATACACCTCATGTGACACAGTTGTGTTTGACTACATGCAATTTTTCAAGTGAAGAAGCCTGTTCACTGCGCGGTAAGGACTGAAACTTTAACTATAATTTAATTTACTCTTCGTCTTTAGAGAGTTAAAAATAACATTTTTACATTTGGTTATTATCCTATTAGATAAACGTAAACCACCGTCTTTCGAATTTTTGTCACAGAATTCATCTATTACAATCATGACCATTTCTGCATCATGGCTGCGATATTGGACGTGTGATGCTAGAGAGCGTCTCATTGTGGTTCTGCAATGTGTAAATAACTAAAATTATGCGAAGTTTGAAGCCCCGACGGAGGTGAGATTCAAGTCATCTTCAATAACAAATTTCTAGCTATACTATTTGAATTTATTCCCAATATCGTGTATTTGGTAAATAAAGTTTAGATAATTCTAAACGACCACACTTGTAAGAGCAGGTTGATGGGGTTTGTTTAAATATTAACTTGACTATATTCAAGTTTATCGCGATTAAAAATTTTTTCCCCCGAACAATATATCATGTACAAATAAAATAATATACAACTAAGAAAATGTTTTGTGATTGACGATTACATAATACGTTTCCGAAAATATTTTTTTGGCATTGAAAATATCAAATACAAGAACTATCGAAATCGTCACTGCGTTTATAACATAAGTGAATTGAAGTGAAGTGAAGTGAAGTTAAGTGTAGGGAAGGGGGGAAAAACGAGACTTTATGGGAAAAGTTTATATCAGTAGTAAAGTGGTGAGAAGTGAAGGGCTGGGGTGAAAGCGTCAGTTCAGTATGTGTGGGGAAAAATACTGGGAACTGTGTACAGTACTTTGTTACCTTTTTAATTTGTTGTATTTTAAGATGTCTAGTGTTTATTGTTGTTAGTTTTCTTGTGTGTATTTTTGTAGTTGTCGTGTGTGTATTGTTGTCATCCTATGTGTATTTGTTGTACTAGGTGTGTATTGCTGTATTTACTTTATATGTCCGACTGCTGGCTAGAAGTCTGTGTACTGTTGTTAGTTGTCTTGTGTGTATTGTTGTAGTTGTCTTGTGTGTATTGTTGTCATCCTATGTGTATTTGTTGTACTACGTGTGTATTGCTGTATTTAATTTATATGTCCGACTGCTGGCTAGAAGTCTGTGTACTGATGTTAGTTGTCTTGTGTGTATTGTTGTAGTTGTCTTGTGTGTATTTTTGTCATCTTATATGTATTTGTTGTACTATGTGTGTATTGCTGTTTTTACTTTAGATGTCGGACTGCTGCCTAGAAGTCAGTATTCGGAAGGTCCTGCGACCGGCCACTTCGACACAGGTTTTTCTTGCTCTCCTTGTGTCTATAAGCAAATGCTAAGATCATTCCCAACATTCCAAGTTGCCACTACATGCTTCTTATGTAGCCCTCCCGACTTATATTTATTAGCAACCAATTTCATGTTTTGTATACATGTAAAATAACCACTGCCACCGGGTGACAACACAATTGCAGTTAATAAATATTATTATTATATTTTCAGTTACGTGCCTGTTTTAACCTATTTCTTGTTGCGTATTTCGGTACATTGAGAACATGACATTTACGTTAAATGAGTATTTATGTTTCTCCAAGTATCGCGAAGTCTTCCTCTTGAGACTGATACCTCGTTGATCCATATTAGCTGGGTGTCTAACTTATGGACCGTATTGTACCTGAGTGATGAGATAACACGACCCGTAAATAATTTATTTCTGATACATCCTGCTCCGTACACACAGCAGATCCTGATTTACTTCACTGACCAATCAGATGCAGTGTACCTACCAGACCTCTCTCACTACATCAAACATGAGCCTGCATCATGAAGGCCTTACATTATCATTAGCGCTTGTACCTACAAGGAAATGTGCCGACCCTGGCAAGACAAAACGGACTTCAAGACTCATTTTTTTTAACCAAGGCCTACATTCAATCTCAAACGAAAATCAGTGCCGTTAATGTACAATGTTGCTTACCGTCAGCCAAGAAGCGTTAGTTAGTATATTATCCAAAAGGGTGAGTGGGGGAGAGGGGGGGAGGACAGCGTAGTAAGTCAGTCACATGACAGGCTAAGAACTTTCGACAAAAGTTCGATGCAAAGCAAAGTATGATTTTTCTCTTAGCCTCAAAGTTCTGATGTCTGGTGGCTCTCGATGGCCTCTCTTCGTTGGAGGTAAAACGGCCGAACCCAAAAAAACTGACCGCTTATCCTAACCTAGGTCCAATAATTGCATAAAAAACACAATACCCTGTGAACATTCAACACACTCCAATAAACAGACACTAAGCGCACACTCTAATTAAATTAAGTAAAATGTAAAGAAAGGCAAAGTGCACCCTTGTGCAGGCACTTGGGCTCTGTACAGGCCGTACGACCCATAGGGGGAGTACAGGTATAGCTCTACTCTTTCTTGACCACGGCACTAGAAGGAGTGAGTGGTCAGCGTCACGCCCCGGCCGCTCTTTACCCCGGGGAAAGACCCGATACCCATTATACAGGAGGCTGGGTGGGGCCCAGGGCCGTTCTGGACAGGTGAGGAAAATCTCGCCCCCCACAGGGATTCGATCCCCGGACCGTCCAAATATAATTTAAGTACAGTAAAAAATCTGAACATCATTATATCACGAAACGTACTTGAAAATTACTTAGGTCGAAAAATATTGATTAAGGTAAAGGTAAAGTGATCCCATTACAGGCCCGGTGTGGCTCAGAGCGTGGGTAGAGGTATAGCTATACTCTTCCATGACCGCGGCACTATAAAGGGGTGAGTGGTCAGCAGCACGTCCAGGCCGCATTTTGCCTCCGGGAAAGACCCGGTACCCATTTTACAGGAGGCTGGGTGAGCCCCAGTGCCAGTCTGGACTGGGCGGAAAATCTCATCCCCAACGGGATTCGATCCCAGAACGTCCAGCCCGTAGTCAGTCGCTATACCGACAGAGCTAATTAATTAAAGATCATATAGATTTACTGTTGTAATGATTATAATTTATAATAATAATAATAATAATAATAATAACAGCAAAAAGCCTGATTGTGCAAGGTAACCTGTACTTTAAGTTCCTATGCCCCATATTCTCTGTCTGTAGTATCTATGGTGCCTAAGACACGTGGCTAATAAAAACGAGGGGAAAAGACTTTCACCAAGCAACTGGTTCAAGCAGTATTTTTTATATTATTCGGAAGGGGTTTTGTCTGGTAACTATACTGCGTAGAAATTTTCGTGGTTTTCCTCAGTGTTCAGAGAAGAATTCTGCTACAATATATCACAGGCAGCCACGACTGTTCCTTCTACGTAAGCAGGTTGTCTCTTTTACCGCGTCCCCCAGCGTGGTTGATTCATCGCATAGAAAGCGTATATCGCCGGGACTTCACATGGCAGCTGCCACGATCAGGGACACGATAAAAGAAACACCCTGTGTTACCAATCATCATTCATTAATCTTTCCGCCATTCGACGCCACTTACAGCATAGTTAACTAAGTAAATAAGATCTTCAAACAATATCAAACTGCTGTCATAAATCTTTGGAGCCACAGTAACTTTATTAAAACGGCGTCATTCCTTCTGCTTTTCCTCCCCTTTCCCATTGACGTATCTCACCAGTCAATGTCTGCGCTGTCAGCCACTGGCTTCTCTGGTTTTCCCTGAATCTCATTCGAGAGTACAGCGTTGGCCCGCTACCTTACTGCGGCTCCGCTCATCCCTGGGTTGTCCAGCAATTTCATCTTGTCTAACTGATTGTGTCATCAGCCAGTAAACCAGAACCAAGCCTCTGCCTCTTCGTGCCTAATGATCAGTACTGCACTACTCTCTCCTCACTCCTTAGGCCACCACGTAAACATTCAACGCGGCCAAACATAGAAATCTGCATCATGGACGCTCTTGAATTTAGTGCATGCACGTAATTTACTAACTCCATGGAGCTGAGTTCTTCTTGGGAATGTAATACTTCGTAGGCAATCAGGAGATTCCCAGCATTTAATGGAAACCGGAATTTCATTAACACGTTCACAAAAGCCTGCCAATTTTTCCTATCCTGAAGCAAATTGTTCCAGTCCACTACTTCCCAATTTCTTGAGTTAATATTAATTTCAATATTATTCTCACATCTATTACTAGTTATTTTAGGCTATCTATTTCCTTTGCAATTCCCAACCAAACCCCTGCATGGGTTTCTCTTCTCCCTCATCCCTACCACATACATTCGCCTATCCTGTCGACTGGTTCACCCAAATAATAGTTGTTGATGAGTACAAACCATAAAGTTCATCACTGAGCAATCTGCTTCGGTCTTCTGCCACTTCCTCCCTCCTTGGCCCCAACGCCTCCATCGGCACCCTAATCTCTAAAATATTCACGTTCAGTTTCAATTCTTCCCTCAACACTAGAGACCAATTTTTTCATTCCTTTAGACCTTCCAATTCGCAGATCAAACAGAACATTATTTAACGTGTTGTGCTTTTAAGGTGAGAAGTTGTTAGGTAGAGGACCACCCCTTATCGGCTGTCCGCAACTGCTCCTTCAGCATATTGCCAGGTTTATCTCCTGGGGGGTAAAGGCAGCCGTTGGGTAAGGCTGACAACTTTACCACCTTCATATGCCGACTGCCAAGAAATTCTGGCAGCCTCAACCATTTGGCCTGTAATAAGATAGCTTTACCCTCCATATCTGGAGCCAGTCTTCTGTTTTACGTAACGTCAGGATGCGTCACGTTTTGGTGGCTGGGATCCACTTATAAAAGGTGTGAAATTAATTGCTATGGAAAACGGCGACACATTTTTGCGCAATATGAAGTTAAGATAAAGAATTTACGATGGGGTTTATGATACAAATGGGGCCCGCGGTGGCACAGCGGTTAAGGCGTTGTGCTACAAATCGGAAGGTCGCTGGTTCGTTTCCAGATGGTGTCATCGGAATTTTTCATTGACATAAAATCCTTCCGATCGCACTACGACCCTGGGGTCGACTCAGCCTCTAAAAGAATTGCGTGCCAGGAGTATTTCCTGGGGGTAAAAGCGGCCGGTGCGTAAGGCTGACAACCGTACCACCATCCTGGGGCCATTGTCACGTAATCTGTGATCCTTAACTTCCTGGAACCCTCTGGGCACGTCGGGCCTGTAATGGGACTGCTTTACCTTTTCTACGTTACAAATACACACATCCAGTCAGTAGTTCTTTCTATAATGCAGTGAACTACCTGTTCATTTATTCATCAAATTTCTAGCTTTTTCCCATCCCTCCAACCACACGGCTACCCAAGAACCTAAAATTCCGCCAACGAACTCTCAGCTTAGTAAATGCAAAGAGCACGATCCTTCATCAAAGTAACACTCTTCCCGTAGGTCAAGAAATTCCCTCTCTTACATCGCGCAACGTGAAGTTTTGTTACCGTGTTCCCAAAACCAGCAATTTGGTTGTCTCCTGAATACACCTATTCGGTCCATACCCTTAGACACAAAAGCATTTAAATATTAATAATTAGCAGGGGAGTAGTTGGATATTGGGGGGGGGGGGGTGGTTGGGAGGGTGGGGGCCGCAAGATCAAAAGGACGGGGGATGGAAATTTTTAATAAAAAAAAGGGTTTTA
>Ga0123354_10019542_pt1 | contig 10638 bp, 8 predicted proteins | sample TergutLab28metaG_2_FD_97872 | JGI IMG/M metagenome (GOLD analysis project Ga0123354, IMG submission 97872) | Labiotermes labralis P4 segment gut microbial communities from Petit-Saut dam, French Guiana - Lab288 P4 | ecosystem: Host-associated > Arthropoda: Insects > Digestive system > Gut ...
CGAGGCTGAGTGGACCCCGTTCCAGACCCACTACTACTCAGAAAATCTGGTAGCGCCGGGGATCGAACCCGGGACCTCTGTATCTGTAGCCAGAAACTCTGACCACTAGACCACAGCCAACATGAAAGTTAAAGGTTCAAGTCTTGTGTGATGTTCCACTGTTGTGTTAAACAAAACTCGACTCTTCGAAAAATGTTGCAGCCTTTATCATTAGGCCAAGCAGTCCAAACAGATTTAATCCTCTTGGACTGCTTGACACTGAAATATCCTTCGGAAAGAAGGAACATAAATATCCAACGACATTGCGTAACTTCCCAGCAGACGTGAATCTTCAGCAGCACCGCTGTGGGAGCCTCAAACGTCGCAAGGTGAATCGTTAGAAATACTTAGCAACTGGGTCTGTCCGTCGCATTGTTCCAGAAATCACATGAAGTAACAATGTTTCGGAAACTCTGTTGTCCACTTGTCCACAGGTTGAAAATAGCTCTCTATCCGTCCGCTCACACTTCCTTACGAATTACGTTTGGCTTGAGGAATGAAAACGTGAAGAACGGCAACGAGAAATTATAGCCCCCCCCCCCCCCCCCCCCCCCCCAAAAACCTCCCCCGCGGGAGAAAAGGTTTTTTTACAAACCCAAAAAAGAAAAATTAGCGCCCCCCCCCCCCAACCTGACGGCTAAGAGCTGGCCCGACGGTAGAAGAGTTTTTATGACACCGTCTAAAGGTTAATATCACTGCAATAGTTCGTTTAGCTCCCGTCATTGACCGTTAAACATCCCCGACACGTCGTGCAAGGCGCAATGCTTGCACAGCGCCGAACAGAGCGATGGACCGACGCTTATAGGTCAAAAGCGAAAAGAAACACCCTATATAGCACTTACGCTACTTTGCTCAAGGCGGCTTGAATCCTTGAACTCATAAAATCTAACGGGTCTTACTCAATTCGGACGCTGATCGTTCTTTACTCCTCTTTCACGGTGAAAGAACACATGCAATGTAATGCTAGGAGAATTCGGGAACAGTGTTCAACTGAAACAAGAAATGGACGTTACTGATTTGTTACACTTACACCATACCTGAAATCCTGTAAACGTGAAGACAGTTTATTTCTTATTAATATTAATTTTTGAAGCGCCTTTCTGCAGCTACATTTCTTTAAAACAGATACAGTTCAAGGCCATGCATTGTTATTACCTTACCGAAGGAAAATGGGGAAGTACGAACGGAAAATTAATAGAAACGCGTTTATTTCTTAAACATTCAGGGCATGAATTAAGAACAGGCCTTCAGAACACCACTAACACTTAACAGTATCTTGTATGTTTTCTTTTGTTAAAATTGTAGCCGATTCCTTGTGTCCGTTCTGCACGCGAACAATACTGTATAAAATACAGGGCTGTACCTTCAGGATTGATTGTGAAAAAAGAAACGTGTTTGATACAACGGGTAGGACTCTCAGTGAAACTGGGTTCGTGCAGTTTCGAAGGATGTTGATGACCCTTCCTTTCGGGTGCGTGGGTTGCCGTTCAAGACTCTAGGCAGGAGGGTTTGCCGTCAGGCTTAAGAGAAGCAAAATCTGCTTCTTACAAAACAATGGGATGCATAAGAAAATTCCGTATTTGCTGAAATCATTAATTGTTGTTGATGGGGTAACTGTCCTTCAGAATTCCTTTAAATATATATATATATATCTTACGTGAAATTCGGCCACGTCCCTACAGCAAGCACGCACAATTTTTCTAGACGGAATATGAAGGAGACATCCACAGATTTTATGGGTAGGTACTGCTGCAATCAGAAAGTATGGTAAGTAGAATTACGTTTCCACCCTCGCTCATTATTTACGAACAGATTCTTGGTGTGTGTCACGTGGCCATCCACTGCCAGAAGCACCGGATCATCAGCTGGACATTACGCAGAAAATGTTAAATCTACAAGTTTCTAGTTGCCTCCACCCTGACTGGTTCTGTGAAACATTGTTCCTGCTGGAGCACCATCTATCAGTTCCGCCTTCATTATTCTTAGATTAAAAATAGTAATCGGTGGGAAAATCACCACAGTTGAAAGAACACCATGTTCTGCCAACTTAACGACACCATGTTCTGCCAACTTAACGACCCAAAACTGCTTATATATTTTTTCCCAAAGAATTCTACTTTCTTTCTGTCAACAGTTACTGTTTCAGCTTCAGAACCATTACAAATCGGTACATTATTTATGGCACTCCTCAACAAACAGCGCAGTCCACATTTGGTGAGTCGAAGGACTGAGCTCTAGAAACATAGACTGTTTAACCAGCCTACATAATTTAGCATGGAACTTTCTGACAACATGCAACCTGCTCTCAACAGTAAAAGCAGTAGCTTTGTTGAATGAATACTTGGTTTTGGTTCTGTCTGTCAATTCAAAAGCAAGATATCGGACGTCATTGTTAAGCCAAAGACATGTTCAGGATTTTCAGTGTGTATTTCACTAATTCCTCCCGCTGTTCGGGAAGAAGACCGGGTGTTTCGCATAAAAAAACTTCCCGTCTTCGAGAGCTCTGTATTCCTGTTTGTTACCGTTCTACGTAATGCCATTCTTGAATTAATGAAAACTTGCTTGCCTTCTTGCAACTCATCTCACCATTTCTTACAGCTGCAAGAGCTTGCTGCCCTTTACTTTAGCTCAGTCTTCTTTGGGCGAACTCTGAGTTCAGGCACAACATAAATTACCTGAACAAATAAGCAAGGAAACCTGTGCCTGATATATTTCGAAGTGGTCGGGGTAAAATGGCTAATTCATGGGAGTAGTCTGCCGCTTTTACAAATCATTTAGCATCTTTCAGATGGAAGGCATTTTGAATAACCTGAAATTTATCGCTCGTTTATACTGCATTAATGGGTCTTGGGAAAATAGTAGTTTGTAAGAATTCGTTATGGTACTCGGGAAATTTGAACATACTCGAGGAAGCTACAGCTCACACCAGGTCTCGGTAAACGGGAGTTGTCTGAAGTCGGTTAACAGTATTCATGTCCTCGTGTTTTATCATACACTGGACCACTGCAAATTTCGTTACGGACGCGTAGGAAATTCAGTCACTAGAGAACAGCAGTAAGAGAGAAGCAGAATGGAGGACAAAACCGGACATGTTTCCGTTACAAGTGATTACACAGACGGCTGAATTTAGTATGCTGGTAAATACATTAGCCAGAAGATATTTTACAGATGGGTGGAAGGTTCTCGAAAGAAGCTGTAAGGTGTTATGGTGTTCTGGAGAGTCACTGACGGAAACACATGTCGAAAAACAAGTTGATCGGCGTATCCAGAAAAACAGAAGATCAGGGCAACCGGTTCTGAAATCATCCTCAAGCACCAAAAGCAGCGGCGGATGAATAGCTTTAAGCCCAAGCGAAGCCGGAATCCGGGGTTTTGTTGATATCTGAGCGCAAAATCACTTAAATTTTAACTTGAATTCGTACGGTAGAGTGTCGTGCCACGAACTAAGTTATATCTCGAAATTGGAGCCGTTTCCCTGTAGCTGCAAAGAACGCTATATGGAAGTACGTGACTATGAACAGTTATTTTATAGTGCATAAAAGGAACAATGTGTACTGCAATTTCCTTTCTCGGAAACCATTAAATGAACAATATGCGGCACAACGGTGCTAAATAATAAAAGACGAACGTGATGTCACAGCCTGCATGTGGCACGTTTAGTAACTGAACTGAAATACTGCTACGTGCACAACAGTCCTTTGTTAAGCACATTTTACTTTCTCCTTAACCAGTGAAACGTAGTTTCTGCAATACGTACCATCAGCATTTTGCAAACACAGTGCATTTATGTGTTTCATATGATTAAAACAATAAGCAACGATTAAACATTAACCGACCGGACTTGTACTTGAGGGGATTGTGTTGTTTCCTGTACATTTTTAAGTAAGCTTCAATTAAGTTCAAGTTTCAGGAGAGAGCTTTTTTTTACACCCTATTGTAATGGGACAGACATATTTCATGTAAATATTAATTTTCTTATTATCACTTTAGAAGAACTTCAGACTATATAATTTACGGCAGCAACGGGAAACTGCCTTGCGAAGTACGAAGGCTGCTGTTGGAGCAATCAGGCGCCATTAATTACAGTAAATTAAGCGCGAATGTCAGAAGCATTAAAACACGTCACTGCTATAAAACATAAATTAATTGAGTAACTTTTAAGCCTTTACTTAAAAGGTAATTCAACTCAGTTGATTAAATCATCGATTATTGCGTTCTGACATGATTATGTCACCAAGAGATCTTGAAATCAGTCACTGGGACAGAAGGTGGCGTGTTGTGCTCAGTGATTGATGGAGGCCACAACTCGCTGCAGGGACCACGTGATCAGAATGTCTGTACGGTCTTCCGGAACTCGCAGGTTCAGGTCACGATGCGAGTGCATTGATTTTGAGCCACGATATAACTCTTCTGCCCTGTAGCGATTCTTCGACCGAAATCCTTTTATGGCGGTGCAGTGTGATCGCTTATGCATTAAACGTTTGCCAAAAAAAAAACAGTTTGAATAAACATAGCTTAATGCACCCTATACAATTAGAGTAATGAAATAAATGACCCGTAAATGGGCAAGATTTTGATATCGCAAAATTGACATTAAAATTGCACACAATTTTGTAATAAAACATGAATTTTACATTCTCCATTCCGTAAGTTATAATTCAGTTATTACAGTTCAAACTAAAAGATGCATAAAATTTTATTAAAATTACAATAATATAAACCACCAACTCCTACATGTTTCGGCCCATACTGGCCCATCATCAGGCAGCACACAATTGCATAAAACAGTTGTTCCGCCAGTTCTGCTGCTACATACACGAAATGAAAATGTGAAGAATTTGTATATTTTACTGTAATTAGGCGCGTTCGCAAAATTGCGAAACGCGACTATCAGCTTCAACATGTCTGTCGGTCCGTCCACTTGAAACAACTCGGCTCCTACTGGACGGATTTCCATGAAATTTGACATTTGAGGATGTTTCGAAAATCTGCCGAGAAAAATCAAGTGTCATTAAAATCGGACAAGAGTAACGGTACTTTACATGAAGACCAATATACATTTTTTTTATCATATCTCGCTCATTCCTTCTTAGAATGAGAAATGCTCCAGACAAAAGTTGTAGATAAAGTCGAAACACACATTTTGTGTTCGGTAACTTTTTTTTTTCGAAAATCGTGCCGTTTATGAGATAATGTAGAAAAACACTGTAGAGCGGGGCAGGCCACAAATGGCAATATGGCGCATGCGCCTTGCATGCTGGATACCTAAGGCTAAAAAAAACACACACTCAGGTTGTGTAATACTCATTGCTTTTCCACTGCAACAATGGTTGCACGAACGCGCCTGAATGTTACGTTATACGTACATTGCCTGTCTTGTTTTGATAACATTTCGTGCATATTTTGGTTTGAACTGCAATAAAAACATGACTGAAAGATAAGACTTGTTAGACCAAGTCGTATTCGGAACGACTATATATATATATATATAGTCGTTCCGAAATTATATATATATATATATATATATATATATACGGCTGACGGTTTGTACTGGGCTCAAGTGCCTCAGAACAGAAGACGATAGTGGGCTCATATGACGCGTTACTGATCATTTGGGTTCAGAAGAGTTGGAGAAATTCCTAACTTGGGGAGCCATTATCAGCTTATCAAAGACTGCGCTGTGCATTTAGTTAATTTTAAACAATGTTACGTGGGCAGGATAATTTAGACACAGGCGGTGCACAAACGTCTGACAAGTCACGTGATTACAATTACAAACTCCGTTACTTAGCTCGGAAAATAGTACTTGGGCACTAGAAGAGTCACATTCGTTTATCATTCAGGAATTAAAATCGTGTGTATTTAATTTGTTTCAGGTTATGAATGTGGGATATGTAATTTCAGCGGAAATTGAACTGGAATTCTGCGCATTACAGTCATAATTTATATGGTCTGGTATTGAATTCTGATTTGATTGGTTAGTCATCAGAAATACGAATGACATCATTAAAGCCGAAAGAGTCAAATGCTACATAGAACTGTCATACAGTGTAGTACTGGTCCTGTTCTGTAGTTACTGCAGCGAATGAAAGTGGACTGTGTTACCGACGCTTCGCAAAAAATGCTGCTTCAATCTTCAGGTCCGAAGTTGTAGGATGAGAATATGGCGTTTATCATTCCAGCGTGTGGTTCTCCCTGACTCACGAGGGAGGAAAATGAAAGTGATTGATTCGTGTCAGTGGAACAGTGCATGGTGGATGTATAAAATACAGCCATTGTCAGGACCCCAGCCTTAAACTCTCAAGATGGAAGCAGCATGTTCCAATGAAGCGTCGTCAAAACTGCACACTTCCACACGGTGTAATAAAGGCCACAAAATATCAATATTATCAATGTGTCACCATGAAAACTTTGAACTGAAAAACTAACTGGGAATATCTTGACCTTACAAATGCCACAACACAAAGTACTCTGGAACGAAGAAGAACAAACGCATCTTTTAACTGCAGATAGTATAACTGGCTGGTTCGAGACAAACAGACCGAAGTTAGCCGATTTCTTGAACTATCATATTTCTCCGCACGACACTCATATTATCGGTGAATAAGGTATACAACTCACGTTTAGTTTTAACAGTTAACGACAGATGGCCCCATTATAGCTGCAAGCCACTAAAGCGAGCAGCTTTACGCTACGTCATACCACATTTCAGTAGAAATCACAACGTCAAATAACGTTATGTGGTTAAATATACTGAACGTACAAGCACAAGTTCACACAAGCCTGGACGTAAGACCCATCGTGACAGCCTGCAAACACTATTTCTGGAAGTTCAGTTCGGCCCTTGCACTTTAGCCAAGTGGTGAGTTTCAAGACCCTTAACCAAACAAGATCATCCGACGTCACTAAATTCTTCAAGAGTGTTATGACACAAAGACAGAAACTTGCACAAAATTCGCGTCCTCAGAAGCCTGTCTATACCAACACCACCCAGCAACGCTTTCCTTGAGATGCCAACAGTAAAGTGACAGTTTTTTCCTTGGCATATTAAGGGACGGAGACAGCATTTAAACAACAATTAAAATGATACACACGTTACAGTCACGTTTTTAAGTGCACCGTTATTGGTTGCTGCTCCACGTGCAGCACTGACGTCATCTCTTCTTCGTGTAAGTCGCTAGCAAGATCCAAGAAAGTCTCCACTCCAAAGAATATTGTACTGAAGTAGGAATAAAATCGGAAAAATAAAAAGGGGGACAAAATCGGGGAAGAAATTAGTCCGAGACGCAAGTCTTATTTCGGGGGTAGTTCTAAAAATTCCGGGATAAATGGTCACCTTAGCCGACAGGTCCCTAACTAGTGAGGAAATATCTCGCATACTACGGTACCCGACGGTTCATTACCTTGTCTACACGAAATTGCCAGCAGTTTCTCTTCTAAGTCAAATGAATCCACGCCAACCAAACCTCGCCATCCTATTGCTGCAAGACCCATTTCAATACCATCCTCCTAACAATGCCTACGTTCTACAAGTGGTCTAGTTCATTCAGGTTTCCCAACCAAAACCCTGTGTGCAGTTTTATCCTTCCCAACGCGTGCCACCTGCCTCGCCAATCTCATTACACTTTATCTGATCATTCTGACGTCTGGCGTGAAGTACAAACCACTTATCTCACAATTATGCACTCCTCCAATCCGTACTTCCTCCCTGTTCGGCCCCAATAATTCCCGCCGCACCTTGTTCAGGATTGCCTTCAGTCAGCGTTCTTACCTTAACATAAAATGGCTAGTTCAACAAGAATACAAAACGACACGCAAAATTAAATTTATATTTATTTTAATCTTTATGTTTTTAGGTAAAACATTGGAAGGCTACATGTTATTAACTGAATGGTAACAGACATTCTCCGAAATAAATCCGATTAATATTTTCGCGCACGTCAGTTTCATTTGTTCGTTTCTCTCCCATGTACTCGAACACTGCCACTTTTTAGAAGGTTATATCAGCTCTCTTCACACTATGACCTATCCCTGCATTCCGCTGACGAAACATAAACTTACGCTCAGTTTTCTCAGCACTTACGTCTATACCAAACTACTTACTAGTGACTAATATCGCTTTTGTGTTTATCTCAACAGTATGCTGTTCATTTTTTCGCCCAGTAAAATATAATCAGTGTGGACCAGAAACTGTGAGTGCATTCAATTGCAACTCATCCTCCTTCTCTCGGACTGAAGTTCATGAATCACGAATACCAGCTCCTACGTCACAGTAAACACGAACAGTCTCCATTGCAAACATAAAGAGATTAACGTTGTTTTGAAAGATAATTGCTTCTTGTTATGAGAATCAAAAGGAACACAAATATACTGTGTGGGAGAAATGCAAGGATTACGACTGTCGCACACAAAGTTGCTACTATGGGTGAAGGAACTGAATATACTCGTAAATTAACACCTTAAGTACCACCTGGTGGTCGTCTTGTAACGAACAAATGAAACCCTTTCTGGGCAAAAAAACAAAAGTTAAGCACGACTTGTGATGGCAAATACACAACACCAGCCGCCATAAAATGCATCAAGTATTCTGATTGAACGTTTCTAGTCTGTGCAACTCATGTTCATGGCCATTGAGGGATGCAATACACAGAGATACGCCAACAATTGATGTTCTAAATTAGTGATTACCATACAGGAACACCTATATTATTTTTTCATATATCGAGAAACCCCCTCCTACGCGAACGTAAACAGACCAGAAAACTGAGAGTAGTTAACAGCTTTGTGTAGACTGTTTGTACATGCTCCGATTCTTATACTCGCACATGACCGTTACATGATGTCGGATAAGATGAACAAGCAAGCCACACAATATAATTACAAATACTCGGTCTCACAAAACGTTACGTAAAACAGTTAGTGGTTGCATAGGCGGTTTGCACTTCCTTCTGTGCCTTACATCACTTTTCAAAGAATGGTGTGAGTCACCTTTATAAATTTACTGTGTCCGAAATGAAGATAAGTCGACTGTACGTTTCGTACACCGTAACTCAAATGTAATATTATGTACCACGAATTACTTTGCGATTATCTACAGACCAATATCTGCTGTCTTGGGTATTAAACTGGCCGTTTAATTGAAACCGCGCTTTATCTGGAATATACGCCCGTTAGAAGAGGATCGACTTCACTACTAAACATCACTTCGCAGAACCAGTTACAAAACCGTACTGCCGCAACATAGCTTGCCTCATGAAGTTATTTTACGCGGCTGTAAATTCGTCTGCCTTAAAAAGAAGCAGTTTTGCGGCTGCATGTACGGATGACTTTGACACACCGGTTTCCTGGGTTAACCGTCTGGAATATTATAGTCTAAATGCTTCTAATCATGCTGCAGTAACTTTAAATGTTTTTTTTATAGAGAACGCTGCGTTTGATGTTACTGTTTTATTCCCAAGAAGGAAACTGTATTTCAAATTTTTTCAGCAGTCAGATTATTGTTGATTTTGAAAACAATAAAACACCAGAAACCAACTTTTACAATTGCTACGATATTTTTATGATTTTTCCCCTTATGTAATGTTCCACAGTAAAACCCTGCTGCGTTGCACATTACGTCATAATTAGGATACGCACAAACAATAACGATTTACTTCACAATAAAACCTCTCTGTGTTAACACTGTGCTTCATATTTATGGACAACAAAAATTTACATCTACTGCCTGTATCGCACAACACAGAAACTTTTGAAAAGGCCTCTTCTGAAATTTTGTTCATGCATATAAATAAGCCTTCAGGTGAAACCTTGTAAGCGAAACGGCTCAGATCAGACTAAACGAAATGAGATAAATACAGCCCGGTAACCTAGTCGATGGTGCGGGTTCCACATTCAGCTGGAAGCACTGTACTATTATTGACCACATTAAACCATTTCCTTACGTTGTAACAACTGATTATCGTTGTAGGCATGCCCAAATGGTAATGATTAAAACAGGCACACAAGTGTACATAAAAATATTGTAATAAACGGTACTCTAGCTTTAAAAAAGTACTGAATTTTATATAATGTTTGCTATTTTCTGCTACGAGGAGTTCAAATAATTTACTGCGTTGTTTCTCTGCTCTGTAGTATAATGCTTGAATAATTTTTAAGTGACACAACCTCGTTGTGCAAGTCAGTCTACATAGCACTTGTAAATACACCGTCTTGTAACGACACCATCAATATTCTAATGCATGTACCGTGCATCTTTTATAATTTTTATTACAACCAACAAATGCACAATTCATATCACAAAAGTACAAACTTTTTATATAATCTATCCTCCTACATGTTTCGACATTTCCATGTCTCTTCAGGCAGTCCCACATCTGCGCCTTGCTAAGTTACATAAATTGCATAAATCCGTGTTGCAGGCTTCAGCCTGCAACACGGATACCACGCCAACACAACCACACCGAAACACCAACACATATCGAACCAAGAACACACGACCAATGTGGTAATTCAACAGAATAGTCGTAAGCTCCTGATGATGGATATATTAATGTCCGAAACATGTTGAGCGCATAAGAAGTGAAATAAAACAGCAAGTGA
>Ga0123354_10019546_pt1 | contig 10637 bp, 4 predicted proteins | sample TergutLab28metaG_2_FD_97872 | JGI IMG/M metagenome (GOLD analysis project Ga0123354, IMG submission 97872) | Labiotermes labralis P4 segment gut microbial communities from Petit-Saut dam, French Guiana - Lab288 P4 | ecosystem: Host-associated > Arthropoda: Insects > Digestive system > Gut ...
ACATGCCGCCCTACAGTCTCACTCTGCACTGCACACAACACACATGCCGCTCTACAGTCTCACTCTGCACTGCACACAACACACATGCCGCTCTACAGTCTCAATCTGCACTGCACACAACACACACGCCGCTCTACAGTCTCACCCTGCACTGCACACAACACACATGCCGCTCTACAGTCTCACTCTGAACTGCACACAACACACATGCCGCTCCACAGTCTCACTCTGCACTGCACACAACACACATGCCGCTCTACGACATGCTGCCACATCACCTAATTTATATAACGAAGTAATTTTACCGAGAGTTTTAACATAAGTATAACTTTAGTTAGGTACAGATAAAGTTCCCTGATGATAGTCATTAAAGACAGAAACACGTACGAGCGATTTTGTTGAGTATTTTATTGTAAATTTAAAACTTTTAACCAAATTAATAAATAGTGCATTTGTTGGTGTGTGAACTACGTAGTGTCAGTAAAAGTATATTATAAAACACTGCTTGAAAGTTACGGAAAATTTTCCGCGTCACTTAATAAAACATATGAGAATATAGTGTAAGTATCTGGAGTTTCAGTGGGGGAGAATTTACGGAAGAGCACATTGGTAAACGGATAGTAAATACAGTGTGTTGACCCCATGACGAAATTAAGATATCAGGAGACGAGCGTCTTGTATGGAAGGAAGATGGGAATTAACTGTATAAGCAAGCAGTCAGACATCGCTGAAACAGTGTGGTCATCCAAGTTACAGATTGGATGGTATACCAATAAATCAAGCCGTTAAAATAGTAAGGACAAGTTAGAAAGTATTGTGTGGGGCCTTGTACTTGGACAGATTCTCTGCAACGAACCACTCAAGGGAAAATATTCGAATTGCAATTGACGGTGTCTTTTAAATCTGGCAATGAAGTCTGTTGTTCCTATAAGAGACCGTGAATTACTTGACGACTTAACCGTTACCTTCACAAGAAATATGCTTTTGCCATGGAGTCAGATTAAATTTAAGGACAGGCTGAATTTCGGTAATGATCACTACTACTCCTTAAATTCTCCTACTTTCTGCTATAGTATTAAAACTTAAACACTAAAATACCAGGAAATATAACAATGTGTGGACAAAAGCAGTAAGGGGAGAAGAAAATGAAGCACACTTTGAATAGGTTGGTTGGAAAAATACCTGGACCTAAAACAGGCGAAATGAAAAGAGGCTGAGTTAGTCCATATGGAAGAGCTTCAGAATTTGCACTGTGTTATCAGTCAAATCAAATATAATAAATTCGTCTCGATGTGGCACTTGGGAATGTACCGTCTGGAATGTGTTACTCTGCATTTACGATTTTAACCTAAAGTGATCTTTACAGGCCAAGTTTAACTTGTATCATATTTAATGATTAATTTATACCGCACATAATCCGGGTAGCTCAGTCGGTATAGCGACTGAACTACGGGCTGGACGGTCCGGGATCGAATCCCGGGTGGGGAAGAGATTTTCCGCCCGTCCAGACCGGCCCTGGGGCCCACCCAGTCTTCTGTAAAATGAGAACCGGGTCTTTCCCGGGAGTAAAGTGCGGCCGGGGCGTGCTGCTGACCACTCACCCCCTTTCTAGTGCCGCGGTCATGGAAGAGTAGAGCTACACCTCTACCCACCCTCCGGGCCACACCGGGCCTGTAACGGGATCACTTTACCTTTACCTTTATACCGCGCAGTAAACACACTACGTCAGGAAAATAATTTCCACTCTTCTGAGGTCCGCCGCAAGCAAGTAAGCACATTGGTAGGCAGTATGTAGAATTTGTTACCGTCAAATCTGGCGGTACATGAAGTATGCCTAACCACTGTGCAAGGAGGAATTACACAAATTAATATGTTCACCATATTTAGGTTGATGACTGGATTAACTACGTCAGTCATCAAGTTATCTGTGAATAAGTTTATAAGCCTTCTGCTCTCACAAACGCAATGAATTTCTCGACCAGCAATCAACAGTTACTGATTAAGAAACCTTCTACCATGGATCTGGTCAGTAGGTATCTCAAAAAATTGTCTACAATTAACACTATGGTGAAATTTCATAATGTGTGTGACAACACACCTTCTGGTAGGGTGGATCGGACGTTTTGAATGATTATCCTGCCCTTATTTTCAAGATACTAACAATTTTTTGTTCATGAACTTGTTTAACAAATGTATTCCAAATTTACATCTCATGTAACATTATATTGGCCATTAGTACGATTTAAATTTGTGAATAAGAAATATGTCGAGAAAATCGGTCGTGGCCTGTTGAATTAAGTACCGCCTAATATGTCTGCAGAGGACAAGAAGGCAGTAGATCAGGACTGTCTGTCTTAAATCGAAGAAGGAGCTCCCCTCTCCGGAAACGACTAAGGAATTCTTGCCACTAAAGTCTACCTTCCTTTGAGGTGCATTTCGATGTCAGGAACGTTGACAGCTAGGCACTTACTGTTAGTGTCTGATATCCTAAGAGCGCAGTAAGATGTCAGCCAATATATGTTTAGTGTGCTGTGTATTATCGAGGTGTGGAACATGTGAATATTAGAGTTCTATTTATGCAAATTCCTCGCATAGCTTTTCTTGTTTGGATAACGTTAAAACGGGTAGTTGTGTACAGTCGGGCATTTCTGAGAATCAGAACACTGAAACTGGTCACACTAAGTGAAGAGCATAGATTCAGGGAGTTTGAGGACAAAATGTGTTAAGGGAAATATTTGGACTTAAAAGAAAGGAGGAAGCAACAGGAGGATGGTGAAAATCGTATGAGGTAGGAGCTAAATCGTAACTTGTCTGCAGCAAATATTATGATAGTGGTTACACTATGGATGACTCAACCACAAAGCATGTACCATAGTTGGGAGAAAAGAGAAGTTCATAACAGTGATAGTCAGAAAGGGTAAAGCGAACAGACTGTCCGGATGAACTGGACATAATTGGGATGAATATATCAAAATAAATTCTATTGAACTAGGGTGTTTTTTATGTGGATTGTGTTCACCTGACCGGTAAGCGATTAATGAATTAGAGGTTTGTGACTCAGAGCATTTATCTCTGGCTTAATCGAGGTAAACATGGTTAAAATCTCGTGGGAGGGAAGAAATTTTTCGTATCATTAAGGGGCCCACGAAGCTTCCTTTACAATGAATGCCGAGGGGTACACCGGTCGAAGAATAAAGTTGACTTCTTCCATTTACGTATTTCCGAGTCTAGCGATAAATGCAACTTCACTTCCCGTCGCCAATATGCATTTATGGCACACCAAGAGAAAATTTTACTTTACCTCACTTAGCTTTACTTTGCTGCTATGTGAACTGAACCACCAATACTTACTTTATATACAGCCCAGGACTACGAAATATATTCCTTCATTTTTGCAAGTCACGGTAAGTGTTGCGAATTACTGTTGGTGTTGGTTTTGTCAGCACTCTTTTCCGCTTCATTTTGAGAAAAACTTGCGGCGAATCTGATTTCAGGTTACTGTTGAAATTTCAGCTGCCTCATGTCGCTCGGCTTCTTTGAGTTTGTTGAACAAGGAATTGTAATATTCAGTATGGGAAGCATGGAACTTTTGAGCACTGATGCTGCGCAGACGAAGTGATCTGCGTTGGGTAACACTGACCAAGACGCTCTGTTTATATAATATGTCGAAGCGGTGTTGAAGAAACGAACAAGAACGTATATACGACACAGAAAGTGCTACGTGGGAAAGAAGTCGTACCACAAGTCGGCTGCACACTGCTTTCATCAATCAGAACTGCCAGATTAAAATCAGTGGGAATAAAAAAGCAGAAAGAACACTTCCCTAAACGCTGTTTGTTTAGACAGAGAACAGAGAGTTAAGAGAAGTTGAAATTTTGCGTCATCTTCCGGAATAAAAATAGAAGAAATGTAACACGTTGAAACCTGAAATTAATCCAATGATTTTTAGTAATCTGCATGAGCATAATGCCCCCAGAAGGCTCAAGAAGCAATGACCGAGTAACTGGCCACTACCCGCGCACAAAACGAATATCGGGAATGTCATCGCTGGAGGCCTTCTCTTCCATTTTAAACCTCCATCATCTTATTTACTTATTACTTTAGTGGAGTAAATTGTAAATTTCAATGCAAATTAATAATAGTAATAATTTTTTCCCAGCCACAACATATAAACCCTAATATCCTTCGTAAAGAAATATATACATATCTTTCGTTTTGTGAATGTTGTTACAAAATTATCATAAATTCCGAAGACTTTAATATAGGCGGTGTCTTGTTTTACATTAGAAATTGGAAATAAAGTCTGATTTCACTTAATACTAGCTTCTCGTGCAGAACAAACCTGAATGCAGGAGCTTTCTTTTCGTCTGCATTCTAAAAACTGTGCCGCAATCGGACATCGAGCGGAACGAAAATACATGTGCTTTAAACGCCTGTGCTTATACCCTCCTGTGCTTTCAATCCTCTCCTTGTAAACGCGCTTTTTTGGGTTTACCCAAGAAAACTCATACAGCCTACTTCTCACTTCGCAATTTCGTTCTTCATCAATGTTTTATGCGTTATGGGAAATTTACGTATGTGTCTTTGGGTTTGGGCCCAGTACCTTAAGGTTCATACTTAGTTACATGAGCACCAGCTGGTTCGAAAGTTTCAATGAGAGACACAGTCACACATAGACCGAGAGTTCGTGCATGTGTGTGTGTGTTTGTGGTGTGTGTGTGGTTGTTTGTGTGTTGTGTGTGTGTTTGTGTATGTGTGGTGTGTGGGTGTTTGTGTGTGTGTGTGTGTGTGTGTGGGGGGGTTTGTGTGTGTGGTGTGTGTGTGTGTGTGTATGTGTGGTGCGTGTATTTGTGTGTGTGTGTGTGTGTGTGGTGTGTGTGTATGTGTGGTGCGTGTGTGTTTGTGTGTGTGTGTTTGTGTGTGTTCGTGTGTGTGGGTGTGTGGTGTGTGGCGTGTGTTTGTGTGTGTGTGTGTGTTTGTGAGTTTGTCTCGTAAGCATAATTATTATTTTTTGAAAAAAATTATTTCCTACCGCACGGAAAGTTTACTGTGTGTTATTAGAGAGAAAATTCGGTTTGATGTGTAAGGGAAAAGTATGAAATATATAAGTGCGCTTTGTGGGTAGAGTGTAGATTGTTAACGTCACACTTTGACACTAAAATTAACCCATATTTGATATAAATATTCAGTTCGTACCTCACGAGAAAAGAGTGTGACCGACTTAGAAAGAACAGACGGTGAATATTACATAGGGAAATTATGGTTATTTATTGCAGAAGCCCTACGGAACACATGCCACGAAGTAAAACAGGTGGGCAAAATGCGAAATGTTTAGTATTAAACCTGCGGTTACATTTACCTGTGACTGGGCGTTTACGAAAGACCCAGTATAATCGACTGTAGAACCGTTGTTAAGATACGGAGAAACCTAATTTCGTGTTTTGTAATGGAATGGTGCATTTAAAGTATTGGCATCCTCGGGGCTTTTATCCAAGGTTAACAGATATTTAAAATCTAAGGAAAATGACAACGATTACGCCAGAAGTGTTAAGCTGTGCCGATATTTACCGACTGTTTTATATTTGTGGGAAATTGTCGTTTATTTTAACACAGTTAATATCTTAGAAAATACAGTCATATTATTGCGAGGTCTTTGAGAATTTTTAGTGTGTCGAGGATTAAGAACACTTACTATTTAATGTTTATGGTTCCGTCCATCGCTGATCTATATTAATAATTGTCCAACGAGATGCAACACTCTACATATATCGGGTGTCAACCACACCCATCATCAGGAGTAAACAAAACTGTAACTACAGCCTCCGGTACTGGTCATAGTTTTGTGTGCAGCTACCTCCCTCCAACGTGGTTAAGCCAGCTCGGCCACGTTGGAAGGAGATAGCTGCATACAAAAATATGACCAGTACCGGAGGCTGCATTTACAGTTTCGTGTACTCCTGATGATGGGTGTGGCTGACACGCGAAACATGTACAGTGAACTTACAGAATAGTAAATAGACTGCTTTGTGTTGCATCTCGTTGGACAATTATTAATATATACCATTTGCTATTGACCGCATCGAGAATCATTCAAAGGTTTTATCATCCTCCAAACGCACATCAATCTAAATACAAAAAGAAACGTTCTTTCTTGGACTACTTCACCGTAAAAAGGTGAAAGTACTCACTAAGCTCCTTCGAAACGTCGCCAAAATTTTACTGTCGTAATATTCTATAAGACACGAACTTGCAAAGAAATTTTGGCTGTGGCTTTACCAAAGTTCCGTAGCTTCAGATTTGCAGGTTTACCTTGGGCCAAGTGTTCAGACTGGGGCCTAAACGGTGTGACATGATGCGGAATTTGAAGCGGATACCAAACTTTGGAGCGAAATATTCTGTTTCAGGTTTCAGGGTCATGTTGTTTCTTCCCTGAAGATGGAGGCAATATGTTTTTACGTTAAGTCTTCAACCGTCTAGTGTTCTGTAAGTCTTCATGTTACAGAGACCGTATGGTTAATATTCCGGCCATGGAAACCTAATATTTAAAAAATGTATTTTCCATCAAAATGAAATTAAAATTTGCAAATTATAGACTAGCAACACGAGAAGGCTGTATCTGCATCAGGTTACGCAATATTCTACGTTCTTTTGCAGTGTCTAACAAATGAACGTAGACCTAAACGTCCGCGCGTTTTCGATTTCTTGGTTATCTGTTTATTCGACAGAGAGTATCACGGGAATGAATTACGAAATTCGGTCAGAAAATAAATCTACATGTCACATGATATCGTAACAGAAGAAGGCAGGCCATCTGTGATTACGCCAGGGTAATTCGTCGCTGCGCCATTGCTATGTGTTCACAGCGTTGACGAAAAATGTTGGTGTCTACAGATTTAAAGGTGATGGGGAACTGAAAACGGCAGTGAATCACGGGCTCAAAACACGCCCCACGAATTGCAGCTTTATTTCGACGATATGATAAATGTCTCGGTTATGCCGGAAATCACGTGAAAAATTAATGGGATGGTAGGAAGCCAAAAATAAATTTGAACCAATTTTTTTAGCGTTGAAAACAAGAACCACATGCTTTTTAAATTTATTTTCTGACCGAATGTACCATGATGTAAGAAGAATTAATTGTAAAGTGTGTGAGAGATATCTAGCGTAACTTATTCCATGGTATTGCCCCGACGCTTTGATCGAAGTGTTCGAGAACGAAGACAAAAAAGTGTCAAGGTAACCAGCCTGGGTTCAAGCAAGGAGACCGCAACTTCCTAAGTTCTTGTCTCCGTTACTTCTTCAGACTATCTTGCTTTAACTTAGCCAAGTCTTCCTCTGACAGGTGCTGTGTTTGCTGCTCCCATATTTTGGCTGAAAGAGTTGCACCATTGAGCATCTGACAACATACACAGACCGCAGACCGCGTTTCGTACCTACTGGGAGTGAAGTTTGAAACAATCCAGACATCGACCATGTCCAACTTGCAAATTGCAATCCGTTAGCCCAACTGCTACGAAATTAGGATATTTATTCTTGTTATAAAAACAATCACAGTCTCCTACTCCTAAACAGCTCAGTCATAAAGTCAAGAGACACTTTTGGTAGCATAAATTTTATGCAGCAGTGTCATTCCTAGGTTGAAGAAGTCCAACAAGATGCAACTGTATGCAGATATTTATTTACTTCTAAATAACTCTACATGTTTCGGGTGTCCATCGCGTCCATCATCAGGAGTACATAAAACTGTAGTTGCAGTCTCTGGTACAGATCATACCATCTGGGAAACGAGCTTCTTGAAACATGACCTTATTTGGTCACGTTTGAAGAAGTTCGCTTACCCAGATAGTACCATCTGTACCAGAGGCAGCAACTACAGTTTTATGTACTCCTGATGCTGGACGCGATGGACACCCGAAACATGTAGAGTAATTTAGCAGTAAATAAATATCTGCATACGGGTGCATCTTGTTGGATTTCTTCACCATAAAATTACGATGCACGGAACCACAAATATAAAAAAGGCCATTCTTTTCATGCCACTAGAGCTATTTTCCACCACATTTCTTCCCCTTTAGACCAGTTTACTTTTGCACTGACTTTTTTTTTGTTTTCTACGCAGGACAGCAGTAAAGCAAACTTACGTGTTTCAGATTGCACCAACATAATGGGGACAGCTACGTACCAAAACTGCAAACAAACTCCCCGTGAATAAAGCAATAGGGTGATAACAACTTATCATATTAGTGTGCTTGTCCCAACCAGTAACTTCTGAAGTAATTTATGGAATTTCATGAAAGTTTAAAAGACCCTCACATCATGTCACTGAAGCCTCCCCGCCTTAGTACGTTCCATTTTCCTACCATCAATAACACGAAAATTCAGGTCGTGGTAAACTGTTGTTATGAGCGAGACACAAGCGATATATAATATTGGGACCTCGAAATTCGTGTGTAGATCTTCGAAGAATGTACTACGTTAAACTAATCTTCAAGTGCCACTACGGAGCAGTCCTTTTTAAGAAGCCAAACGGTTCTCAGCTAGTCAAGAAATTCCCCGCATTTTATTGAACCCGAACCGTATTCATAAGTGCTCGCCACCTGTTCTTATCCTGAGCCAGCTCGATCCAGCCCATGCCCCCACATCCAGTATTCAAGTACTCACAAACTAAAAAATATGACGACTGGTGAGCATAGAAGGCGTTTAGCTCCCGTAGATTCATACTGTAGCGCTGAAAGTTGTACGAAGGAATGTGAGACTTCATTGCTCGAGTGGGGAGTCGGTGATGACACCTAACGGAAGATCACGCAGACCCCCAAGACTGGCAACTTTCTGCTAGTATCGTTGCGCCTCACCGCAGCTGGCTTTCGACACGTAAGTTACATCGTGTATCTGTTTTCTAGCAGCAGTCACCCGGACGGATATATGACGCACCTTCCCTTCTGCGCACTACGTCAGAACAGTCTGCAGGGTGCAAGACATAATCAAGCCAGCGCCTTCCTTTTCTTCATAGTTTTTTTAATTCATTGATGATATATTTTTCTTTCCTTCCTAAGTTTTATTTCCTTCCATCCTTTCTGTTTGTCTCATTTGCTAGGTGCCTTTGCAAAATTTCGAAAAGCGACTTTTAGCTTGGTTTTATCTGTCCGTCCGCATGGAGCAACTCGTTTCCAAATGGACTAATTTTCGTGAAATTTGATTATTTTTCGAAAATCTGTCGACAAAATTCAAGTTTAATTCAAATCTGGCAAGAATAACGAGTACTATACGTGAAGACCGATATATATATATATATATATAGATCATATCTCGCTTAATTCTTCTTAGCACGAGAAATGTTTCAGATATATATTGTAGAGCCAGACAGGCCACGGATGACAATATGGCGAATGTGCGTTACATGCTGGATACCAAAGGCTACAAACACACATTCATAATATGTAATACTTATTGCTTTTCCACGGCAACAGTGGATGCTCGTAAGCCCCTCAGTGTTACGTTATACGTCATCCCCTGTCCTGTTCCCATTTAAGCTCTTCACACAGCCTGCACAACGTGTGTGATAAGACGTGAGGAGAAACGCACGGTTCCTTCACAGGACTGCACTTGTGTATCCGAGCGCCCCGTCCGTACCAAAGCAGTTCGGTAGACGTTTGCAATGATTCAGTATTGACGTCCGGCAGAACCTTGTATGGCAGTGACAGTGATCATTACGGCTTGAAAACACAGACTAGAACACGCTGACTGAAACACAAATAGGACGCTTCACCTTCCAAAATACTGACCTATACTTACCTTTAATTGAGTACAGTGAAATGGGTGGAAAAGATCAGCTGGACCGATCGTGTGAAAAATTAAAAAGGATTACAGGCATGCACCGCCTAACGACGTTTCGGTCAACGACGGACCGCAAATACGACAGTGGCCCCATAGTATTATGATATTATAATATAATAAGATTTTAATATTACATTATAATACTTACCATTGTGTTAATATTGCCTGCAGTATTCAGTACAGTAAGAAGCTGTACAGGTTTGTAGCCTAGGAACAGTGCGCTATATATAGACTAGGTGTGTAGTAAGGTATACTACCTAGGTTTGTGTGCGTACACTCTATAGCGTTCGCACGACGACGAAATCATCTAACGACGCATTTCTCAGAACGTATCCCCGTCGCTTAGCGACACAAATCTGTACATGGAGTCAAGGAGAGATGACTGTCCTACATACAGAAGAACGAAGGAAGGCTGAGTGGAGCGGTCACTGCTTGCGTAGGAACAGCCTACTGACACACGTTACTTAAAGAAAGATACAAGTGACGGGAAGATGAGGAAGAAGACGTAAAGCAGCTACCGCATGACTTATAGAAAGGAGAGGATAGTGGAAATTCAGAAGCAGTAGGTCGCATTGTCTGGAGAACTCGCTTTGGAAGAGGGTACGGACCTGTTTTACCGTAACACTAGTTTTTGTAGTCACTTGTCAAAGAATGGTGCCGCCAAGTTATGCAGCCATTTGTTGACTCCATCCATGAGCTCTTCGTTGGTGTGGAAGCGCTGGGTAGCCAACCAGACCTTCATCTTGGTGAAGAGATGGTAATCGCTTGGTGCCAGGTCCGGACTGTAAGGAGGGTGGTCGAAA
>Ga0123354_10019547_pt1 | contig 10637 bp, 11 predicted proteins | sample TergutLab28metaG_2_FD_97872 | JGI IMG/M metagenome (GOLD analysis project Ga0123354, IMG submission 97872) | Labiotermes labralis P4 segment gut microbial communities from Petit-Saut dam, French Guiana - Lab288 P4 | ecosystem: Host-associated > Arthropoda: Insects > Digestive system > Gut ...
ACACACCACACACACACACACACCGCACACACACACACACACCCACAAACACACACACCACACACACACACACACACACACCAAACACACACACACACACACACCACACACACACACACACACACAAACACACACACACACACACACTATATCTCTCCTATTTTGCTCTTCCTATTTCTTAACCTTACACCACGAAGACATTTTCGTCTTGGGTCATTTGGCAGCAGAAGGGAAACAGCACCCAGCAAGTATCGAAGTGTCTTCCTGTCACATCAATCAAGGAATCCTTCCCCTTAGCCCCTTCCCTGTCTCCTCCATTATTTCTCGTGCTTAATCATTCTTTGTCTTTAACGTGTCTCTTGGAGATCGATGTTAATGCAAGATTGTACATCTGGAAGTAGGTAAGCTTAATGTTGTTATGTCATTACTGTAAATATTTCCAGCGTGACGATTGAAATTCTTCAACAATGAGTTGAACGAATTCTCTGAACTTCATATTGGGGCGAATGAAAAGCAGTTTATATACCCTTCATGTACAATGTTGAACGTTGTGAAATGTAGAAACAGGTCTATATATAAAACCTGTCGCACCCTCCACAGATATGAAAGTGGCACACATGATTTATGAGAGGTCTCTCTTACTGCTGAATTTTTGTGTGCCTTGAATCCTTGAGAACAAATTTTTAATCATTCCTTTTCTGAAATAATTCCTGAATTTGTTTGTAGTAAACGTAAAAACTGGTAAAGCTGTCCATATAAACTCCATGATGGAGTACAGGGAGAGTGGAAATACATGTGAGCAGGTGAAATCAGTGTAAAGAAGTCACAGAAGCAGAGCACTCAACTCCTTATATTAGAAATTGAATAAATATTTGGATACCCTTCCAAAGAGTTGCAAAACAAATCGAGTTTCGTGAATTGCGGCTTAGAGTCAAACTTAATGAAGGGTTTTAAGTGATATTCTGATCGTATTGTCCATAGTTATTAACTGATTTGTGGTGAAATGCTCTATACCCAGATATGTCATTCAAGAAATGTGGTAAGTGCAAAAGCTTACATAATTTCATACCCATAAATTCCAAATTTCTTGACTGATTTTGATTACATTCGGTACAATAAATCGGCGCCTAACGTCACCGAGGGGTAATCAAGACTTTCGTGCAAATTGATGCAGTGGAAAATATACTAAGAAATTTAAACTCGAAATTTTCATATTTTTAAACGATTTTGGGAAGTGCAGATCGACAGATGTCCTCTGATTGCCACTGAGGAATTGTGAGTTGTTTAAAAATGATTTCAGTGGGATCCATATTGTAATTAGTGGCGTAAAACTTTTGTGCCAATAACTTCCACATTTCGTTATCGACTTTGGTAAAATTCGGATCAAACTCCTCTCTTTACTGTCAGTGGGCCCCTGTCTGCTACTTGACAGCCAAACTGCTCATCGATACCGTAATTTTCTGGAAAAATTTCTACAGGGCTGCTGAAGATCTGCTGGCGTCTGTGAGGCTGAGATTGTGTTTTCAGCACCATAGCACTCCAGCACAACATGAGGAAGATTTCGGGCAGTGGTTGAACGCTACACATCTAGGAAGGTTGACTGGAAGTTTTAGGGCCGACTGAAATGCCCCATTCGGTCACTGGATCTGATTCCAATCTCTTTTACATGGCGACTCCTGAAGGAGCGCGGTTACGTAGTCCCTCCGAGAGCTATGGATGAAGTCGTGACAATGGGACCGGCAGCTGTGACAACGGTCAGTGCCAGAGTATACGTGGGTTAAGTTGTGTTCGCGAGAATGTCGTGCAAAGCATTGCCGCAAGCCTTGAAGTGACCGAAAGTAAAGGTAAAGTTAAAGCTAAAGGTAAAATTCAGCCTAGAAAGGCCACGATGGAGTAGAAGTATAACTTTACTCTTTCTTTAACCTCGGTCCTAGATGGGGTGAGTGGTCAACGCCACGCCCCGGCTGCTTTACCTCCGGGAAAGACCCGGTACACATTTTATAGGAGGCTGGATGGGTCCCAGGGCGGAAGTGGCCGAAGACCGCTTTGAAATACTCCTGTAACCACGAAGTGCTCATGGTTTGATCATTTGGTGGCACCTTGCGCAACTTACAGTGACACTCCTTTTCTCGACAACTACGTAAACGTCGCATGTCATATGGTTTGTTACATTTTTTACGTTTTTTTTAAACAAATAGCTGCAGCATGGAGAGTTTGTGCGCGGTACATTTGTCAGCCTGTTTAACAATTTAGTTATTAACTGAGTCTTCGTCACGAAAACAAGTAATTTAGGTCCGCTTTGGGACGCAATCGTTCTTTGTTGGGCAAATAATATGGTGCACCTATGTGCGCAGTAAGGGAAAGCTAGCGGTATGTGTAGTAGCCATTGTGCTTTAAAGTTGTAAGAGAAAAATACTTATCTGCTCCATAATCGGAAAATGTAGTGGGTGACAAATAGCCCGTTAAAGCGACCGTGCACGGTAGGTTTGAAAATGAATTATGAGTAAATATTTTCTTGTAATGCTTCTGTATTCTCTGAAATAAATATATATAATATTTTTCATAAAACCCAATATCTAGAGGTATTCTCCTTTCACACCACATTGTTTATGACATATTCTAAGTTGTCATTATAAAATAGAAAATATTTTTCTCGAAAACTCTTATTGTTTTCCATTTAGGAAAATGTACATCGATACAACGAACATTACTGAGAGAATTATTGCCAGACAAATATTTGGGAAACCAACCGTAGTGACTTTGATGTTTTGCTGACCGTGCATCTCAGTATAATCTTAGTAATTAACCAACTTAATGAAGGGGAAGACACAGGAAAAGATGGAAAGAGGAAGTAGAAAGGGATCTTCAAGTGCTGGGAGTGAGAAGATGGAGAGAGTTGGTGGCAGATAGGGAAAAAATGGAAAGACATTTTTCGACAGGCCAAAGCCCACAGTGGGCTGTAGTGCCAATGGAAGAAGAAGAAATGCACAAATTCTAGTTTCATAATGAGTTTATTATATGCATCTACATGTTTCGAGTGCTATGTGCTCATCATCAGGAGAACAAAATTGTATTATACAATATCTCAACACCGGTTGAGAGGAGTGGACTCCTCTCAACCGGTGCACCGGACAGCCACCTACAGGTGTGATGTTACCAGATGCTGTATAATACAATTTTGGCCTCCTGATGATGAGCACCCAGTGCTCGAAACATGTAGACGCATATAATAAACTTATATAAAACAAGAATTTTTGCATTAAGTTGGTTAATTACTAAGATCACCTGTAGTGACTCTCGCACTGGTTGCACCTTATAAGCCATCAAGATCGCCCTGTTCAAAGTGGTACCTAATCTTTTGCAATTCGGCTGTTTCATTGCGACCTTACTGGTTGCTGGATTTACTCACGCATGCAGCACGCATTACTTAATGACTTTTTAAATACTTTTTCATCCCGTTGTGTTAAATATAATATAAGACAAATGCCGGCAACACAACTGGTTTTTACTACATATTTCACTGGGCAACTTATTTCGAAATCAAAGGGTCATATTCAGATAATTGGAGTTTTTTTTTGTGTTTTGTACTTTGTATTTTATACTACTATATAATAATAATAAAAATAATAATAAACACTGAAACTAACTATATAAGCACCATGAATAGTAACAACATAATAGGTGCAACACTGTATTCCCTAGGGACATATTTTGTCTCAGGAATATAAGTACAAATACCCTTCATAAAGGAGATGATGATGATGATGATGATGATAATGATAATAATAATAATAATATATTCAGTTTGGCAACATGTTCCTACCTCCGAGGGTCACTTTCAGGACAATAGTATGAAATATATTGAAGGGATGTTTTTTGTTTTTTGTATTATGGCCCTCTGAATTCGAAACATGTTGTTAACCTTAAAATAAAATAATTACTAGTTGCGTTGACGGCATTTATTTGTCATTTAATATTTTTTGTTGCAGCAAAATGAGACTGAATGAGTAAGAGCTCAGTGGCCGTCATTCATGTTTTATGTGCCTTAATTCTAGCACGACCCTTTCAAGGTTTTCACTTCGGAATATGACTCTGTGTTACTGGAAAACCGTATCCGAACTTCGCGAGGCAACCTAGCCGTCTCATCCGTAATAGCTGAGATATCCAAGAAAGTTGAAAGTTCTGGCTCTTGGAGATGAGGACAGTACTTTGCTTCAAAACTTAGGGATGCGGTTGCACTGTGACACAAGATCATTGTCCAGAAAGAAGGAATCGTAGGATAATCTGCTGCGAAAAACATCAAAACTCGCACTAATGCTACAAATGTTTAATTTATTTATGAATGTTAACGTGGAAAGTTTAGCTTAAATAAGAAGATTAGTTATATTCAGGATGACGTTATAATGTACATTTTCCTGTTGTCATTTATTACAATCCTGAATATTAATCACTTTAATTGTGATAATTTAAGTAATGCTACTCGTCTCTTTTTGCCTATGTTTGGATTGGAAGATATTCGGAAATAAATTTTGAAACCTGAGATCGAAAAATCGCGTAGATAATCATCATCGCAATTATCATAACTTTTTGCTATTTAATTTGAAAATGAAAGATTGGTAAATTTCCTTAACATATTAATATAATGACGGGTAGTTAGTACTTATTTAATTAAATACTGCATACTTGCGCAATTGTTTATATCAGTGTTGCTTGACAGGAACTCACAGATATATTTCTTAGCTGAATCTGTCAGTTCAGTACAGACAACAGCCAATACCGGTGGACGAAATGTTCTATGCGCTTACCGTCCTTTGAAGCTTGGGTAATGAGACTGTAAGTTTTAATCCGCATTAGGGGCATGAATATGTCTTTGTTCCGTGTTGGTGCTATCCTGCATACGTAGCGGCTTTGCGACAAACCGATCCGCTATACGAGGAGTCCTATCTATTTGTAGGAATAAGATTTGCTTGTTTTTGGCTTGACAGCCCCCAGTGAGCCAGGGCCTCCGCATTCACGAGGTTTCTAGATCACACTCAACGAGGCACCACACTCGGTACGACTCCTCTGCTAGAGTGATCAGCTCGTCGCAGAGACCTCTACCTGATAACACGCAACTCTCACAACGGACAGATACCCATGCCCCCTGGCGGGATTCTAACTCACAGTTAAAGTCCATGGGTTGTTTTGGTCTGTAGAGCCCGTGAACAGAACAGAGGGGAACACAGAAATGTGCACAAGATTGTGTATCTATATGCTGGTGTATGTTTGTGTTTGTATGTGTTTATGTGTACGTGTAAAATTACATGAAAGTGTTTACCAAATTTGATGTGCACTTTACAATTTTCATTTAATAAATTTCGAAGTTAATGGCGTTTATTAAATACTGTATGTCTTAAATGATTTTTTTCACTCACCCTATAGCCATGGGACTAATACTATTAATACAAACAACAATAGTATGTCTAATCAGAGGAGCAATATACAGAAGATTTTGATTTTCATATATCCTATTCATAATTATAATTGGAGGGATATTGGTACTATTTATATACATAACAAGTCTAACCTCAAACGAAATATTCTCGCTATCAAACAAAATACTAACAATTGCATTAATATTACTACCCATCTCCCAAATTCTACAAATTATTGTAGAATTTCAAATAATTATTCAATACGAAGTCATTGAGTCCCTAATACATAAAATACCTTTCTTCAAAGACGGTGTCCTCTAAGAACATTCGGGTCCTGCGATTAAATATTAGGAGTTACCGTAGAATGACGTGTGACAGCTTCAAAAGAATTGGAGCTAATTAATTACTCGCCTAAGTGTTTTACTTTGTCGTCTCTTACATAATTATTGTTTGAGAGGTAAAGATATAGTCTCGTTAGTAGGCAGAAGATAAAAACTTTACCACTTTGGAATGGATTTAGAACATTAAGAAGACTGAGAACGTAGCGAGATCATGCTTACAGCAATTAATTAAAGTGTTGAGGGAAAATCTGCGCTTCAGTCTGACAGGGAACGATCAATGGATATTTTATCCGTGGATTGTATAAATAATGTAAATAATTCATCTCTAAGATTCCTTCTTACTCTTACGAGTCTTTAGTAGTTTACCTTATCTTTTTTCTCAAAGGCGCTAATTAGAAACGATGGAAATTAATTAAGAACTGAAAAGAGCCGAGAGTAGAAAATCTCATTAAAATCCCAGGCGAGCCTGCAACTATAATTTTCTGGGTTATTTGATGGCACACTAACAACTGCAGTGGTTGTGTAGTGTTGGATCTGCATATACAGGGAGTATCTTTTATTGTGTCCCTGAATAGCCCGGCACCCGCAGGGTTTCTGTGCAATAAAGCTGTCATGTTCGGGGACACGATAGAAGAGACATTTGTAGTAGCCTATGAGCGTTAGTACAGGGGATGGATTGGACAGGAAGAATGGAAGATGCTGTCATGGCTTATTGCGGCACAATACTCCGTAATTCGATTAGAGTAGCTTAGAAGGGGAATGAACAGTAATCATGACAGGCGATCCGCCGGGTAACTAAGGAGGTGCTATCAAAATACAGCTGCTCCTCCTCAGATATTTACCCTGAGGAAATGAAACATTTCACTCTGTTTCACACCAATCGCAAAGTCTGAGTTATAAGCTTTGCTTTATATACAGTGCTCCGGGTTTGATTCTCGACCTGGAACCTGGCTATTCTGACTACTTTCACTTCCTGCCGTCAACGGCGGAATAGAGACAGAGTTACGATAAAGTTTGCTTTTCAGCCTGTTATTCGCAATAACCATTGTTCTCTGGTTTGACGTCTTGTAAGTCACGCAGTTGAACAGGTGTATTTAGTAAATGAAGGAAGAAACGAGCAGTAACAAACAGGACACAGTCCGTCCCGAGTTTCGATGCGTCATCGGACTGAATTGAACACGTGATACAGCACTGTTGGTAACAGCATTTGTTGTGGGGCTCAGTCAATAGCAGAGGACGAACTGTGTGTACGTGTCACATTTCGCGTCACGGATACTATCCGTAACTACATTAAAAGAAGTTTTATTCTTATACTCGTGTTTCAAAAAAAATGTCTTTAACTACAGCAGCTAAGAAACGTTTTACAAATTACAGTCATCCCCGCACGTCCGTCCTTCCTGAATACATCGTTCCTTACTTAACGTCCCTTTTGCCCCCCAGACCCACAATATTAAGCCAAGAGCACAAATTCGTAGACACGATGCTGAAGATATTTTCGAGTTTCTGAACTTCCAAGAACAGGAGCTCACACTCGATGTTCTGGTTCAAATTCGAAAGTAAAGCGCCCTTGAATAAGCTGAGGAAACCGAGGAAATGAGCCTGATGCTAAGAAGAGGACTATGAAGTTTTCGAAGTCGACTGAGGGTCTTGAACTCACTGAAGCTAGCATCAAGGTGTTTGAGGAAAGAACGATAAGCAAGTGGCAACGACTGTACAGGGATTTATGAGGATATTTACTTGTTATGAGGAGAATTCGTAGGAGGAGAGGTATTTATCTCGTCAAATATCAGGGCTTGATTTTATCCTCATCGCCACGTGTGTTGCTGTACATTGAAGGTGATGGTCCAGATGAGCCTCCTGTATTCCAAGAAACAGGACTTTCTCTTTAAATTGTCAGTTCGTGTTATTTACATTTTTTTACGTTTTTTTAATGAATATATGTTTTATTCTTGGGCAGATCAGTTTGTCTGGAACCACCCTCCCCATTTTAACACTGCTCGACTATCACTGTCGGTCTCGGAACCACTTGTGGGGATTATTGTACTGATAAACCGTGCCATTTTTTTTCGTGAGTGTGGCTTACTCCACGATACACGTTTGGCAGTCGTACAATCAAATTTGACAAGAAACATTCAACCCCACAGTGTGATTCTTGGGTTTCCTACATTGTACTTTTGTACGGAGCAGCATGCGGTAGCGCAGTTGGTTTACAGGCACGGCGCTACAAGCCAGAGGGTTGCGGATTTGATTCCCGATGGAGTCATGGGATTTGCCATTGACTTAATCCTTACGGCTGCACTTTAACCATGGAGTCGACTCTTCTTCTAGCAGAAATGAGTACCAGGGATATCTCCTGAGGTGTAAAGGCTGCTGGTGCTTAGAGATGACAACCTTACCACCTTCATGTGCCGAATTTCTAGAAATTCTGGGTGCCACAAACTCCTGGAGCCCAAGGGCCTGTCAAGGCCCCTGTAATGGGTTAACCCTCTTTACGTTGGTATTGAATATGTGACCGCACTACACAAAACGAATTTTATAAACAACAAGCAAATAGCTATATTGACATCATTTAACAAGGTACAAATATGACGCGACAGAAAATCGAAAATGGAAGGGTAGCAAATTCCACAACACTGTACTGGTATAAATTATGTCATTTGCGTTCTACAGTTTATAGGGAGATGCCTTCATGACAGTTGCAGGAAACTAAGCTCAATTTAAGTCTTTTATAGACGAATCACAGCTGTTACAAACAGATTGCAGGAGAACAGTCGCCACTTTGCCTTCCCCTTTTGCCATGTGAACGGAAGAATCGGGGTTAGCAGTCGGGGGAGTGGATTTAATGATCGGTTTGAGAGTCTCAAATTGCGCACTTGTGTGTGTCACTGACACGGACTCTGAACGTTTCAGTTTGGGTGTATCGAACATTCTTACTTCATGCCAGAATTTTCTGATATTACAGGCCTATGCGAATGTCAAAAAATGTGACGTACATAAGTGTGCTACTGCAACACTCGGAAGTTCGCAAAACCTTCCCTTTTTGTATGATGTCCAGCAAATATTTAGCCTGGTTTGCTATACGTGCATCTCTATTTGCATACGTACATAGTGTACATATCGAGTTATATCTAATGGAAATGAATAAAAACTGGCCGGCTTGTGCTGAATACCAGCAGAAATGTGGTGAAACTTTAGTAAAAGTAAGAAAGGAATGGAAATTTTGATGGATAGGCCTATATTGAAATAAAATATGGGGAGGGGAGCTTACCTTAAGGAATGAAATATTGCTGTAGTTTGTCATGCGTTTAGAAATAAAAGAATAGAGCCTACTAATTACACTGGTCAAAACACAAAATGTATCCGTAACCAAAACAGTTGATTCCTTTTCAATTCAACGTGCTGAAACTAAATATGGCCTTAGAATTTAATTCTTGGTTCTAGTTTTCATGATATATGAAGTGTGGCTTAATGCGTAAAATAGTTACTTGGGAAGGGATACAGGTGTCAGCACTGCGCTCCCAGATGATGAGTAATGATTTCTGTGTATCGTAAAAGGCATGAAAATCTAGTTCATTTCTTTAAAATGGAAAGGGGTCTTGTTGTTTGCACTGATATTGATGGCGTGATGCAAACACTCAATATTAATCACAATCCTCTGGACTGGCGACTCTTTATAGACTCGTATAGGTTGAGTCTCAAAGCACTTCTCCTTCACAATGGCAATACACTACCTTCTATTCCTGTTGGTCATTCAGTCCATAATGAGTCGTATGAGAACACAAAGATTCTGATGGAAGCCATTAATTACGATAAATCAAACGGCAAATCTGTGGTGACCTAAAAGATTTTGCCTTACTACTTGGACTGCAACATGGATTCATAAAATATTGCTGCTTCATTTGTGAATGGGACAGCAGAGCTCGGTCTCTTCATTACTCAAGACAATATTGGTCTGCCAGAAGATCTCTGGAACCAGGAATCATGAATATGGAAAATCAACCACTAATGGAACCGAGTAAAATTTCGTTGCCATCCAAGCATTTAAAGCTTGGTCTGAAGAAAAATTTTGTAAAGGCCGTGTATCAAGAAGAAGCTGCCTTTACTTACTTATTGGAAACGTTCCCCAGACTGAGTGAGGCAAAACTGAAAGAAGGTATTTTCATTGGTCCACAAATACGAGACCTTATCAAGGACGAATACTTCGACAAGTTCCTTCAAGGCGAAGAAAAGGAGGCTTGGGACAGTTTTAAATTTATGGTAAAAGGATTTTTGGGAAACAGAAGGGCTCAAAACTATGAGGAGCTTGTAAACAACCTTTCGCAGAGCTACCAGAAAATAGGCTACAACATGTCACTAAAAATACATTTCCTTCACTCGCATTTGGATTTTTTTTTCCGGAGAATTGTGGTGCAGTGAGTGACGAACACAGAGAACATTTCCATCAAGACATTTCTTCAATGGAGAAGAGATATCAAGGGAAATGGAACTGTACTATGCTCGCAGACTACTGTTGGACGTTGGCAAGGGATGCCCCTACCAAGCAATACAAGTGACAGGCAAAACGGAAAAAAAATTATTTTGTTTCTGTTAAATAATGAACTTACATAAAAAAGACTGTGCAGATGTTCAATTTACGTTATAAATGTTATCTTTAAACAGAATATGTCTAGTTGAAAACAAAAGACCAACTTGATGTCACTTGCTATTTTTTATTTCACTTCTTATGCGCTCAACATGTTTCGGACATTAATATATCCATCACCAGTAGCCTACGACTATTCTGTTGAATTACCACATTGGTCGTATTGTTCTTGGTTCGATGTGTGTTGGAGTTTCGGTGTGGTTGGGTTGGAGTGGTATCCGTGTTGCAGGCTGAAGCCTG
>Ga0123354_10019548_pt1 | contig 10636 bp, 8 predicted proteins | sample TergutLab28metaG_2_FD_97872 | JGI IMG/M metagenome (GOLD analysis project Ga0123354, IMG submission 97872) | Labiotermes labralis P4 segment gut microbial communities from Petit-Saut dam, French Guiana - Lab288 P4 | ecosystem: Host-associated > Arthropoda: Insects > Digestive system > Gut ...
AAGTAGGGGAGGGGGGGGGTGGGGAGGGAGGGGGGGGGTCACAAAATTGCAACAAGTACAGGATTCCAATATACTACAATATAATATTTCAGATGTAATAAAGTTTGCAGATGATACTAGTGTCCTTATTTCTAAAAACAATTACAACAATTTTAAACGGGGATTAATTTAGTTTTATCACACACATCTAAATGGTTTCATGCTAATCAGCTCATTTTAAATGTCGGGAAAACAATTATAGTAAAATTTACTTGTACAAAGTTATCTTATTATCCATTACATATTGAATATGCCAGTAAACTTCTTACTGAAGTTTTCTTGGTATACGAACTGATGATCACCTTAAGAGGATGTGATATAGAGCTGATACTCCCTAAATTGCATGCTACCTATCTTGCAGTTAGAAGACTACTTTATGTTTCAAATACTGATGCTCTTTGGAATGTATATTTTGTTTATTTTCATCCTATAATTAAATACAATGTAATTTTCTGGGTGAATTTTACTAACATAGGTTGGGTATACTTACTCCAAAAGAGGATAATTAGAACTATAGTGGGAGTGGGATCTAGATAGTGTATGGGCTAATGTAGGAAACTTGATGCCTTCCCTGTTCCACATTCATATATATATATATATATATGCACACACTAATGATGTTTGTTATTAATAATCTTGAGAGTTTTCGGACTAACTCATCAGTATATGGAATGAACAAAAGGAACAAAACTCATTTACATAGGCCTGTCACAAATCTTCCATATTTTCAAAAAAGTGTTTCTTACACCTGTATAAAAATCTTTAAGTCTACCTACTAACATTTTGGAACTCAAAAATGATAAATTACATTTTAAGGTTGCTTTGTGGAAGTATCTTATTACTCTCTCCTTTTATTTAATCGAGGATTTCTTATACTATGTCATGTGTCTTCCACACCTGATATTTGTAACTCTTAATATATTTTACAGTAACAGTTTCCATTTTAAATCTGATGTTATGGCAATGATGTTCTTAATATTGTTTTGATTGTATAATGTAATTATTTTATATTTTATTTATATTGTATTATTTGGTGTTCTGTCACATGTTTTTAATTTGTGTGTATATATTGTCTGTTTTGTAGCCACTACTTGTTTCACATTCAGCTGTCTTATGACAGGTATTGGATCTGTAAAAAATGCGCACATGTGTGTATACACATGTACACACACACAAACACACACACACACACATGTATGAACATACATAAATATGCACATATGTGAGTATGCCATTTAATGATGGTATATCAAATGCTGTTGCACCTGTCACAGAAGTTTATTTATTGGTGCTGAGCAAGATGCAAGACACCTATAGTTCAACTGTAGGGAGCTTCACAGTAGAAATTCAGAGTTGCCTATTTTAAAGTAATATTCAGCTATTGCCCTGACAGATTAAAAACATCCATGGCCATGGTGGATGGTCCAAACCAAATATGAAGGTGCCTTTTCATGAAGATTGTCTTAGCAATACCTGGTAAGTGGTGTCTCCACAGGTACAGCTGACCACACCTGAACTGCCTGCAACATCCAGAGAGAACTTGTCTGACCATTCTCCATCTTCAACTTTAATTGAAGCTTTCTTCTTCCCAAAAAATGACTTAGCTCTGAATGAGAACAACACAGGGCCTATGAAGCCATCTGGGTGGTAAATTATATTGGTAGTCTCCTCAGATTGCTGCAATTTATAACAGGTTTCAAAAAATATTGCCATAAATACAGCATTTTTTAATGCCTATGAAGAAGGAACACCAATTCACCTTTTATGAGATATAACAGAAACCATAAAAATTAAGATTTTGCAAGAACATGCATAATGAGTACATGTTAAATTATCAATGATCAAATCACTTACTAACAAGATTAATTACTTATAATGAGCATCTTTAGATTTCTACAGCTGATTTCTTAGTCTGAAAAAATCACAAACAATGCAAATAAATATGCCTCTCACACTGGGAACACACAAGGGAGTTTAACAAAATATGTAACAGCATGTTGACATGACATAGCACCATCCAACCATGAATTTCACCATTTAATGGGAATGTGTGCATTATATGTGTCACCTTACAGCCACGAGCAGGTACCATAAGCATGCCATATCATCATACAATCAATTTCAGAATAACAGGCCTACTGGAGACATGATCAAATGTTGAAATATACTGAGTGATTCAATTTTTGCACAGGAGGGAAGTCACACTAGTAGATATTCATCACCAGTTGGAGGAGGTGAATAAAGAATGTGTAATGCCACAAAAACATAATGTTATATTACGTTTTGCTGCATGTTCTTTCACTAGTGAAAGAACATGCAACATAAGAGTAATTACGGTGGCATAATCACAACCTCTATATTTTACACGCGGTACAAATGAATCTATATGTATTTATACTTGTCGACAGATGACAGCACAAAACAGTTTCCAAACAGTGAACATCCAGCAACTTTCACTAGCAACACAGGACATTCATTAGGTTTGGACAGTCATGCATGAAAATTATTGTGACATACAAAAGAAAGTAAGAAAATTTTACAAAAAACATAATCCTACCACACTGCTAATCGAGATTACATCAATATTGCCAGCTCTGTGCAACATACTGTCACACATAGATATAATATATAGGAACCTCTTTAAACTACATCTTTAAGATTTTTTGGATTTTAGTGGAAAATTTTATGGAATATTTTAGGTTTTTATTATTTCTTAATTATGAACAATATTTAATGTATTTTATCAGGTTGATTTTGAAGGCAATGCCTTTTCTACAGTATAATACTTTTCCATTTATGTAGTTGTATCCTCTACCTGATAATGGTCCAAATGAATGACCAAAACATGTTGTAGGGAAACAAGCAAACGAATTTAAAAGCAATGCCATAAGCAAGAAAGACGATGGCAACTGTCTTTTGGGATCATAAGGGCCACATGTGAATTGCCTGAACCTGGGTGACACTGTAGCTGCATCAATTCGGCAGGGCAGTCATCACAAAAGATCTGGGTTACTGTACTAAAACATTATCATTTTGCCTGGTAATGCCAGGTTCCATACTGTCAACTGGACTCGTGATTGGCTACAGCACTACAACTGAGAGGTTACAGACCACCCTCCCTCAGTCCCAATCTCAGGCCCAGTGATTCTGTCTCTTCAGACCCCTTACCAAGCACCAGGCCAACAAATTTTTACAACAGGTGCCCGCGTGAAACATGCTGTCAACTCTTGCCTACAGACACTTGACACTGACTTATTACATGCTAGGACACAAACCTTAGTGCCACAGTGGGACAAATTCTTAAACATCCTTGGTGATTACATGGAGGTCTGATGAGTACCATCTGCTGCCGATATGCCAAATGTATAAATACAGTACTCAGTATTAGAGCGTTTGTTACCTCATTTTCTGAAACTCCTTTGTACATACACAATGCCAATATATCCCAAGCACAACAATGACTCACATACAGCCAAGGTGAGTGACTATCTATGAAAAACTAATTATTAATCTACTGACATACTGATAAGTAAAAATACGTAACAGTGATGGCAATATTGTTACTTCTGCATTTCAATTTACACACACAGGAACCATAAACATGTGAGCAATTAAGGTTAATAGTTAAATTAATGCTACAATGTTTACTGTACTCAAAGCATCTTCAGTGTAGTTACTATAACAAAGTGTTACATTACATAATTGTAGTACAGATGCACAAACTCCCACACCAGCACCCACACATGCACATGTACAGACACAGGCACACACCCATATTAAATGATGCAAAATGTTCAAGGAGATAAATGCATGTGAAAATGGTAATACTGTTACATAAATTAATCACGTAACAGAAAAATATATTAGGGACACATTTAAATGTATAAAGGAGGAAATAATACTCATGACTGAAAGTGGGAGATAATTCTATTAAACCCTTACATAAGAAATGTGAAATAATTTCTGGTATTCACATTAACAGCAAGCAAACTCTCTTCTCACTGCCCACACATCTGTTGTAACAGACAAAAAATGATCGTACATTATACTATTTCTCAAGCACTTTATGGATGGCTCAGTATTGTCACTGCACCTAACAGCCAATGTGAAGACATGAAAGGCACTTGAATGAATATGTCATCATACAGCTGTTCAGCTAATCATCACAATCAGTATAAAGCTCACTACCTATAATCCAGTTTGATGGGCTATCAGAACTTAGTAGCATGCACTCCAGCACAATTATCATTGCACTGGTCTAATGGCGAGACTGTAAGGCACTTCAATCTGAATACCTGGAAACAGCTTATATCAGAGTAAACTCACACTATTATGCAGCAGATGTGAACAAACATTGTTGTTAAAAAATTCTATGAACTTTCACTCATTATTTGCATGATATGTTCCACAACGTTCCTATCTACAGGAAATGAGAGATGGACAACAATGGAACTTTTACACAATTATGTAGTGTTGTTACCATGATGGCCACATACAAATTAATTCTTAAAAAGTTTATTTTTATGATAATGAATATACCACTGTATTAGGAAATCTTTCATAACACAGCTGCTTCAGATTCATAATGCAATTACTAGAATGAATGGGTAATTCACGTTATAGCAAACATCACTGTACAAGGCTGCGTAGAGGCATCAAAGGAGTCTAGAAAATGGAGTGTTTGAATAATTAAAGATAAGCATGTAGGTGCAATAATATGATTTTTAAATGAAAAGTTATTATATGAACCTAGTTTTATTGTATGTCTAATTTATTTTATCAAGAAACTAAGGCATTAAAGGGCATATATATATATATATATACTATTAACTCTTTGTTTTCAGTGCAATATTCTGAACCCCATTTCCATCTTCATTTGATATGGACACAGCTTGCAAGTTACATGGTCCATATTTGTCATTTCTACTGAACTATGTGGTCACATTCTCACACTCTACATACCAAAATCTTTAAGCAAACAATATTTGTACCAACTAAAGTGGTACAAGAAAAGTTGGGAGTAATCAATGCTTTTTGTAAATGGTCAAAGAAATGAGCATGTGTTTAAGATATCTTATTTCATTGGTCATGTCAGCAGTGGGGAAAAAGATCTGAAGATGTGACACGAAACTGAAGGCATGGCTGAGGAAAGCAAACATTCTGCCAACTGACAGGCCAAGCATAGTCGGCTCTACATCCACAACACAAATCTGAAGCTGTCTGAGGGTCAAACTCATAACTGCATAATCAGACCTGCACCAAATTCCAAAATTATTTGCTACCTACAGTTTGTCCACAAGTGCTTGTAGGCACATCAAATCAGCATCAATTCTGCAAGGCATATGAGAAAGCATGTAACTTCAATCACCAATCACACACAGTCCTGGAATAGTATTATTTAATTAGCAGCATGCTTAGGATGGGATACTGTACAAGGCACTCCAGTAAACCCACCACCATGGCTGCTCCTGTCCCTGCTGTCCCTGCTGACACCATACACTCTCTGTTAAAATTCAATGCTGAAGATGACTTGCCATTAGACAGACTAAGATTTGATGCCCAGCGCTGAAAATATACATTTAAGTACCAAAGAAAAAGCACAGAACAGATATGGAGCAAAACATTTTTACAATTACAATTCCTTATGAGGCTAACTGCAACGTCCTTGCACTCCATTACTCCATTTGGCAAGGTTAAGGTTCATGTTAACAGCAGTAGGAGAAGCAAGGAAATTGAGTATTTTCTTCAATAAAACATGAGTCATGATCTCCCTAAAGAAGACTGGTGAATTAAACCCAGGAGTCTTTTTATTGCTTAGCTCTGATGTTTGGCATTCAATATGTTGGAAAGGCTTTTCGCAAATATTACAGTTGCAACCTTTATCAGGAGGTCTTTCAATAGATGTTGCTGGGGGCTGTGTATTGAAGGTGATGGCCTGATTGGATAAGTGTCAGACCATGGCGCTAGCCCAGGTGACTGGAAATGGAAACTGTAACATTCATTAAAACACCAGGAAAGCTGCATTCTTCTATGCTGCCGAATCCTGTAATCCTATCCAATACACCAACACCGTCTATTAAGGGTACAGAAAAAAAAAAAGATTCCAAAAACTGCTCTTCTGGGCCATAAAGCAGCATGTAGTGGCAATTCCTTACCAACTCTACTACTACACGCTGCTTAACAGTCCAGAGGAGTGCAGTTTTCATCCACTTTGCGGCAGAAGCCTGAAATCACGCAAAAAAGATTCCTTCCACTGAACTCATGACTGTCTGTCTTCCCCACTTACTCTTTTCTGAAGTCAACAACTTAACTTATTATCATTTGAAAACTGTCCAACATTGCATTGACTTTCAATATACATAGAAATAATAATGAAATTAAGTCACTAGTGCAAAATTATTTTTATTGTTTGTGTGATGGAACCACTTGGAAAGGCCACACCAAGAGTAATAGAAGATGCAACAACTCTGGCCAGTTCTAGAGAATTTACTGACCCAGTAGCCAAATTCAGGTTAATTAAAAAGAGCATCAGAATGCCAACACAGTAAATACCAATTTTATGAAAACTGGTTGAAGTGATTCTGTTTAAATTTTAATACTGCATAATGAGGTGAGCTGAGTTGCAGACCCTCATCTTCAGTTGTTTTTCCTGTGGGTAGCATGCATGTTCTTATTAATCCCGGGAATTAGCCAAACTCTTTTAAATTTTCTTTGAATATTTCAACTGTTACAATTGTCCTTCCTAACCATGAATTAGAATAAAATATGGAGCAATTACATTTTTATTAATAACATTACAGTACAGGCTTTAAGTTGGTTAACAATGACGTCAAGATTTCAAGCTTTCATGATCAATCATTTTAACACTCACTGGCTAGGAAATATAAAATTCAGACCATAATTTCTTATACAATAACCTACTGTGATATATTAGGTACAGCTGGATGGTTATGTGCAAACATGGTGAGAAGGAAACAAAAACACAATGCATACATGCCTTGGATGGGATCCAACTTAAGAGCCATCCAGGTTGTGTGAATGTGCTTCAGAGATTTTACTTCTTACTTTTGTTACTGTAGTGCAGAAGGGCCTTAAAGTTTGACAGTGACAATAAGTTTTGTCACTGCAATATTACATCCACCATGTCATAATACTGGCATCAGCATGTTGCAACATATTCATGCTGTCATTAATCTCAATATTCAGTGAATGGCAGAAATGCACAAATGAACTTATAACATGACAATGTAATAAAGCTGGTGTCTGTAAATCAATCAGACCAATCACAAATGAAGACAGACCTAAAAAGTGTAAATTCGTATTTCTTTTCTTGTAGTGACAGTGCTTGTTAGTCCGGTCCCAAACCTTTTCGAACACATAAACTTTACTTTTGAAAATAAAAACCCTATTTATAAAGCCAGCAGTCATTTGTAGCATGACACCATGCAGACAGGAAGATAATTTGTAACAAATCAGAGGAACCTACTGCCTTCATCATTATCTTCCTTCTACCCTGAAGCAGCATGCAGCATGTTCCTCTGCAGCACTCATAACTATCAAACTACATGGCATCATACTCCCAAAGACAGCAACCTTAATACTCACTGCCACAAAAACCTGACATCTAGAGCTGTACATGTGGCACCCTGCACACAAGAATTTTGTGGAATAAGCTGAACCTGCATAAGAACAGTCACATCAATCCTACTCTAAAATGGTGTTTTGCTCCATCAATATAACATATACTTAAACAAACAATACATTCTCAATCAAAATATCCACATGGCAATGTAAACTGTTATGCCTAATTTAAAGAACCATGCTGAACTACAATAGTGAGACAATAGGCCACCATAGAAGTACCATCTCCAGCATGTGAAACGTGTAAACAGCACAGGGAAGTGAAGTAAAGGACATTCCCTCAGTCTGTGTGAAGAGATTTCTACAAGAGTGCAGATCAGTGCAGCAAGACCTGGCCAAATACAGAGGAAATTCAAGTACTTTCAGAAACACCTGTCTACAGAGATACAAATATCAGTAAGGACATATTCTGTAATATCACACTGCTTCTTCCCTTTGCTTACGTTTCCTTCCTCCACCTTATCTGTTGTGCCAAATACATCTTGCATGTGACCCCAACTATCATGCCTCAACTCTTTACCCTCCCTCCTTGCATTTCTAAAACTCAGGGTGCATACTTCACATCTTTGGTCATCACTTTGTGTATACTTCAAGTGGTGGGTCCCTTATTAGCTCCAAAAGGGGGGCTGCAATATTTTATGAAGCTAAATTTTGATTAGGACCAATCAATTTTGTTGGCCACTATGCTGACACCCCACGTGAGGACTGACATGTATCTTTCCTGTAACTTTGCCCACTTAGATTTTCTGGTTGAGGCATTTCTTTGTTCTGAGCTGGGAAACCATGCTTCTCCTGCCTAATTTCATCTTGTTTACTGTATCTGTGATTTTGCTAGTCAGCTAGTGTCCACGCTCATTTGTAAGGGTTAATTACTATGGAGCCACATGTGAGTCCTTATAACAGAAAATATATAAGATAACCATAATCTCCCTGTCCTACAGTCCCACATGGCTGCAACCTGTGTTCTTGGCAATGTGGTCAGGTGCCAAATTTGTGCTTTAATACAATACTACAATATTATTTTGGTTGCACTGATGTTTACTTGGCTTTATATCATATCAATCCCAGTGATTTTGCTTCCTCTGTCTTGTAGGTCCACTATTAATAAGCTTTCACCCTTCATCCACATACTTGCTGCTTTGTTGATGAATTGTGCACAGGTGAGTTGCTCAGAGTGTGCTTCCTATATGAGTTTAAATACCACCATCAAACAGCAACTATGCTAGACAGTTTCTGAAGAAATGTTAGGCCTGACTGGGAATTTAAATTTTGCAAGATGTAGGAGGAGAGTTACAAACATGACAATAAAACTGTTTCACTCTTTAACAGGAAAATCATTTACAAATATGTGACAGCTGAGGTACCCACAGTGGTGGTGCTGAAGATTCAAGTTTTCTGAGATATTACTTACAAAGGTCACTTTTAAGATGTAAAGAGTACTGCCACACAGAGGTTACTTGGTAGTCCTGAATAGTCTTCTAAGTACAACTTACACATGTGAACTGTTCAAGCACAGAACAGTTTCTTATTTATGGTTCCACAAAATGCTTATGTCATTACTTTTATGAGACCTCACAAAAATCAACATTTTACCTACCAAATCTCAAGTTTAGATTGTGTTATGTAATATCTTTAAATCAGCACACGGTTATTACATGTTTATATTTTGATCATACTTTATTCTTTAAGAAATAAAATAAAACAGAAGGCTGTTAAATGATCTAATTAACTGCTATCAGTACATCAAGATCATACTATATCCATGGAGTGTTAATGAATGTTGAAATGCAGATTGTAGCATGTCAGCACCAGAGTCCTACCTAAAATTTTACATGACTTGTATACAATTTGAAGAGGAATATTAAAGGCACTGTATATGCTCACTACAGAAATCTAACATTTAAAATATGTACCAACTTCAGTACTTTGACTATCATGTAACTAACCACAACAGTAGGTAATGAAACACAAAACAAAGGCCATTTAGGCACGAAGTTACTCCTATAGAGTAAAAGGCAGATGAAATGAGAACAGCAGAAGTGTGGGATGTGCAAGATAATGATCCCACTAGAATAAAGAGAATGGTGTAATAACGAATCTGCTAGAAGTCAGATACATGCACAAAATGACCCAAAAGACACGAAGTGACGGGCATGATAACGTAAAGGTCACCCCATGACATGCCTATGCATGCACAGAGGGCGGCAGAGGTATAGCTCTAACCCATTTACAACCTTGGCTCTAGAAGTAGATGCATGGTCAGCACCATGTCCAGGCTGCTTAACACCTAGGAAAGACCTTGTACCCGATGTGCAGTAGGCTGGGTAGGTGTTGGGAACAGTCTGGACTGGCACGGAAAATCTCCCCTCCACTGGGATATGATTCTTGGTCAGTCCAGTCCGCTATACCAACTATGCTATCCGTGCCACTGGACAAGATGATAAAGCTGGCAAAACTAAAGGACATGGTCTGCAACCCTGGAAGATCTCCAGCTTCTGCCATAGCGTGATGTACAAACTGACACTGAAGAACCTAGATGTACACAGCATTCATTGTGTGTGTGGCTAGGTATACACTGGACAGACCAGCTCGTTCATTCAGACCATGGTGAAAAAGCACCAATGACACATCTGGCATAGACTACATGAAAAGTTGGCAGTGGCTGGAAACATAAACCATGACCATCACATCCAGCTCCAGGACACCAAAATCCTCTCCACCAAACCTGGCTACATGGACTGGTTCATTAAGAGGAAACTGAGATGAAGCTCCATTCCACCAAATTGAAGGATGGCACACTCTTGAGCAGGTCAAGGAAACCTCTCATTCATGCCTTCATAAAGCAGAGAAGTCTGCACCCCCCCCCCCCCCCCCCCCCCGACAAAAACAAAAGAAACCCCAACAAAAACAAAAAAAACCAGAACAAACACCCAGAACAAAAGAAAAAAAAAAACCA
>Ga0123354_10019549_pt1 | contig 10636 bp, 11 predicted proteins | sample TergutLab28metaG_2_FD_97872 | JGI IMG/M metagenome (GOLD analysis project Ga0123354, IMG submission 97872) | Labiotermes labralis P4 segment gut microbial communities from Petit-Saut dam, French Guiana - Lab288 P4 | ecosystem: Host-associated > Arthropoda: Insects > Digestive system > Gut ...
AATTCAGTTGAGGATAGAGGACAGAGAGAACGGGGATCTGGGGGCGGTAGCCCCTTAGTAAGGGGTTCTGGAGGCAGCTGTAATTTGGTACAAGAAATTTCATTTTATATAGTAAAATTTTCTTAATTTTTGGTACTTTAAGACTATTTATGATGACAACCAATTTATTTGTCATTGCTTATGTAAACAAATTGCGAACCGACGGTAGTTTTAGAATGTTACTGCTCTTTTTCCGAACATCTTGGGGTGTTGGCGTCCTAAATGCAACAATTTTTAACAGTTTTCACAATGGGGCTGAGTTTGGCACGATTTTAGAGGGCCTTCGGAATTTCGGTGGGGTGGGGTGGGGGTTGAACCCCCCCAAACCCCCCTCCTTCGGTACATCTCTGCTTGGCTCTAGACATTACGGTAAAAATGACAACATTGCGTCTTACAAAAACTTTTGAATACGGTTTTATAAAGCTTTCGCGACCCACTGTGTAACCCAAAGTATTTGTTAAGACAGAGTTTTAACTGACACGATTCTCCAGTAATGTGAGGGCGAACGACCATTAAGTCTTCACCTCCGGCTCTCTCCAAGTTACAGACATTCTGAAAATTCCTTCATGTGATTGCAGACAGTTGAGGGAAGTGTGTTACGGAGTCCGTAATTGGCAGGAAATGGCTTAACACTTTCAGTTCGGTACTCTATTGCAGACAGATCAGGAGGCAACAGGCAATATGCATAGTATCATACTTATGATTAATGTTGGTCATTTTCTGGCGTCTTGTGTCAGTCCCTGGCAAGAAATATTTTTAAATTCTCGGAACTTTGAAACTGGCTGTCGGAACCAGCTCAGTTCGCATTCAGTGCTTACCGACAGCTGTATCCCAGAGGGTAAGGCAGCAGCGGCTTGAAGCTAAACACTCACCTGCATGTAGGTCTGGAGTTAATCCTAACCTGCACACCCCTATACATCTTCGTAATATTGTGCTTTATTAAAAACTAATATCGTGAGTTGTTTTAAAAGCAACGGTTTGGAAAGTGGATGTTTTCGACTTCAGTTATCAAGGGAACAATAGAGGAAATGTGCACATCAGTTCATATGGCGGTGCGTTCGTGTAAACATCGTTGCAGTGGAAAAGCAATTAAGCGCATTCTGAGAGTGTGTCTGTAGCCTCAGTTGTCCAGCTTGCAAAGCGCATGCGCCGTATTATATTGTCACCTGTGGCCTGTCTGGCTGTACCATATTTTTCCACATCTCATAAACGTCACAATTATCACAAAAAAAAATTACTGAACATAAAATGAGTGTCTTGATTTGCTATACATCTTTGTCGGGAATATCATTCTAAAAAGAAATTCACCAAGATATTAAAAATTCGCATAAGTCTTCATGTAAAGTACCAGTTATTATATTATCTCGACAGATTTTTAAACATTTTATGTTATGGAAATCCGTGTACTGGGAGCCGACTTGTTCCATACGGACAGACCCACATGACGAAGCTTGTAGCCGCTTTTCGTGATTTTGCGAAAGCGCCTAAAAATGTCTGTGTGAGTGTTCATGGTTAGATGTTTCTAATAGCCCTAGGAACCCTTCCTGCTTTCACACCTGATGACAGAAACAGATCTAATCTTAGTAATTAACCAACTTAATACACAAACTCTTGTTTTATAATAAGTTTATTATAAGCCTCTACATGTTTCGAGCGCTATGTGCTCGAAACATGTAGAGGAATATAATAAACTTATTATAAAACAAGAATTTCTGCATTAAGTTGGTTAATTACTAAGATTATACTGAGGTGCACGGTCAGCAAAACATCAGAAACGGATCTAATTTCTGAAACTCAAAAACTTTAGAAAGTTATGGGAAATTTCCACCATAACATTCATGTTTATGATAGCACAGCATTGCCCTAAAGGTTCCCAACTTAACATCCGTAATGATTTTTCGTTAAGTTTGCAATATGACACTCTAGTTTGTTCCTCTGTATATGAAATATTTCTTCAGGGAACCGGCTGTTCTACATTTCATATGTTCTTAGTGGTCCTGGGGTGGACTTAACCTCTAACAGAAATTAATACCAGAGTTGTCTCAATGCGGCTGGTGCGTAGGGTTGGCAACATTGCCACCTTCATGTGCCCTGGAATCCTAAAGGTCTGTAAAGCGTGTGTGGGGCTTTACTTTTCCCTTAAAACCCCTGTAATGTAGATTGTGATGTTGGACTGTGAACACTTCACAAAAGCATCTTCTTCCATTCTCTTCTCATCGACATATCCCACCTGACGACACAAAGAGTCTACGTTATCACACGTAAAATGTTCTACATCCCTGGCCTGGATCCTAATCATCATCCAGTGACATCGAGGAAAGGAATGTGACTGGGCACTGCCCCAGTACATCTGTAGTGCCTTCCTCAAAAGACTGAGTTTAGATCAGAAAGGAGCTACCAACTGTGTAATTGCTTAAATAGGAATTTAGAAAAACAGATAATATTTTAGTTGGAAGAAAGTGTAGTGTATGAGAGATATACCCGTAGACGGGGCGACAATATTAAAATTAATGTTTAGAAAATAAGTTTGAAGACGATGGATGGATTCATCCTGTATGAGACTAGAAAACTGTGTCGATGTTTCTCAACACGTTAAGGAAGCTAATGATGCCGTTGAATGGAGGGAGTTTTTTTTTGACAAACTTAGCCGCTGTTACCTTGCCTAGATGGATTCTGACCAAACGGGATGGTGTGGACTCCAGACCTGTAATAGGGAGAAGCACGGTTGAAAGCTAGATTATTATGACTTCTGAATGAAGGGAGGATATTCGTTGTATTTCTCGGACTTCCCAGGAAGATTCCGTTGTTTTTCATCAATAAGGATATGATCTCTTCTGTATAAATTCCTGTTACTTATCAATAATCCTAACATTCAGTGCTGTATTTTCTGATTCAATGAATGTGTCGTAAAGTAAACCACTATAATAGATGGACTCTGCTGCATGGACTTAATTAGCTAGCCCATTAATTAGTTAAATAAAGCCACCGAATTCATTAGCCACATAGTTCCTTATTGTCTGCAGCAAGAGTCGGCGATATTAATTACGGAGAACAATCATGAATAAGTTAAGTGCGGAAGATGGGGGATCGTTTCTGAACCAGACGGTTGTAATTATTGCGTCATACCAAAAATTCCTTCTCTATAATTAAGAAATGGAATGAGACGTGAGAGGTAGATTTTACGGGTCGTGCGAAGTGCTGTCGCTGAACTGCAAACTGCTGCAGGTATCTGAACTGTCAGAGGGACGAGAATATTTCAGAGTGAAGAATAAAATTGGAGAAAACCAGTAGATCTTGACTTTACTTTTTATTAATAAAATTATACAGCAGGCAGATCAGTGGCGTTGTTAAAGTTACAAATAAACATTAATAAAAGTTTGGCCCTTCAGTGACATAGACCTACTAAAGCTTTGCGAATTCTGGTCTTGAAACGAAACTTTCAAATTCTTCTGGCTCCAATCCCAACATTCGTGTCGCTAGAAACTGCAGTGCGTTCTGGTCATTGCCACAGCAGCTTGGCATTCAAGAGGTGCGGGGTTCGATCAAATTGTCTGCATTTATCTTAAATAAATAGAAAATAAACCTTAGTAATCAGTCACCTGAAGAATATGAGAGATCCTCGCGAAAAGTCGTGTATGCTTCAGGCGATAGTAATGTAAGTTTGAAATCAAAATAGTAATGTAGTATGCGAAATTTTAAACCTCCACCGATGTGTAGTTGAGACCTTTGACTCTCTGCGATGTTACGCGACATAATGTTTATAATTCTTTACTGACGTTTCGGAACGTTCTGTTTGTCCTATTTTCAAGGTCAAGCAGTCAAAGAATAATGGCCGGCAAACGATCCAGCATCCGGTTTGGCTCTTGCACATCTCCGAGAACCAGTTACCACCCACACCATTTGCTTTAAAATAGCATATTCACACGCTGACCGGCATTCTGATTGGACTACCTGACCCTTAAAAGTGGGACAGAATGGTTGTCCCGAAACGTCGGTAAACAACAACCAACATACGTATTTTGCATAAATTTCTCAGTCTCTGGAGACCTTCTCTTCTACTCTTCTTTCAACTACTTGCATGAAAACGGAATTTTCACTTCGGTAAGGCACAAAATCACACCTCCGACACAAATACAAAATATTGATTGCGCAACATATCAAGATCACAGTATTCACCCTCTGATATGTGACGTGCTCCCACAAAGAGGCGAGTTCAGCGAGGTGAGAAACTTGTAGCTGTTTCCTAGACCAGGGATGTCCAAACATTGGCATTGGGCCGAAAAGGCATACGCCGATATATCGGCTATTACCTGTCACTGTACGTTTTGTCTACATTAACACGTGGATTCACCAAGCCAATATAACTGTTTAAAGCACAAGTTTGCTAGAACGTTGTGTATTAAACCCATCCGCATCAAATATCGATTTGAAGAATGAGTAGATCCATACCTCCAATCGTCTTCTGTGCCTTCATGGCCTGTTAGGGGGAGTTTTTTTTTGTGTATCAACACAGGATACCAAGAAGGAAAGTTTTCTATAGAAAGATGGCTACAAGAAACAAAATATTTCATTTTTTTTAATAATTTGAAACAGTGAAAGACATTAAGACAAAATCAAGTAGCCGTCAGAGGAACAAAATAAGTACCGTTTTTGTTCCTTTGGGAACCACATATATATGAAGCCCTATCTCAAGCCCTATGTGTGTTCCTAAAAAAGCAGTCGTAAATAAAAGGTGATATTCTTCTAAGAAATAACGGAATAAATACGGGTTAGCCTACTAGATCGCAGCCGGCCAAAGGGTGTTAAAACCGAAAATGAGAGTCGTGAATTAAAGAAGTGGTTTATAGTAGAAAGGGATAATAAAACAAAAAGAGTAAGACAAGAGGGGCGCAATGTAAGGGCTACATGTAAAATGTTGTACTGCTTAATGCGTGATCAATAAGGTAGGTCTCATTAAACCCACCCGTAAACAGAGACAGCTGGTGTCGCTTCGTATATTTAACTAGCTTTAATTTGACATTATATAATATGTGACACGTGGCAGCAAAAAGGCACTCCATCTCTGTCCTGGACGGCCTCACCCTACAAAGTTGGAAACATTTGCGATGCAGCCCCAGGATAAATGTCGCTCAGACTGTTCGTTGCTTTATTTTCGTCATTTGTTTCTTGTTTGTTTTCTCGATACAGAAACTGATTGATGGGATTTGGTGTCATAATCATCATAATCGTGTGCTGATTTCTATTATTTCCACATAATGATTTGTGCACCACCTGAGATGTTCTGCAGGGCGATAGGAAATTCCAAGAAATAAAAACATTTCCTACAGACCCTTAAAAATCTGTTAAAAAGTGCCCGTTTCCGGTTATTATCTAAATACTAAGAATTTAAAATCTGATTTTGTGATAAAGTAATTTATTCAGTCAAATACAACATATATAATCATGAATACATCGTTGGCAGCATGTTTCAATTCTAGTGAACCATCTTCAGGCCAGTTCTAAATATACTGGCATGGTGCATTCAGTGAGTGCGCACATTATGGGATCCCATATTGTTTACAAACTATTTTTATTTTAAAATTGAAGTTAAAAACCTATTGACCGATATATCTTTTAGAATATATGTATGTGTTTGACTGAATAAATTGTTTTATCGTATTGTATAACACAACGGGATAGTTCCTATAAATAAATAAGTCTGATTGCATAAGGTAAACAGAGGAGAGCGTGAATTCATTTAAAATTCCAGATACAGTCCTAAATTAAAAGGGCTGGATTTGCCTTGGGTTTTCATATAAAAGTGCCTGGAAGTTAGGTAGGCTAATACAGGGAGGTCTATAGCAAATATGTTTTAGAAATAATTAATTTTGTTGTGCTTTGAAGGGGCGCGTATGAACATTCAACCACCTCATGGTTCTGTTAAAAAAAAGTGTCAATTCATGATGGAAATTGATAAACTTGAGGGTTGTTTGACCGTGCATATTCCTCATGAAATAATGTGAAATGCTAACTTGATGCAACAAGGTAATTTTATTGATGTACTCTTAGCTCGACATGTTTCGGGTACATAAGCCAGTCAACAGGAGCATTAGATGTTGAGTTGCAGCATATGGTTTTCTGCACCGAGTTTTTGATAGGTGGTGGTCTTGAGAGCCGCTGCGTAGATCGTGTGTACGGTGCGGACGGTGCACGGCACCATCCGCACCGTACACACGAAACTTGTCGAGCTAAGAATATATTATTAAAATTACCTTCTTGCATCAAGTTGGCATTCCACATTATTTCACAGGAAATTGATAAATTAACATTCTGTGTGGTAAGGCAAATAAGTTGAATTTTGAGTTACGAAAATGTTTCAGCATTTCTGACACATTATGAAAAACGTAGGCTAACTTTGTTATCAAATTTGCTTGTTTGATTTAGGCCGCAAGCGATTCTGAACATGTGAACTTCTATTTTAATAAATGTGGCCAGTCCACATTTCAGTGGACATTATTATCGTTCATAAATTTCAAACTGAAAAGGTGGATAACATAACAAACAAGGAAAACACAAAATTTTGGTAGACAAATTATTAAGACGTAAGAAAATTTGAAAACCCTAAGTGTAGATTGGAGGATAATATTAAAGCGTGTTAGAGAAACGGTCCGTGAAAATGTAAGCTAGATTGGGATTTCTGAAGGAATATTCAATGACGAAACTTTTGTTAATGGTGGTCAATCTATGGTTTTCTAGAAGTCAGCAAATTCCTTCATAAAGTAGTCGTCAGCCGTAGAATAAGCGAGGATTAAATAGTAATGTAATATGAGCAGATTGGTAACACAGGCCTATGTAAACTCCCACTTAAATCAACTGTTACCATAAAATATTCTTGTAGTTTATGATATATGGTCGTGGACGACATGTTTCGGCCTTACTTGCTGACCATCACCACGTCCATCACGTTGTAAGGAGCATATGGAGGAAGTACAAACTGAGTATCGAGTACACATTTTTTTTTAGATTTATAATTTCGGTAAATTACATGCATAAAATTGTAATTCACCACCACCATCACCATATATCTGCCATGGAGTTGGGTCACTTGTTGACCCGTTCCAGTCTCACGTATCCAGAAGTCTCTTCAAAGGTCTACCATGTTTCCTTCTACCAGTTGGGGAGTAATATTTCATCAACCTGGGTAATCTATGTACGTAACTGCAGAATTACTCAGAAGTATTTATAACGGAAACACAAATTGGATTTCGAAAGGGAATTAAATTATATATTGAAAAAGGAAGGGAATTTAACTTGGAAACACACTTGCTGTTTATAGATTATGAGAAAGCGTTTGATAATATACAAAGACAGATTTTAGTTAACATTTTGAAATCCAGGCAAATCCCAGACACACTGTTGGAGACAACAGTGGACATTTACACACAAAACAAAATAATGATAAAATTTAACAACAAACTATCAAAACCGATAGAAATTAATAAAGGAGTACACCAAGGTGCCCCTTTTCACTTACACTGTTCAACAAAATTGTAATTAAAAATATATAAACTCCGGCCTGTGGAAAATACCGTAGTTTTGGAACAGAAACATATTCCCGTTATGCCTAAAGACGGCCGTACGTCATACTGTCCCATGTGCACAACAAGGCAGTATGTTACTGACGCCCTTGCACACAGGCTGAAGCCCGCAGGGGTTGTAAATGCGCATACCCGCCCTTCAGTCTGCGTCGTCAGCCCCGGGAAACGCAAGCACAAAGGGGTGGGAAGGGTTAAGTCGTATAAATCATGCATTATGACTGCACTAACACAGCCCGTGCGCTGCATTCTACCCACATCTGCAGGATTGTTACATCCATTCTCAGATTATAAAACCGCACCGTAAATTCCTTTTTCCTGAAAAAATGTAGCAATCCAGGTGCGAATGCGCGCGAGGCTTGTTATTTTTTTGCATTAGCACGACATAGGTACAAAAAGATCATGGTAAACATGGAGACAGGGCTGGATTCTCTCAATTTATACCATAAAAAAAGTAGTACTTTGTTGACGAAAGGGCACTTTATGTATACATTTGTAAAACAGAACCACGCTCTGAAGAAATAAGGAGACACGACCGTGTGGTCCCACACAGTTCTTCATTTTGAGACTTTTAAAGATAAAGCTATCCCTTCACAGGCCTCGACAGGCCCTTAGCGGCTGTTGGGGTTCCAGGAGGCTAAGAGCATCACTGAGACTTTTTTGTAGGCAGCAAAGGACGAAAAGTTACAGTATAAATGTAAGAAATCGACATCAGGTTGCACGTATTTTCATTACAAGTGCAGAATACTGGAGCACTTTTCATTTATATTAAATATCTCATTGAATATTCCTGACGATGATGAAGAAACACATAAGGCAAAATTCCATTTTTTCCTTCCTCTAAATTCCTTACGCAAAATGTAGCCTAGGCGTGAAAAATATTGACGTGTCATGCACGAGTATGGGGCTTACTTTTGTGTGTGAGTGTGAACGCGTATGTGGTGTGAGGGTGTTTGAGTCTGTGAATATGAATGACAGCATGTTTGTGTTTCTACCCGTCTGCCTAGCAGCTTATTCTGGTAATAACGATGCTTGGGAAGTGCAAAAATTGCTCATACCTTAGCAAACCGTCCGAATCATCCATCTTCCTTCTTAAAGAAAGTGATATGGAATGTGTTAACACTCAGGTTGCCAGGGCTGTAGTTGAAGATCATACGTTACAGCCTACGTGACTGGACTAGGCCAAATTAATATAAGAAGGGAACGCTGATATTTTGTGTGTGCATAGAGCAAGCTATATCCGATTATAACACAAATATGCTTGAAAAAAAGGTGTCTAGATCCATTGGCGGAGGTATAGAATATTGGAACTTTATCTCTTCGTCGCATTGCTGCTTGTAACCTAACCTCAGCATCTCAATGAAACAAACGTTTGAAGCAGTTTCGTAAGTAATAACGTTTAGTATTCTCGAAGGGATTTCGTTGCCAGGTTACCGCGCCATGCGGCGAGCCCCTAGTACTCTTGAAGTAACGACTGGGGTGGGGGGTAGAATTTGATTCCATTTACGCTTAAATCCCTACCGTAAATCTGAGAAATAAGAAAATAATGTACTGCAAGGAACGTACCAAGTAGCAGTCATCAACCCGCAGTAAGGTAATGAAAAATTAGAGATGTCACTGTCCTGAAACAAACACCAAAATGTAAAGACGTAGGGGGGGGGGGAAGTAAGGCATGACGCCAAGAACTTTTAACCCAAGCACAAAATGTGGGAGGATGGATGGAGGGGAGGAAGCCTGGTTCAAGCCAACCGCTTTGTCTTCGGGAAAAAACTAAAGAAGAGTGTGGATAGAAGGCTGTGTCAGTCCCCGAACCGTCTGGACAGTGAATAAATGAAAACTCTCGACTCCTGCCACGAACCTAAATCAGATTTCCCAGTCCAGCCAGTATCCTAGTCACTATATCGAATGAGATATACCGGCTTCTACCAGCTGAACACTCCTAACGTTGATCTGAATAAGCTCGTCCAAATCCTCTCACCACAAGGCTCTTCCAGCTTCTCTCACAACTCAAGGCTCCTCCACCTCCTCTCACCATTTAAGGCTTCTCCACCTCCTGTCACCACTCAAGGCTTCTCCACCTCCTGTCACCACTTAAGGCTTCTTCATCTCCTCTCACCATTCAAGGCTTCTCCACCTCCTGTCACCAATCAAGGCTTCTTCACTTCCTGTCACCAATCAAGGCTTCTCCACCTCCTGTCACCACTCAAGGCTTCTTCACCTCCTGCCACCAATCAAGTATTCTCCACCTCCTCTCACCACTCAAGGCTTCTCCATCTCCTCACACCATTCAAGACTTCTCCACCTCCTGTCACCACTCAAGGCTTCTCCACCTCCTGTCACCACTCAAGGCTTCTCCACCTTCTCTCACCATTCAAGGCTTCTCCATCTCCTCTCACCAATTAAGGCTTCTCCACCTCCTGTCACACCTCAAGGCTTCTCCACCTCCTGTCACCAAACAAGGCTTCTCCACCTCCTCTCACCACTCAATGCTCGTCCACCTCCTGTCACCCACTCAGTTTTCCATTTGACAGTCGCAGATGGAGAAAGCAACGGCGTAATAATTTTAGGCGGATGGCAATGGCCAGGCCATGCAAGGTGTAGGCCTGCAGCCACTCGATTGCTGGGAATGCGGGTTCGAATTCCGCTGAAGGTTTGGTTTGTATTTGTTTTGCGTTTTGTAGGTAGCGGCCTCTGTGACAAGCTGATCACTCGTTCAGAGGATTTCTACCGTGTGTATGTGTATGTGTGTATATGTGTGCGTGCATGTGTCTGTGTATGTGTGTGTGTGATGTGTGTATGTGTGTGTATGTGTGTGTGTGTGTGGTGTGTGTGTGTGTTGTGTGTGTGTGTGTGTTGTGTGTGTGTGTGTGGTGTATATGTGTGTGTTTGTGGTGTGTGGTGTATGGGTGTGTGTGTGTGGTGTGTGTTTGGTGTGTGTGGGTGTGTGTGTATGTGTGTGTGTGTGTGTGTGTGTGGTGTGTGTATGTGTGTGTGTGTGTGTGTGTGTGTGTGTGTGTGTGGGG
>Ga0123354_10019551_pt1 | contig 10635 bp, 8 predicted proteins | sample TergutLab28metaG_2_FD_97872 | JGI IMG/M metagenome (GOLD analysis project Ga0123354, IMG submission 97872) | Labiotermes labralis P4 segment gut microbial communities from Petit-Saut dam, French Guiana - Lab288 P4 | ecosystem: Host-associated > Arthropoda: Insects > Digestive system > Gut ...
AATCTTATGTTTATTGGACCGTGCATCATTGTGATAGTTGAAGAATAAAAGGCCAACTTGATGTCACTTGCTATTTTATTTCACTTCTTATGTGCTCAACATGTTTCGGACATTAATATATCCATCATCAGGAGCTTGCGACAGCCGCACCAAATCTCCAACACACAACGAACCTAGAACAAAACGACCAATGTGCTAATTCAACAGCACAGTCGCAAGCTCCTGATGATGGATATATTAATGTCCGAAACATGTTGAGCACATAAGAAGTGAAATAAAATAACAAGTGACAACAAGTTGGTCCTTTATTCTCCAATGCTTGCGTAATTTTCAAGGCACGTACCCATAAAAATAAAACGCTACTTTGCAACACAAACACATTTCTGTTCCTTCACTTGTATCTACTGCCGAACAGTGCAACACACATACACCAGTAAGGACCTAATGTATGCAGCCACACTACCACCGTATTAACCACACATCGCTGTATTTTAATAGACTATTTTAATAACTGTAACTTTAGGAAGCACGAATTAATGCGCTCCCTGATGATGGTGTAACTGTAACACCGAAACATGTCGAAGCTGTTTTACAGGGTGATTTAAAACGATGGACTCAATTTCATACGTCTATATTTCCTGAACTATACATAGTATATGAATGATCTACATAACATTTGAAAGAAAAAGTCCTAAATTTTCAAACATCATCGCTAGAGGACTCACTTATTTCACAGCCGTGCAGCAGCGTCGGTTGAGAACAAAATGGCCACTATGCAGCACAAGTTTTTTGCGTGTATTAGAGGAGAACGTGAAAAGAATTCAAGAGAGTTTTGAGCGTAGCCCACGCAAGTCAACCCGTAGAGTGAGCAGAGAACTTGGAATACCGCAACCAACTGTCTGGCGTGTGTTGAGACGCTGTTTACTGTTCAGTTGAGTACATATTTTTTAATTACACTGAGATGTAAATTTTAATGTAAATTTTAATATTTTTTTTAAGACACCTCACTAGTGCATCAGTTGGTGAATAAATAAAACTTTGGTAATATTTCTGTTTCTTCGTTTGTAATTGATTTAACTTCTCGGTCAGTAACACACGCTACACAGCGTCGAATAATTAGCCGATAAAAGAATTGTGAAGTAAAAGGAAGAGAAAGTAAACGATTAATATTTATTTTAAGATAATGTGGAAAAATGTACTCCAGGGAAACTGAGTAAAATCATGATAATCCTCTGTCTCAACTAAGACTCGAAACGGGTAACTCCAGAATACACGTCACAAGCTTTGCCAGTAGAGTCGACCTTCTCCGCGAACCCCGCTCCCACACACCAGCACAGTCGATATGTGCTGAAAAGCTGGCGCAGTTCAGACACATGACGTAGCCGAACCCCAAAATTACTTACATTTGTAAGCAAATGTGGCATGTCGGTTAGCGAAGGCGTCAGAGGAACGCTACGGAGTGTGTGGCTGAGGGTACAGCGTCTGAACGACAAGCAATTTGAGGGAATAGACGCCAGGTGACAAGAGACGCTCCTCGTCGCGATTTTGCACACATACAACATTCAACACCAAAATCACTTTGAAGGGAAGAGAGGATTTATAGAAGACGCGTCGTGATGACTGCAGGTAAAACCGTGTAAAGAAAAACCGACTTGAAGCACAACATATACTTAGTATATTTCGTCAACCGCTACATGTTTCGGACGTATCTAGGTCCATCATCAGGAGGTATAACAGTATGTCTGTCTGTTGTCCTTGTTGGATTGGAACAATCCTACTAGGACAACAGACAGTCATCTAAAAAGAATAATAAGTACCATTGTTGTATCCATACGTTTGTACCTCCTGATGACGGGCCTAGATACGCCCGAAACATGTACAGGCTTATTAAATATACTAAGAATAAGTTGCGCATCAATTTGGTTTTTTACACGATTATATCGAGATGCACGGTCAACAAAACTTTTAAAAAATGCAGGTAAAACGTTGTGGATCGGCAAGTGCCGCAAATAAGCTAGACACGTAGTTACATTTATACTTACGAAGACGGACGAATTAAAAAAAAACATGAAAAAAATATACGTAAGTGTAACAGGACAGCGCCTATATAGCAAAGCCATTAACTCTTTAAACGCCGAGTTTAATCCCATCTGCCATTTGCTGGCATTATTAAGAGCTCACCATATTCTCCACGATAGCAGGATGAGGGTTAAGGACGGTCCTTTTTGGGAAGCGAACAGTCGCTTACATGGCAACAAAATTCACTGCCTTTTATACAAACAAAAAATTCGTTACTTCTTCCAGACGAGCTCGACAAGGCATCATAACCTAAGCCAGATTAATCCACTCCAATACCCAAAACTGTACTCTTATTCTTCATGTATACTTGTTTTAAGTTTCCAGGCCTTCTCAACTAAAATTTTGTAAGTATTTCTGCCTTCCTAGAGAATTTTACGTATTCTCCCCATTGCATCCACTGTGATTCAGTCACCCTAACAATATATACTGAATATTACAAATTCCGTACTCAGCAGCAAACAGGTATTTTCCCGCCCTCCTGTTACGGTTCGCTCTGTTACATCTCAGTGTTTACCTCAACAGCCCGTTCTCCATCACGATCAATTTCGTCCTTTCCTCTAGACAGAAAATCAATTTGCACCACCACAAAACCACAATTAAACACTGCATCAAACATAATAAAGTAAATAGACTTCATTACTTACGTTGTAAATGCCATAGATGAACGGATTGTAACAACTGTTGCTCATAGCAAGCCAATCGCAGCAGAACCAGATGATGTTAATATAATGGTACCTGAAAAGGGTAAAACGTTAGCCTAAAGAAGACTCATGCCATATTGGGTACTCAACTCTGCGTATAAAAACACAGACACACACACACACACACACACACAAATATATATATATACACAGGATTATTCAAAATGATTGTCGGGGTGTTAACAATTTGTCATATACAATACACCTCATTCTCCAGATGCAACCCCATGTGATTTCTTTGTACGAGGTTACGTCAAGGATCAGGTTTATGCTCCTCCTTTTCCCACCGCAAGTATCCCGGAACTGAAGGTTGTTACATGCTACAAACAGTTGGAACGAACTTTCTTATCGTGTTGATGTTTACAGAATCACAAAGGTTCACATACAGAGCACCTGTAAGGTATTTAACAAAAACTTGGGAGTGTTGTTTTATTAAATAAAAAAAAACATGTACTCCTATCTCAAGTGTATTGTGTATGACTAGTTGTTAAAACTCGGACAATCATTTTGAATAACCCTGTATATATATATATATATATATGTCACTAAGGTTTTGTGATTCGGCGCGACAATAATCTGCATTCGATCACATTCATTTATATAAAAGTTAAAGTGATCCCGTTACAGGCCCGGTGTGGCCCAGACGGTGAGTAGAGGTATAGCTCTACTCTTCCATGACTGCGGCACTAGAAGGGGGTGGGTGGTCAGCAGCACGCCCCGACTGCACTTAACTCGTGGGAGAGACCCGCTACCCATTTTACAGAAGGCTGGGTGGGCCCCAGGGCCGGTCTGAACGGGCGGAAAATCTCATCCTCACCGGGATCCGATCCCGGACCGCCCAACCCGTAGTCAGTCGCTATACTGACTGAGCTACCCGGCCCACACATTCATTTATATATTTTACGAAATATCTCGCCAAAAGTAGGCCATTGTCAGATACCACCCATTACAAAAACCGAGGTAAATATTGTGTATATGTTTGTAGTTTCTTAGTTAGACGTGTGGGTCGCTAGAGGTAACATTATGTTGCGATATTTAATTCTTTTTTTCTGTTTCCTTTGCTTGGTAACAATGGATCTTTAGCCCTGTATATATATCTATTTGGACATCAAGTGTCGTCCTTACTCTTACGTCATAATTATAAGTGACGTTCACGTGTATCGATTTTACTTAGATTTTGTGAATGTGACCAAATGAACGTTCATGTTGTGCCGATAGAGACCTTAGTGGGACGTCAAAAGTTAAGACGTATCTATGAAGCCATAAAAAAGGAAAGAAAGAAAGACATTTATTTCAATATTCCAACACATAAAATACAGCGAAACAATATTAAAATTTATCCCCACTTGTTTCAGCCAATCCTCACGGGATTTGCCGAAATAATGTGCGCACAGATTTTAATATTGTTGTACAGTATTGATTTTTTTTGGTCCAATGCCACCACATGTCCATGTGGACTTCGTGGTCCTCCCTCCTGGGCATGGCAGGAGTGTAACCGACTTCTGAGGTTGGGACGCCCATGAGGCGCAGTTACGTTGTCCCGATTATGTGAGTGGTGATATAGGAGGATGTAGTGCCAGTAGGACCCTTAAACCTAATTTCTACCAACCTACCCAGACCATGGTCACCGCGGGAATCCTCTCCTTCAAGGAAAAATTCCCATGGTAGAGCCGGGAATCGAACCCGGGACCTCATGATTAGTGGTCAGAGACTCTGACCACCAGACCACGAGGCTGATCTACTGTATTGAACATAATTCTGTGTACTTTGTTAGGTTTATTGTAGTAAATACTCAAGACAGTATACTGTCAAAAGTTACTATTAAGAAATAAAGCAAGACAAATTTAGAGATTAGCATGAAAGTAATTAAACAGATATTTCATAATAGACTGAATAGGAGACTCGCTACGGGCTGGACGGTCCGGGGATCGAATCTCGGTGGGGGCAAGATTTTCCTCACCTGTCCAGACCGGCTCTGAGTCCCACCCAGCCACCTATACAGTGGGTACCGGGTCTTTCCCGGGGGTAAAGCGGCCGGGGCGTGGCGTTGACCACTCTTCCCCATTTAGCGCAGAGGTTAAAGAAGGAGTAGAGCTATACCTCTACTCCCCTTCTGGGCCTTCGTGGATTGTTCTAAGGTGAACTTTACTTTACCACTGTATAGGAAATGAAGTCGAACTCGATTAAACTTCATGATTAAAGAATAAATATTTTGTGTAATTATAAACTAGTGCTCTTCTAAGCGAAGAGTATAACGTTATGGTTAACATGGAGGACTTATTTAAGTAGCACACCAACAAAAGCACACATATAATTTTTAAAATTTAAAATTTAAATTAAAACACTTAAAACGCTCCTACATATTTCGATCATACGATCATCCTCAGGGAACATACCTTGTTCCTTGCTAAAGTTACAGTTTAAATCACTGAGTGTTTTAAACTGTAACTTTAGCAAGGAACAAAGTATGCTCCCTGAGGATGATCCTATGATCGAAATATGTAGGAGCGTTAAAATGTAAATTTTAGATTATTAAAGACTATATATGTGCTTTTGTTTGGTGTGTTATTTGAATAAACTACAAAATTCACGGTGCAACGATAAAGACGGAGGAATTACTTGGCACCACAGAACATCTGACGTTATAGATGGGGTGTCGTATAAACCGATGTCGTTATAACCGGGTTCGAGTGTGTGTGTGTCAGTAATTTAACATTTTCCACTTGATCCTTTTCTAAGAGGATAATTTATCTCATTTTGATCAGACCTCTTTTCCGAGACAACACAAATATCTTCAAGTTAATATGCCACTTGGTTACATATGTCACCTGTAGGCCACTTTATGAAAAATGTATTTTATGCGTATTGGACCGTGCATCATCTTGATATTTGAATAAAGGTAGACCAACTTGATGTCACTTATTTTATTATGTCAATTTACTGCTCAACATGTTTCGGATGTTAATACAACCATCTTCAGGAGCTTGCGACTACTTGGTGTGTTATTGCAGAGGTTCAACCTGCATTCCGATACCACAGCACCAACAGCCATTCCGCTACATACCACCAACACGCCTCAAGCCAGCACAACACAGCCTATGCAATAACACACGAAGTAGTCGCAAGCTCCTGAAGATGGTTGTATTAACATCCGAAACATGTTGAGCAGTAAATTGACATAATAAAATTAATGACATCAAGTTGGTCTACCTTTATTCGAAAAATGTATTATCGCAAAGATATGTAACACTGTCTTCATTGTACACAGTGCTGTCACTCTGTCACTATCTGGGTTCAACATTTCATATTAGTGTGTGTTTCAAATGGCGGTTCGCCTTTCGAAAAATGTGTATAAATTAGATTGGATTTCACCGTGAGTTAAGGAGTTAGCTGACAGCAAAGTCACACGTCACTCTCGTGGCACTCAAACAGTGAAGTGGGTAGAATAGGAAGACCGACCACACACCCAGGTTTTCGCCGAAGTGTAAACGAGTTATCCGCTCTCTTGGGAATTTTTCGTAGGGTCGAATGGCAATTTCTTTACATATCAGCCCCATCTTCAAGGGCCCGATAGGTTTTCTCGAAACGTCGGTAAGAAACTAACACTGCACGTTGCGTAAAATCCCAAAACAGCGCAGATATCACAGAATCTGTCATTATACGGAGAAGCAGTATCGTGTTAAAAGCCTTCCATTACCTGAGGTACGCATTATGCAGCTACACGACATTAAACGAATTTTATGTATACACAACCGTCTTCCTGAAGATGGACCCTCGGATTCGAAACACGTAGAAGACATCGTAAATTAAAATATTAATCTACAAAGTGTGCAATTTGATTGTTTATATTGTATTATTGTATAACAACATAAACGCCGCGATAATCACACTTTCAATGCGACAGGACCTGGTCTCAAATCCCGCCTCGCGTTCTGAATGCGGTTCTTTGTGATTTTCTTCAGTAACTCGAGACAAATGTTGCGAATAAACCTCAAAGTTACAGGCTGGACGTTCCATAAGTCGAATCCCGGTGGGGGACGAGATTTACCGCGCTCTACAAGCCCAGGTCTAGGGCTCACCCAGCCTCCTATAAAATAGGTCCTGGTTCATTACCGCAGATAAAGCGGCAGCGGTGAGGCATTAACTATCCACTTCCCTCCAGCGCCGAAGTTTAAGAAAGAGTAGATCTATAATTCTATTCCCCCCACCCCCGTCTGTGACCTCACGGCAGGTTATAGTGTGAACTTCACCTTTTTACTTCATAACTCCTTCAGTTAAGCCGCTGAAACTGCAAGACAAGCAACGTTAACTGAAGAATAAAAACCAACTAGATGCCACTTCTTATTTTATTGTACTTTTTATAGGCTCAGCATGTTTCAAGCATTAATATGTCCCTCATCAGGAGCTCGCGACTATAACGTTGATTACCACATTGGGCGTTTCATTCTTGGTTTGCTGTAGGTTGGAGCCCTGCAACTTACAGTAACCCAAGAACGAAACGACCAATGTGGTAGTCAATATTATAGTCGCGAGCTGCTGATGATAGGCATAGTAATGCCCGAAACATATTGAGCCTGTAAGAAGTACAATAAAATAAGTGGCATCTAGTTGGTTTTTATTCTTCAGTTATCACAATGATGTACGGTTCAACAAACATCAAATTCACAAGTAAAGTCGTCTCTGATAAGGCTGTGAGGGCGTATAGGGGAAACGGAGGTACAGTTCGACTCATTCATAACCTCGTCACCAGATGACGACAAGTAGACATAAGGCCCTGGCCGCTTTATCCCTGGAAAAATAACCCCGTTACCCACTGTGCAGTTGGGCCGCAGAGACGGTCTGAACGTCCTAGAGTAAAATGACTTCCCACAGCCGGGATCCAAACCCAAGGCTCTAGCAAGTCGCTATAGTGCCTACGGTACATTACCCTCTTATTCAAGGCTATGTAGACCGTGATGATGACAGAGACGTTACATATATCCATAAACAAATTAATAAATGAACAGAGTTTTTGGATTCGACTCAACTCCCAAAATATAGTGTGCAGTAAATAAACCTCAAGCAATGGATTACATCCAACATAAAATCTTCTTCACCAGACATAAAGTAATAATCGGTGACAGTTTTAAAGAGAATAATAAGTTCATGTGCAAGCAAACACAGCTATAAATTCATAGAACACAGTCCTTATTTCACAGAACAATAAATGCTATATACAGAGTTATTCGAAATGATTGTCGGGGTTTTAACAACTTTCCACCTCGTTCCCCAGATGCAACACCATGTGATTTCTTTTAATGGAGTTAGGTCAAGAATCAGGTTTATGTTCCTCCTCTTCTCGCAAGTATCCCGGACTGAAGGTACGAATCAGAACCGCCATTGAAACCAGCACCTCTGACATGCTACAAATAGTTTGGAACGAACTCGATTATCGTGTTGATGTTTGTATAATCACAAAGGGTTTACATATAGAGCACCTTTAAGTTACGTAACAAACACTTGGAGTGTTGTTCTATTACATCAAAAAACATATATACTCCTATCTCAAGTGTATTGTTTATGACAAGTTGTTAAATCCCCGACAATCATTTCGAATTATCCTGTATTTCAATACGGCGTTTACCCATTTATATCCGGGAAAATGTCTTGCAGCACATTGTAAGTCTGCAGCGGCAACCAGCAAAGCGCAAACAAAGCAACTACTATCACAAGCATCTTGATAACCTGCAAACCAAAAACAAAAGCACTAAGTCCCCATGAAATTGCCATACTACTTGCTATTCACGTAACAGATAAACTATATGTGTGGGGGAATATAACTCAGAACCTTTCGGGTGTTTAAAAAAATATGGTGACATAACAATTTCAAACTGAAATTTATCTATGTCGTATACAAAATCTCCCTTCAAACGACAGAGAGAGTACAATCATCCCTAACAAAGACCGAGTGATTGATGTTTTAGAGGGGCCCCCGTACATTTACTATATTATACAGGGTCATTATTGTATCCGGCTTGTATCGCTGGTCACTTCACAGACCGTTTGCAAGGCGGCATGCAGCGCAGCGCTTGCCGCCGTTACAATTTGCCTTGAGTCGGTGTCAACACGTTTTATTTCAGTACTGCCTTTTATAGCAGTCTCTCGCCATGTTTTAAAAATGTGCTGAAAATGATTTCCTTCAGATTGGAGAAGCCACAGCTTGATTATTTTTTTCAAATCGTCTCCGGTTCCAGTGTTATTAATGTACAGGGCGTTTCATAATGTTCTCCGTGATTACAAACATTTATAACAAGAAACCCAAAGGACCTACGTTAATGGAATTGTTCACAGCCATAGGAAAACAGAAAAAGATTTTTTTGACAATTAGAAATGTTTGATTTGTGCACCACGGGTGACACGGCACACACCGATACCATATTCAAGTTCTTGCCACACACGCCTCAACATGCGTGCATCGATATTCTACACTGCTTCAATGACCAGTGCCTTTAAGCCAGCGAGGTCACGTGGCAATGGTGAGACGAATACTTTGCACGAAATGCACGTTGCACAGTAACCACAGACTTACCCGTGTGATATTCCAACACACAAAACAACTTCTCCGCCCGAGCGGCCATTTTCTCACTACATACACTCGCATCGCCTAGCGGTAGAAATGTGAACTACGATGAAAAAGAGCTTACTGGGAAAAAAATTAATTGTTCCTTCTATCTGTACAGGTTTCGTAAACACGTGTCCTACGGTTTTCCTATAACAAATTTTTGTAATCCCGGTGTACATTATAAAACGCCATGTATATTTTCTCTTTCAAAATTTGCTGCAAGTAAAAAATGGCACGGGTTCGGATCTGACAAACGCGCAGGCCAAAATCCCCTGCTTTTTTCCACCAAAAATACTCCTTCAACCACTCACACCAGAATTATTTGTGACTGTGTGAAATGATGAACTTGCTTGCTTGCAAAAAGGTACAGGTTTTCTCGTAACTGGATAGACGATAAAGAAAGTGTCAGAGTGCGTCTAACATATCGATTTGAATATACGTATGTGTATATATATATAGTTCACGAAAAAATATGTTCAATAATCCTAGTCGCACTTATAGCACACCACACCCCAGGCGTACGGTCGTGTAGTGACAATTAACGGATTAACAGGCTTCTCTGTAGGGACGTTATCACAGTTATGGAGCAGATAAGAGAACCAATAAATACACTCCGCGGATAAAATACAGTGTTTGTACTCTAAAGCAGACTGTGCATTCAATAACCTGTTCGTTTCAAAAGTTAGTTACTCAGGCCTGTAAAGTGGCCACGCTGTGTGCCACGCTTACAGACACGGACACTTCAAACACTGTGGACAGCGGTTCGAATACTGATCTAGACCTGAATATAGGTTCGTGTCTTCCTGTGATGTATTGCCGTGCTTCAGTCGAAGTAATGAGAGCGGCTGATTTCCTATCCACACTCCTACTAATATATTTAATAAAATTGTGTTTTATAATAAATTTCGAATTTTAATAGACGAAATGTCTAACAAGTAACAGGACAGGCAATGTACTTGCAAAGTAACATTGAGAATCGTTCGTGCAACCATTGTTGCAGAGGGAAAGCAATAAGTGTTACATATTCTGAGTGTGTGTGTGTGTGTGTGTGTATGTGTGTATGTGTGTGTGTGTGTGTGTGTGGTGTTGTGTGTGTGTGTGGATGTGTGTTTGTGGGGGTGGGTGTGGGGGGGCGTGGTGTGGTGTGTGTGTGGGTGGTGTGGTGTGTGTGTGGGTGTGTGTGTATGTGTGTGTGTGTGCGTGGTGTGTGTGTGTGTGTGTGTGTGTGTGGGTGGTGTGTGTGGGTGTGTGTGT
>Ga0123354_10019552_pt1 | contig 10635 bp, 3 predicted proteins | sample TergutLab28metaG_2_FD_97872 | JGI IMG/M metagenome (GOLD analysis project Ga0123354, IMG submission 97872) | Labiotermes labralis P4 segment gut microbial communities from Petit-Saut dam, French Guiana - Lab288 P4 | ecosystem: Host-associated > Arthropoda: Insects > Digestive system > Gut ...
AGAGTAACACACACCACACACGCACATACACACACACACGCACACACGGACTAACACACACGCACACACACACCACACACGCACATACACACACACACGCACACACGGACTAACACACACATACACTCACACACACACACACACCACACACACGCACATACACACACACACGCACATACACACACACACCACACACACACACGCACATACACACACACACACGCACACACAGACTAACACACACACACGTTGTTTCGTAGCTTCGTGAAGACGTGGACTGCTTTGAGACTTTTGAAATTGCAGTGCCCGCATTTGCTTCCCCCCCACCCCCCATTATTTCAGTGTAAATTACTAGAAATGGAAATGTATGAATGTTACAATCGCTACAGAAAACAAATGATGTGTGGCAGTGTTAGAATGTACACTTGTAGCCCAAAAGTACGAACACATTGGAATTCACAATTCCATAGATCGTATGCAGTTTTTAAGATCCATTTAAATATTTTAATTTTGTACGTACCGTTCATGATGCGTAAATTCAGTTTATCAGGCCAACCGCACTGAACTGTGAACACGATAGATACACAGTCTCCTACATGTTTCGGCACTTCTTGAGCGCCATCATCGGGAGTTCTTTTATCAGTCTAAAGTTGTGCTCTTCGAATTGGTCCGTAATGTGAACTACTGTCACTCACTAAGAGTCACTCACTGGCACACATAATAAAATTTGATGACAATCCCAAGAAATACCAAATCACACAATATTCAGATGTTAAACCAACAACATAAGTATTTACTTCAGGCTCCCTTTAGGCTTTAGCTAGGGGCTCCACAATCTTCACAGGTGGTAATTGAACGTCAAAGTCAACTAGCGACCTAAATATGGGTGGAGTCCTGAGGTGTGATGTGTGTACACTCCGAATGGAGTAGAGGTCTAATTTTCTCGAGACTCCTGTTAATATCATTTCTCATACTTACAAATAATGATGTCCTGTGTTCATACATTATTCCATCCGATGTTTTTCGTAAGCCACTAATACGAAGTGAGGTCCGTGGCACAGGCCTTATTGCTGGCTATCATCGTCTTGGCTTGCAGGAAAATTACAACGCCTTTCTTCAGGGAGTGGGCTACTGGAAACCTGATTTACGCTGTCGAGATATAAAAAAGAAAGAGCGAAAATAAGAAGAAGGCACAAGAGAGTGGGAAATTGGGTTCAGCCCTATCAAGTAACACTGCAGTCCTGGGAGTAGTAGCTTCTCAAACCGTAGAAAATCGCCGCAGTAGAGCGGTATAAAATAAAACGAAAAAGAGGAATATTTCTACATGAACACCTTCCATTACCACGTTCGAAGTCAGAAGTTTCGATCTCGCCTTACCTGACTTCGGTGCGGTTACTGGTTTATTCCTTACTTAAAAGTGTAGCTAATCTGGTCTCCTGCTACACTGCCCGCAAAACTGAACCACAAGCAGCCAAACTGCCTTATCAGGAATCGGTACAGGGTCACATTAATAATGACAGCGAAGAAGAAGGAAATTGTGTTATAAACATGCCAGCTGTTACTCCTAAAGTACTGAAACTGTTAGCTTACGATTGGGGGGGGGGGGATAAACGCGTAAATGAAAAAGACTTGGTAGGTAATCTCCTTTGAAAAGAACCACTTCGGTAACCAGAAAAGATAGGAGGGTAACTTTAAAATATCTCTTAGGAGGTTAGATAGAATTGGCCATGGACAGTTATAGGCTTTGGTATTACAAGATTTTGTCTTGGCGTTATGGAGTTAGTTTGGTTAATAAAAGAGTAGTTAACTGAATTAAAGTTCATTTCGTGAAGTAATGAGAAGTTAATTCCATTCAGGTTACTTAAAGTAAACCATAATATAAAGTTTAATGTGGCAGATGGCCTACCGCTACTCTTAAAAGGCTACCAAAGTGATCCACTTCTTCATTTGGCTCTAACTTCGGAGACCTTCTACACTCCCATCCTTAAGAGGAGTTTTTTTTAAATTGTTATTAAACGACATCGGCGTTTAATTACAATAACACCCGGTCTTAAGATTAACGAACTATTTTGCTCTGATTTAAATAGCTAAATGATTATTAACTTCAGCGGTTCTGCCTGTTTGGTTCTGTTTGCTTACGCACTGTCGTTTCCTCTGTTGGCGGTGATTGCTGCACTGACAGTATGCACTGTCTTAAGAGAAGTGAGCAGGAAAGTTACACACTGATATACAGTTGCATAGAGCGCGAGGTTTCATAGCAACATTTAGAACGGATTCCCCCCCCCCCTTCTTGTGGTATATGACGACGCTTTAAGTAGATGAGTCATCGTACATATTTCAGACCTTTAACCTTTTGACGCCTAATGTCAACTATAGTGGTCATACCGCACCGCTAACCTCTAAAGTTGCATTTTTTATATTTATTCAATTGAATATTTTAAACATGATATACAGTCTCCGTTTTTTTTCTCTTCAAAATGCGGTTTGTTTCATAATTTTAAAGTATTTGGTTCCTGTATTATTCACATTTTATATAAAGGGTGTGCTAAAATTAAAAAAATAATTCCGGCGCCAAAAGGTTAAAGTGAAGCCATTACATTGTCTCTCAACGTCGGGAGCCGATTACCCATTGACATGGCATCATATCTTCATAATATCAGCCATACCGCTGCGTAATCCTCACATCTCAGGTAATGCCATCCCTAATATGAAACCAACATTAATATTAGCAGTTCTACGTAACGATGGATACCTTAAAAATAGGCTGTGTGTCGTGGATGTTATCTCCACACATTCCGTCTAAATACTCTGCCTTCACCGTAGGTCAAAAAAGTTGAAGACAGTTACAGTCCGCCGTGGAAGACCGACTGATAGTAGAAGGATAAATACGTTCTGAAGTGAAGTGTAGCCAACATAGAGAAAAGTCCCAAATAATAGACTTGGATTAGGAAGGAAATTTGCTGAGGTAGAAATGTCGCGCCTGGCAACAACGCCCCTAAAATTTAGATTGCCAGATTATAGTGTTAAGGAGTCCGAGGTGTTGTCTATACATGAATTCAGTTACCACAATCCATGCACTGTGGTGAGTTCTTGTGCCACATTTCTGCTTAATCATGGACGTCACTGCTGTAGGTGACGGACAGCTGATTGATGACGGTCACATGACGTCACATCCACCAGCAAAGACCATTTAGTGCAGTTTTAAAACATGTGTTGCTCAGTTAGAAAAGAAGACAAAAAAGAAAGCAAATAATTTAAAAGAGAAGATGGTCATGTAAGATAGAAACACTGTAACGGGACTGTATATAGCGACCTTTGTTCTTCATATGGGGCATGTTATGTTCGCTATAGCACCTTTTACGTCAGTGCTTGTAGGTGTTTTATAGTCTTACTTTTTAAGTTATCCTCGTGAAGTTTTTCATCTTCATCGCATAGTTCTGAGAGTGTTTATGTTCAGAATCTGGTTTTACAGGGGTAGTAAGTGCCTTGAAGACAACGGGACGGAACACAACTTGTTCGCATGAAGTAACAACCAAAGCAATTCACACATTTGCATGCACTTTGCAAGTTAATAAGGAAATTGTCATAAGAATAATTCGAAAGACGTGTTCTGACCGCAGGTCACAAAACGCAACTTCTGAAGGCGTAAACTTTAAGCCTACTTATCTGTTAGTAGGATTATTTTTTGTTTTATTTGTGGAGGACTAAGTAACTAAATACAGGTTCTGTATGTGTTAAATTTGTTGGATATAACTTCAAAGATTTGCATGGTTGCCATGTTGATCTACAAACACAATTCGGCACAGTACATACACAGTTCTAGCCGTTTATTGAATATCTCCGACAAACCAAAGAAAACGAAAATTTTAAATTTCGCAAGAAACATTACCCAATCAAATACTACGTATTCTCGGTTACCATACACCGTTTCAGGATTTAAAAGTATTTGAAGCTAGTTTCGGTTCCTAGTTTCGCGTTCGGGTGTCCGCCATGTTATTCTTACTGACTGTAGGGAATTAGACATATGGCTTTGAGTTATTATTGCCAGGTTATGGTTCGTTCAAACGCTGAAATGAAGACACAGACACGGGCATAGGGCGTGAAGATCTCAGAAACCTAAGCTTTTCCTTTTCTAGTAAGCACACGATTATCTAATCATTGGGTTTATTTGTAATTTCTGGGTTACGGTACGTGATTTTGTATGTACTGCATTTGTTTATGGGTATGCCATTGAAACTGTAGCATGTACACACAAGTGGTGGGTGGTTATTGTGCCGATGTCTTTGTATTTAACTGGAGAAAGAACAATTATGTTAGAGGTTCCGCGTGAGTTTAGCCGTCGGACGCCTCTGAAAGGTAATTGAAATGCAAATGGTAAGGTAGGCCCATAAACTGTTCAGCTCCATTGGCCAGACAGGTGAACAATCAGCATCAGACACCTAAACGTGCCTGCACTGCCATCTGCACGTCATAGATCCAAACATCCAAGGCATTTTATAAAACACGCTAGGGAAAAGAACAAAAAAAGAAGTCATGTTGAAAATTCGTAAGAGAAAGCATTTAGCATCTCTAAAGCCCCATCTGTTCCTTTTTGTTTTCCAGTACAAACTTCCTTGGGTTAAGAACGATTTTACAAATGCTCTCCGAACGTTTTATCAACGTGGTCAATTTGAAAACTTTCAGATGTGTGACAGTCAGACACGGGAGGGTGTGTACATTTAGTCATTTGTTTCAAAAGATAAATAACTTTCATATTGTATGAATTTTACTTCGCCATCGGTGGCTACTTGCCATTATGAAACAGTCGGTACAGTGCAACTAAACCATTGGTCGTAAGAGAATTAGGCAAAAATACGCAATCAAAATTAATTAATTCCTCGAGCTTGTTTCAGACATTTGGACTCTGTCGTACAGCCTTGAAAGTGGGATGGTTTTGGGCTACCCTGTGGATCGTTGCGCCGGTAAGGGCAGACTCCCTAAAGTCCCTGCGTCAGTTCTTTTGCCACGTGAGTGCATGGGCCGAAAGGCGCTCACTTCACCTCAAACAATTTATTTGTCTTGTCAGTTGTGTAGTTAGGCGGTATAACAATGCTTCCCAGGTGAAGTGATAATATCGTTTATTACAAAATCTGCAGTTTCTGGTTAATGAGGGTGGATAACTTAAGAACCCCTTTTTATCCGGCTAATATCACTGAAATGAAGGTATTAAGATGCGCAAAAACTCCAAACAGGGTGACATAATAGCAAATATCCTTCTGTTTCTTGAAGGAAAAGGTCTTGATTAGGCATGTCAAACCAGTCTGATTCTTTAACGCGAAAGTAAATTGCAGTGTTTTGTGTTTTTATACCATAATATACAGAATGTTTATTTACATTATTATGTTCGCCAAAAAAATATATAATTTATTTGTGGTGACTTCTGACGTCCTCTTTATTCTACTCGGACACGCTGAACGAGTTTCGCTTGTCATAATAAATATAAAAATGATATTCTTACTGTCAGCACTTTGACACCGAGGCTTCCGGACTTTGTTACCTCTGTGCTTCCTGTTATGAATTAAAAAATGTGTAATTTCCGTCCTGGACGACATTTTTAAACCACGTGTGTATCAGTTTTTGCTAAAATTAGCAGACTGTGTGGGTCTCATCCGTTTATATGTAGGCCTATAATACTATATATATATATGTTGTTAACATATCTCGCCTTCATATTTTCTAAAGGCACTTTACCGTGATTTCAGACGGTATCAACCCAACATTTATATTCTTGCTCTGAGATTTGAAGTGGTAAACATAAAGTAACGTTCCGTCCGAGTAGCCGTGGTGATAAATTACTTTCCGCCATGCAGAAGTTTTAAAGCAGTTAACAGTTGTTTTTTACGGTAGAATCTTGCAAACTGTTACGACCTGCATTAGACCGACACGATTGTAAAACGTTACGGAAAGACGCAAGGAAATCTCGTCAGAATGTATTCTGCACCACACTTACCCTTTCCTTTCTGGTCTGGAGACATTACTATGTCGAATATTGAATATTACGTCCAGCGTAATTAGCAGAAACAACGATATAATTTCTAACCCTGTTGGAGGTTACAGTGGAGGACAATCATCCCTCCATGTCCGAGGAACGTTTTTCACAGCAATAAATTAAATATTTTTCAGCCTTTTTTCCTTCGTGCAGTCTTTGGACATCTAACCCGCATGTGTTAGGTTAGGTACACGCAGTCTGCATCTCATCAATTGCAGCGTGTTAAGTTTTAACACCAATGTCCCCCCACTCTCCCAAAATAAGAAACTAATTGGTGTCACCAATACAGACGTGAGCTGTAAGGAGACTAAAGTGTAATAGACATTTCATTTTAAGTGTACATACATTTAATCAGATAGTTTGCGATTATTCGAGAACGCATCTGCGAGTAATGAAATGTGCCTGTATACTAAATTCGGAGCTTATCTTGTAATGCTTGACTGGACGCTGAAGAGGGAGCCACCAGTGCGTCGTTACCTTACTCATAATTTTCTCCATTGTAAGAACTCCCAAGTCTTACACTGGGCATTCAAAACTAGTTCTTTATCTTACTGCCATTCCTTCAGAGGAACGATGTAGGCTGCTGAGATCAACATGCCGTGCTCGTGCGAGGATTTGGGCAGGCGTATTTCATCACTCAACCTGTTGACCGTTTTCCGTGATAATCGGTATGAACGGTATGTCACTGGAGACCAAATCGACGCATTGTTTATAAGTTCCTGCAATCATAAATCACAGTATAATGGAAGTGCAGACTTGTCGGCCGGGCAATGTGTTCAATGAGTTCTCGGAGAAAACCCAAACCAGCACTTTTGCTAGGATATGGGGGAAACTCTTACCGATAGTAACTGGCGACTATCCAAACCCGGACGTACCGCTGTTGGTACGATATGATGAAACCCAAACTGTTCAGCGCAGAATTTACTGAACAGGCAGGCTGGTAGCCAATAAAGGAACTGTTGGAAAATTGTATGTAGTCAAACACAACTGTGTCACAGGAGGTGTATTTAATGACTATATAATGGACGACTGCATATTGGCCTCCGCACGACTACAGAAATTCATACCTGCCGAGCACACCCCCACAATAGCTTTATTTTTCTGTATCTGTTTTTGTTTTGTGTAGTTTTTATTAGATACCTGTTTTTGTTTTTTGTTTTTGCTAATAAGGTCCGTATGTAGAGATCTCTACACCACGTGCGCGCGCATGCTTATAGTAAGATCTTAAGTTCCCATAAGACAACCTGAAGATGGCCAGTACAGGCCGAAACATGTAGTTGTCCATTATATACTCATTAAATACACCTCATGTGACACAGTTGTATTTGACTACATACAATTTTCCAAGTTTCACACACACACAACGGGGATGACACACTTCCTAAAGGAACAGTTGATTTACCATTTCAGTATGACGACAGTGTCTGTGGATACTAACGCCTTATATTTACGGTTTAAAATTTATAACTTTAGGTCTATTGGCTGAGCGAAAGAAACTTGTATATTTCTTCTACCAGACAGACACTTTTTATTCGTTCCGCCCAGAATTTTGTTTTTGTTTTTAAATAACCCTTCATACTGTTTCCTCATGTGAGTCAGAAGCTGCGCTATACTGCTTTACCCCTGCTCACTTTTCCCCTTTATGAATTTTTCCGCACTATCCTTGGGAGATATTCTCGGTACACACTGGTAATAGAGATACCCACTCCTTTAATTCGCTTAAACTGAAAACTGCTGTAGTCTTTTGTATATTGATTTGTTCAGTCCTGCCTCTGAATTTCAACAAGAAGATCAGAACAGTTCAATTGTGGCCCCCTACAGAGCGGAAAGAAGAACCTGGTTTTATTTTCATGTACCCGATTACCCCCTCTGACCGTTCATTAATCTCTCAGTAGCTAAAAACCAATGAGTGAAGAGTGACCAGTGAGTGGTGCCTAAAGCAACCAGCATGCGGTCTATGATAGTCAAACTCCTAGAAATCTTTCAGCGTGTGCAATGAACCAAGTGTCTTTCCCGTCTTTTGTGACTTTGTAAAGAGGGTGTCAGATCTTTTGTGGGCCCCAGGTTGAACAATAAAGCCTGTTGTTTTTTTTAGGGACAACTTGTATTGCTTTGGTAGAGAGAGGGATACTGTACATACTGTACGTATTGTACATACTGTACATACAAGTGGTTTTCCGCTACAACTTCATGTGTGTGGAAGTTGCTGTATGCTCACATCGCTTCTCACAGATATCTGAAGTGTTTACAAATATTTATATTGTATGATCTGTTACATAAGGTTCAGCTGTAAATTAATCTGTTTTGATACAAATCAAACTGTTAACTAAAATTATTTCGAGCAGGCAGACATGAACAAATACGTGTAATTGTGTGTTTGCTTGCACGCGCATATCTGTGGGTGAACTTAATTGATTTGACACATATGGTTGGAGAAAATAAGCGAGTTTTGTGTAGGGAAGATTTAGGAAGAGGCTGGCGGTGAATTGATGTCGTGTGTCTTTTCGTGTAATTTTGGGTGCTTTATTTAATATGTCATAAGAATTTTATGGAGTCGTTACAGGCGTGGTCTGTGGTTGGAGTTTCGTACCTCAGAAGGTCGGAGTACTGTGACCCCGTAACCATGAAAGAACTACTTTAACACCAAATGAGTTTTTAAATACATAAATCCCATCTCAAAATGAAAATATACACATGTAAGATGAGAAATATTAATTAAATAGTTGTAATAATAGTTTTTAATCTTCCCAACAGTTCCATTTTATAAGATTATAATAAAATTGTCCATCTTTATTAAATAACACGAGAATTGGTGATGATTGTATTAATGCAAGTGTTGCTCGTTATCCGGAACAAATAAATATTTGTTTCCAGACCAAAGCCAATGACTGTGTAACCTGACGGAGCGCTATGTTATTTGTGTAACAAACACAATTCTTAGTTCGCATAGTAACATGATGGGTTGAATGAATACCATCGTTTGTCACGAGACCACCAAGTGGTTTTGGTCGGGACATAATTTAAAAAACAAAAAACGTGAGGAGTAAACGCTAAGTCATACTTTTTTGCTACATTTGTCGACAGGCTTCCAGAAGTCGTCGTCAAATTTATATCTGATTCGTTTGCTATTTAATGATAATGTATCAGTTGAAGTTTTAAATGATATGTAGGTGGTCATTTGAGATGTATGTGGAAAGAAGTGATCATTTTGTTAATATATTTTATCAGTATTCAGGTTGAAGCCTGAGGAATATCAAGACAAATTTTCAGTTGGGACATTTATGTCACAGCCTCTATTTTAATTAAATACCTAACAGTAAAACTCATCGCCGTATCATTGATCATAACCACTTCTCTTATGGCACTGTTTCTCCCTTGGCGCGACAGCCCCTATTGGTCCAGGGTCTCATCATTATAGAGCCTTCACTATCACACTCAGACACACCACACTCGGTGGGACTCCTCTGGACGAGTGATCAGCCCGATGCACAGACCTCTACCCGCCAACAAACAACACTAACAAGAGACATTCATGCCCCTGGAGGGATTCGAAACCACAATTCCAGCAAGAGAGCTTTGGCATTCCGACGCTTTAGACATTCAAATAATGCATTTCGTTAACTTCTTGTATATTGACGGAAGGAGTACATGAAAGAAAATCACGTTGGAATAGTTATCTAATTCTGGGAAGAGGTTCTGTTTGACTAACAGGAACGGAAACTGGCATTTGGCATTCACAAAGCTGCTTCTGCCACTGAACAGAGCTTGTCTTAGAAGTCTTTATGGTTAATATCTGTTGAAATTATTGGCCACGAAAGAAGTCTGACGATCGATTTGAGTTCGTGTCCTAAATATTATGTTTTCTTCATATGCAGTACTCTTTTGAAGTGTATCTTGTAAAGTACGGATATTCCTTGGAGGCAGTTTAAGCAAATATAATCAGCGAATATTGAAATTCGTTAATATTGTTTACCTTTTTAATTTTAAAAGTAACTGAATTGAATATTTGAGTCATGCGTGTTTTGTCTTTCAACAGCTTCGAGCGTCGACGTCGGTTTTCCTGTCGTCATATACTGCTGTTCGCTGCTTGCGGAAGGGCAAGCAGATCTCTTTTCCGCATTAAAATCTGTTATCCCTTCAGCTAATTTCCTTAAGGGACTAATTCCCGTATTCCTTTAATGGAACCCCTTTGATATAATGGTTGTGTGCATATGTGTGTGTTTTCTCTAGGGACAACGCTTAACAAGTTTATTGCATGTCTCGGGTCACTCAAGAGTTGCCCTGCACAGCAAGGGGAATTGCTGAGAGAATAGCCTATACACTTCAAGAGTCCACAGAAATCCATTAAAAAGGAAACCATCATACCAGAGATGTTTGATTTCCAGCCCTCGTATTATTTTTTTACAGTAAAACTGCCAATGCTAAACGGACTCACCAGTTTATCGAGGCCTTTTAACCCTGAGAAATGTATTGCGTCGAGCGTTGTTCGTGGGGGGGGGGGGGGGGGAAAAGAAGGGGGAATAATTTTTTTTTAGGGGGGGGGCCCCCCCTCTACTGCTCCCCCCACTCTTCACTGTTCCATTTTTACTCCCACCCCCCACACCCCC
>Ga0123354_10019554_pt1 | contig 10634 bp, 6 predicted proteins | sample TergutLab28metaG_2_FD_97872 | JGI IMG/M metagenome (GOLD analysis project Ga0123354, IMG submission 97872) | Labiotermes labralis P4 segment gut microbial communities from Petit-Saut dam, French Guiana - Lab288 P4 | ecosystem: Host-associated > Arthropoda: Insects > Digestive system > Gut ...
GTGGTGATACAATAGAAAAGTCGCAGGCTCCTGATGATGGATGTATTAATGTCCGAAACATGTTGAGCATAGAAGAAGTGAAATAAAACATAATAACTAGTGACATCAAGTTGGTCTCTTATTATTCAATACTGTGAAATTTACTTCTTTAATATTTGGAATAGTAAGTTCATCAATACAGTCAAAGTCGGCCCGTTTTAGGGTCTAGTTAAAAAAAAAAGAAAGGCAAATTGTTCCAATACTTAAACAACCACCCCACTTCGAAAATACACGGTAGAGTGGAGGTAAAGCTCCATGAATTTGAACGTGACCCTGGCACGAACTGTCTCAATGTAAACTGAAAGAATTATATTCCCGTCTGGCGGAATGTATATATATTACGGACTTTGTCCATCTTTATCAACCTTGCGCTTCGGAGGCCGGCTGTCACCCTCCTCAGGCTAGACATAGGTTAACAGATACTCGGTTCGGAAGCGTAGGTCAAGCTAGGATAAACCTGAGAGGATCCGCGTAGTTAGACCTATCTCACGGGTACCAACCATATCCCCGAAATGTAATATGTTTTCCTTTATATTAAGCACGGGACAGTCCACAAAGTATGGGCCGCGACAGCTCAGTCGGTATAGCAACTCGCCAAGGGCTGACCGGTCCGGGGATCGAATCCCGGTGGGGGCGAGATTTTCCGCACCCGTCCAGAATGGCCCTGGGGCTTACCCATCCTCCTACACAATGGGTACCGGTTCTTTCCCAGGGGTAATGTGGCCGGGGCGTGGCGTTAACCACCCACTCCCATCTAGCGCCTACGTGGCCTATTCTAGGGTGAACTTTACCTTTACCTTTGCAGTTCACAAAGTAAGTGATATCCCACCGTCAGGTACCTTCATACTGTTACTGAAATTCTCGTGTGACAGTAAATTCGTTTACGTGGACAGCCCCTCCGTAGTCGGACGGTGAATGAGTGGCACTCGCCTTTGCTTCGGTCATAATTCGGGGCAGGCTGACTTCTCCCCGTGGGTTAGCCAGAAAGGCCAGTTAGCTCTTACACAGCCCACATAGCGTGATATAATGCAGGGAAGAGATAAGCTACAGCACATCATTGTTACAGAATGTCGGAAAATCTGTTCTCCGGCGATACGGCATTCGAAAGCCAAGGGTGACAAGAACAGTCCGTCGTTAATATGTGATACGTTCTGCGTCTTGCCGCATAACGACGTTTCTGCCAACGATGGACCGCATATACGACGGTGGTACCATAAGTTTATAACATTATAATATAATATTAAACATAATGATACTTACCATTGTTTTACAATTGCCTACAGTATTCAGTACAGTAACATGCTGTACTGGTTTGTAGTCTAGGAGCAATAGGCTATACCATACCGGGGTGCTGATAAGTCCTTAGCCCGACCAGAATGGAAGGAACCAATCTCGGAAGCATATCAGGGAAGCGCGCGATTTCAACAATATCGAGACACGAGTTGTCCTCAAGTTTATTTCCTGCAAGGCAAGGCGCCGAAGGAAATTCACGCCATTCTGACAGAAACATTAGATTGTTTCCTTCCTGGTGGGGCTAAGGACTTATCAGCACTCCGTGTAGGCTCCCTGAGGATGGTGTAAGAACACCGCAACATCTCGGAGTAATTAATTTTGTACTACTACTTATAATAAAACCAACTAGATACACGAATTTCTCAAATTTATATTTGGAAGAAAGTCTACATGTATAGCCTAGGTGTTTAGTAGGGTATATATACTATCTAGGTCTGTGTTTGTAAGTACAATCTATGACGTTCGCACATAGACTAAATCGCCTAACGACGCATTTCTCAGAAAGTATTCCCGTCGTTAAGCGACGCATGGCTGTGCTTAGCACTCAATATCTTACACACGAGACACGTCTGCTCTGAATAATTTTGCAGACTTTAATTTTAGCAGTGTCCGTCAAGCGAACATATAAATTCGATGGACGGCAAATTTAGCGGTAAATTTAAATGTTACCAGAAAGGAATTTAATAATTGTCCAATAAGATGCAACTTATTCAGTTTATTACATTTCTGTAGGCAGCTCTACATGTTTCGGGTGTCAACACCCGAAACATGTGGAGCTGCACGGACCCATTTATATAAAAGTTACCAGAAAGAGTATTCAATTTGGTAAAGTATCTCTAAACAAAAAAAATTGTGAAATAAAAATGGCAATAAAGATTCAGGTCATCAGTCTTCCAGATTTTCATAGCATAAAGTTGCCTTTTAATTCCTATAAATTTTCCGGAAGTAATATTTTCTCTTTCAGAGCCAGGGACCCGCGGCCCCTCTCCCAGCCGCGCACTTCCCGCCCCTGCAGATACTCTCCTTCGACCCTCGAGCGTACTTCCCCATATGCCTGTAGACTCCAGTTGAAATGTGATGGCACACGGTGATGCACGGGACGGGTAGTGAAGGGGAAACTGGCGAATAATGGGGGTAGCCAGTACCCTTCACACTACCTCGGAACATGGTGTGTCCAGCATTACTACAGCTGATGCGCACACCTCGGCTGTCGGTAGTCGACTGAACTGACGTCCCCGCCGATTTAAATAGACTCGTCCGTTTCGTCGAAAGAGGAAATCTGGTTTCTGTGCGTGTGCCATCACATTTCAATTGGCCTGTACAGTCCGTGAGTCAGGCTGTGAACATTGTTGGTACAGCAGGTTTCGGAATTTTCTTCGTCAAGAAACCAATATTCCTGTTGTATCGGCCCGCTACTCCGTTACCACTCCCATAGTTCGTGTTCGCAAGCAGAACATAGCGCTATGTGACGCAATACCACGTTCTGCGGGCTATATGATGCTGACCAGGCCAGTGACTGAACGCAAAATAATGAATGCCACAAAGGAGCAGGTAGTAACGACAGTAACTGCACCTGAAAGTTCCTTTGCTAATTTGTGAAAGATAAACACTTTACTTACCTTCTTCGGTCTGCCTTACAAGGCACGTCATGTCCCAGACGAGCATAAATTGCTCCAAGATACAAACTTCGCCAACATGACGCGCTCTAGGAATGGCTAAAGGTAAAGTTACAGCTCACCCTGTAACAGACCACGAAGATTCTGAATGAAGGCATCACGATGTGCTTGAAAACCAATAAGTATTACACAAACGTACGTCAGCACAATCTATTTATTCTAGAGCAAGGCTACATGTTTCAACTAGATATTAGTCATCATCAGGCCCCTACAATTTAGTTACCAGATGCTTTGTCCACTTTGGGATCCCATAGTGTTTACACATGGATTACTTATTTGCTAAAGCTTTTAGAAAAGTTATAACTACAGAGTTATTGTTATGCTGTGTTTAGGCATGAAACCACTAAAGCATAGAATTCCTTCCGTTTTTAGTGCGCTGATGTTCACTGGATGTTCAAATATGGGATGTCGTTGTCACATTACAGTTGGTGTTGGGACGTTTCTGCTTTCCTATTTATTATGGCTAGTTGTGTTAGTTATCTGGTATCGCCTCCTGGAGTGTTTGCGCGGTGATGATGGGTGGAGTTTTCCTGGAGGTTTTTGTCGATATGCTATAACAGAAGGCCCAGAGGGGAAGTAGAGGTACAGCTCTGTTCTTTCCTTAAACTCGGAGCTAGATTGGGTGGATGGTCACCGCCACGCCGCGGCCGCCCTACCCCCAGGAAAGAACCAGTACCCATTGTATTGGAGATTGGGTGCGCCCCGGAGCAGGTCTGGACATGTGCGGACAATTTCGCCCCCACCGGGATTCGATCCCAGGACCGTCCATATCGTACCGAGTCATTATACCGACTACGCTGGTAATGGGTGGAAAGGAAAAAGTCCCAACGGCCGGAATCTCCACCGTCCATGGGACTTCTTTCCGCGGCCTCAGTATAGGTGTACCCATAAATCAAACTTCTCCATCAAACAAAGCGTTGACAATACTAAGTGAACATAAAGTGACAACACGACAGGCAGAGTTGCGTAATGACAGGTTTCATATCTGCACCGTCCACTGTATACTAGTGTTTGTCCAACCACCTACTTACCTGCTACCTTCTACCGAAATACCTACCTGCCTTACCTATCTATTCTACCGTACAACTCACCTACCTAGTACCTAAACATATACCTACCCCCACCAACCCCCTACATAACCACATACCCACATAATTGCCTACCTACCTACTTACCTACCAAACTACCCATCCATCCGTCCTTTCGTCTATCGGTCTATTCGTCCATCCGTACGTCCGTCAGTCCATCACTACGATGCTAATGACGAAAACGGCACATATTTGCTGCAAGGCGATCAAATCAAGGACGAAGAGTTGGGCTGAATTTGTAACACGCACATGCATTTCAGATGCGCACGCAAAACGGGAAAGCTGCAGGGAACAACAGCGTACCTGAAAACCGTAGGCACAGACAGGAGAGTGGTATCAAAGGAACTGGCCAACGGACAGACTGTGAGTGCGCGGACTGAATTAACTGGCTGAGGATCAGGTGCAGTGACACGACTTGTGCACGCAGCAGTATGTCATGACCAGATGAGCCCCTATTAATGTCTCAAGTAGGAAAGATTTTATCAGAAAAAGAAAGAAAAGCTGTCCACTTTGTGTGTCGACACCCCGCTTCAGAGTAAATGACACGTTACGGAGTAACCATTTTGCTAAACCAGTTTCCTGCAAGATGTATGTCACGCACTCGCATACGGTAAGTTGGCAGCAGTGATTCTGCGGTACATGATACAAACTGGTCCAGTAGGCGCCTGAATTTGCAGTGAGTCTGGTCGCGGCCAGAGGACGGGCAGGCGTCACTTACCTCTTGCACTGCGCTTATTAGCGCGATTGTATTCAGTCACTGTTTTGGACGCACGGCCACGCATTGTTGCATTTATTGTTGAATTAGAATCCTGCCTCTTTATTATTATTATTATTATTATTATTATTATTATCATCATCATCATCATCATCATCCTTGTTATCGCTTGTATGCAGGGTATTTACAAACAAACCATATTTCTAGGGTGTATAGTGTTGTAGCCAAGCCAAGCCAAGACAAGCCAAGCCAACCCAAAGCGTTAGCTGGGGCGGAGACTAACGCGAAGCGCAAGTCTCCGTCCCCCTGTCTTTTAGCCATTCCTGCGTTTGACCGCATTGCTAGGCTCCGTAACAGACACCTAAACTCGAACATGGTAATATGCTAACGCTAACGATTTTGAAGTTAGGCTGAAGGCCTCGAATGATCATGAAAAAGACTAGGGCCTAGGTTGCCCTGGACTAAGTAGTGTTGTAGTTGTTCTGTTTTTGGAATTTGTGTTCCACGTACTTTTATTTCGCCCGTGAAATATGTTTTGTACTTTTACATCAGCACTTCCCGCAGTTTGTGTGCAGTGACCAATGTGGCTGTTTTTTTTTTGCAATTCCTTAATTTCGTGCTCTCCCGGTCTGTTGCTCAGTATTGTCTGAGTGATTCTCAAAATGGTTCCAGTCGCCCCCATTATTACCGGTATCACGTTTGTTTTTGCATTCCACATGCGCTGAATTTCTGTTACGAGGTCTTTATATTCTAAAATCTTCTCGGCTTCTTTCTTGATCACATTTCTGTTTCCAGGAATTGCAACATCTATTATCTATTTTATATTAGTTATTATTATTATTCCAGACCGTCCTTGGGGCCCACCCAGCCTCCTGTAAAATGGGTACCGGGTCTTTCCCGGGGGTAAAGTGCGGCCGGAGCGTGCTGCTGACCACTCACCCCCTTCTAGTACCGCGGTCATGGAAGAGTAGAGCTATACCTCTACCCACCCTCTGGGCCACACCGGGCTTGTAACGGGATCACTTTACCTTTTTTTACTTATTATTATTATTATTATTATTGTGCTTTTGTCAACTTTTGTTACTTACATACTTACTCCATGGTGCAGAGTCCTTCTTGAGAAGCTAACTGGTTTGCAGCTAGTCAAGAAATTCCCCGCATTTCACGGAACCCGAAGGTTCATGTCAACTTTTGTTACAAAACCTATTTTTTTTCCCCGTGATGCAATGTATGCTATCACTGACCAGTACTTGTACTTTCGCACAGCAAATTATGCCTTAAGCATAATGGCGCACCGGTGCTGTTCCCTGGGGATGGACGTCACGTGTCGAAAGCGAACTTGGTAAGCTGTTCAAAGCGATGCGCATTTTAACCTGTTGCTTTGCAACGCTAGCAGCCGGAACAGCTCATTTTTAAGAGTGGTAGGTTTGCGCTGTCTTTTCGCGACTCTTTGGACTTCCTGAGGACGGCCAGATGCAAGACATACAACACGGCGCAAGTGGATGGCGACCGGTGGGAACTACGTTGAGTTGGTGATACTGTAGGCAGATGGTGTCTTCGTATGACGAATAACAAAGAGATACTCAGGGCATACACGGAACGTGTTGTTTTTGTGGAGGTAAAGGTAAAGGTCATCGTAGAACAGGCCATGAAGGCCCAGAGGGTTCGTAGAGGTATAGCTCTACTCTTTCTTTAACCTCGGTGCTAGAAGGGGTGGGTGGTCAACACTACGCCCTGGCCGGTTTACCCCCGGGAATAACACGGTACCCATTGTACAGGAGGCTGGGTGGGTCCCAGGGTCGGTTTGGATGGGTGCGGAAAACTTCGCCCCCACCGGGATTTAATCCTCAGACCGTGCAGTCTGTAGCGAGTCGCTATACCGACTGAGCTATCCTGGCCCAGGTTTGTGTTGTGGCAAATTCAAAAAGTGCAAAATCCATCGGCTGTACGTACAAAGTGATTGCTGTTTCTGTTCAATAAACTGTCTCGAGAAATCGTAACGACCAGGCTACCGGATGGAAAATACAGAATCATGATTCCATTACCGGCAGGGTCGAGGTATTTTTCTTTCCCCTAAAGCACGCAGACTGGCTCTGAGGACCATCAAGCCTGCTATTCAGTGGGTATCGAGACTGATTTCCGTTGCGGATAAAATGGCCCGGGACCGAAGCTGGCCACTCGTCTCCGTCTAGCGCCTTCATGTCGCGAACAGGAACAACTTTACTCTCAGGCTTTCTTCCGGAACATTTCCAAACTAACGAATTAACTATCACTTGTTAACAGCTACGTGTGCATTCCAGCTTCTAATATGAACTCACACTGCTTAATGTTTGTGTATCATGCCAGTTTCTGAAATACTCCTAATTTAAAGCCACCAACAAAAGAAATGTTTGTGCCGCTAACAAGCCTGTGGAAATGAACCATTTTCTCTGGTCCCATATAAAACACTTCCTCATACGTTCCCTTATCACAACACGCACGATGAATTCCACGTATAAATAGAAACGGTTACTTTTACATTGCATGGATATCTATTGCTATATAACCTTACCACAATATTTGCTGTTGCAAATGAAGATCGCCAACAAATCTGTGTGGATAGTGTTTCCTTTGACTCCTAGCAACAGAGCTACAATCGTATGTTGGAACTTTAGGTGAGTTATCCCCGTTGTGTATGGTTTTACAAATAAGGAATATGTTTTAATAATTTTATATTTTGTTGACCGTGAATCCTAATATAATGACAGTCTTTTTTACCAACTTGATGAACAAATTTTTTATTTTAATACATTTACTATACTCCTCTACATGTTTCGAGCACTATTATGCTCATCTTCAGAAGGACAATTGTATTATTACAGCATCTGGTATCGTCACTGTCTTTAGGTGACTGTTCAGTACACAGGTTACCTGTGTACTGAACAGTCACCTACAGAGTGTGACGATACCAGATGCTGTAATAATACAATTGTCCTTCTGAAGATGAGCATAATAGTGCTCGAAACATGTAGAGGAGTGTAATAAATATATTAAAATAGAGAATTTGTGTATCAAGTTAGTAAAAAAGACTATCAAGTTTTAGTAAGTCAAAACGCAACTATTATTATTTGTATTTTTATTTCATGTAAGTTAATGACATGTTTCGGCCCTCATTTCTGGGCCATCATCAGGTCATAAACTTAAACTGATGAAGCTATATAATATAAATCATAAAATTAGTTATATAGATCTAAAATTCAGCGAGATCTCGTTGAATTTTAGATCTATATAACTAATTTTATGACTTACATTGTATAGCTTCCTCAATTTACGTTTGTGACCTGATGATGGTCCAGAAATGAGGGCCGAAACATGTCGTCAACTTAAATGAAATAAAAAATACAAACAATACTAGTTGCGTTTTGACTTAGTATAAATTATTCCTTATTTGTACGTATGTTGGAAATTAAAGAAATATGGAATTTTTCCTCAGAGTGTCATTCTCTTATTCTAGTAAAAGTGTCCGTTTTGATTTTGTCAGCGCCGTGGCTTTTCTAATAAATTGGCTTCAGTTCTACTTTAGAGTTACTAAGTGACGGGTATTTCTTATATCCTAGCAACTGATTTAGTTTGGGTGTCCTTCGTATGACAGCGGATGGCATTCTGTGCCTTCTCGTAATAAAACTCGATGTTTGGGTACTCGTATCAAACTTTCGAAAATATATTAAAGCCAGTTATATTCATGTATCGTCGCTCGAACACAAAAAATTACCGTGCGTGATATTCTCAGCCATAATTATTAGTTTCTGAGAAACAGCGTGACGGAAGGAAGGACGCTCATTGAATTCCTCGGGCGATGTATTTCTACCACACACGAAACAAAATTCCATCTGGGTCTCCACCGCGCCTTGCCTCCAGCACTACCTTCTCCCGTTGTCGTCAGTGGGCACACGCTCCCCACCTGCGAAACGCTCACTGCATAACTTCCGTTTGGTGGCCTGCCACGTACACTGTGAGATCTCCAGAAGTGGTGACAAGCACACTTCCTTTTGGTGGCATACCAGGCACGCTGTGAGGAACTCCGTAAGTGGTATCGTACACATCCGTTAGGTGGTCTTTCACTCGTACTGTGAGAACTCCGTAAGAGTGGTGATATGTACACGCACTTTTGGTGGTCTGCCAAGACATATTGTGAGGAACTCTGCAGGAATGATGATACGTGAACTTCCTTTCGGTGACCTGCCAGGGACATTGTGAGGAACTCCGTAAGAGTGGTGATACGTACACTACCTTTTAGTTGCTTTCCAGGCACTTTGTGAGGAATTCCGCAAGAGTGGTGATATGTACACGCACTTTTGGTGGCCTGCCAAGATATATTGTGAGGAACTCTGCAGGAATGATGATACGTGAACTTCCTTTCAGTTACCTGCCAGGGACATTATGAGGAACTCCGTAAGAGTGGTGATACGTACACTAACTTTTGGTTGCTTTCCAGGCACTTTGTGAGGAATTCCGGAAGAGTGGTGATACGTAGACGCCCTTATGGTGCCATGCCAGACATATTGTGAGGAACTCTGCAGGAATGATGATACGTGAACTTCCTTTCAGTTACCTGCCAGGCACACTATGAGGAACTCCGAAAGATTCGTGATATGTAGAATTCCTTTTGGTGGCATGTCAGACACAGGGTGACGAGCTTCGAAAGAGTGGTAGTGGAGGTGGCGATCAGGGGTCGCGGCCCAGAAGAGGGTCGCAAGTAATCCACAGCGAACTGAACCTCGGACGTGTGCGTAAGCTGCGCAACTTCTTCTCAAGTGAAATACGCAGTTCCAGGAGGTAAATATCACGACTTGACAGAAGAGAAAGGATGTGTGCATTTCAATGTTAGCTGAATATTTTGTGATCTCTCCTCGTTTCCACTGTATTGGCTACTGCAATAAAGACAGATGTTCATCTGCAACTTGAAATGAAGAAGGTGGGAGTTGGGAATTAAAGACGAAGACAATGATGTTAGTAATAATAATGAGTCGCTTGTGCTAAATGATCCACCTCAGGATTAACAACGGGGAGTGGAGCTACGGATCAATGCAGTTTTAAACACGCCAGTAGATGGAGGCCAGTGGGGAGACCCAAGCCCTGGTCACTTTGCTCGGTTTCCTTGAGCGGAGGCCGGGGAAGATTGCAGTGTTAGTGTGGAGTTTGCAGAGAGGAGAAAATTCTCTCGCCTGCGCTAGGAATCGAAACCGATTCACAGTTCTCCAGGTGGTGGTCACTGTACAGACTGATTTACTGCGGGTCGAAACACGAAAACAATGTAGAAGTTTAGTACGGCCTAGATGCCTTGAGTAAACAGAGCCATGTAGCTTGTGTATGAGTAGAAAGACACATATACTGATATGCAGCAGTTTGGCAGAACGGATTGTGGCGACGTTCAATATAAACCCAGTTTCCACGTTGCCAATCCGAACTTCAAATTAGCATAACAAGGTGCAAAAAAAATAATGACAACTTCAAGCAGTATGTGTTTCCACGGCACAAATTGTTGAAGTAATAAGCTGCAGTTCATGGGTTCACGAGTTGAGGCGCACTGTCCTGTCAAGAGCACTGCGCAGTAAGGGAAGATCATGGCGTAATTAGTACCGGCACACTGTCCTGTCAGCAGTAGTACTCAGCAGTGGAAGGTCATGGCACAAATAGTACCGACACACTGTCCTGTCAGCAGTAGTACACAGCAGTGGAAGATCATGGCATAAATAGTACCGACACACTGTCCTGTCAGCAGTAGTACGCAGCAGGGGAAGATCATGGCATAAATAGTACCGACACACTGTCCTGTCAGCAGTA
>Ga0123354_10019555_pt1 | contig 10634 bp, 3 predicted proteins | sample TergutLab28metaG_2_FD_97872 | JGI IMG/M metagenome (GOLD analysis project Ga0123354, IMG submission 97872) | Labiotermes labralis P4 segment gut microbial communities from Petit-Saut dam, French Guiana - Lab288 P4 | ecosystem: Host-associated > Arthropoda: Insects > Digestive system > Gut ...
ATCCCCCTCTCCCCCAGCCCCTCTCCCACGAGGGGAGAGGGGGGTATTTCTCCCTCCCCCCTTGCGGGGGAGGGTACCCCGAAGGGGCGGGAGAGGGGAAACGGCGCGGTGCTCACACACTGCCCTAATCATTTCCGGAAAGCCGGCCCGCACCGCCTGCCGACTCCGCCGACGGGAATCCGAATCTGGTTTCGTCGAACTTGAAGCGCAGGCGGATAAAGCCGCCCTTGCTGGTGTACTCGTCGGCCAGCAGGTCGCGGTCGCTCAGGCCGACGATGTTGTAGCCCACCGACAACCACAGATTCTTGTGCAAGCGATAGCCGACTTCGAGGCCGAGTGTTTTCTGTTGCGCGCCGCCGTTGCCGTGCAACACGCCGGCCTGGATGCCGGCGTCCCAGTCGGGGCCGAGGTCGCGGGTCAGGCGGACTTGCAGCAGTTGCGCGGCGTAGCTGCTCTTGAGATCGCCGTCGTCCAGCGCCGACCACTTGGCGGCCAGGCGGCCCGCGAAGTAGAAGCCGGGCTGCGGGTTGGCGTTGAAGTGCAGCGACACGATGTCGGCGCTTTGGCTGCCGGGCAGCGCGGTGTCGAAGCCAAGGGCGTTGCCGCTGATGGCACCCAGCACGGTGCCGGCGCCGCGCACCGTCTCCGAGCGGCGCTCGTAGCGGGCCAGCACGTTCCACACGTCCTGGTCCACGGGACGGTAGGCCAGGCCGAGTTGGTAGCGCGACAGGGTGTGGCGGTCGCCCGCGCTGGCGCCGTTGCCCTTGCTGTCGCTGTAGATGCCGCGCGCCAGCAGGCTCCAGTCGGCATTGAGCTTGTAGCCGGCGCCGACGCTCGACAGCACGGTGTTGGAGTCGTCGCCGTGGCGGCCTTCCAGGATGCCGCTGGCGCGCACGCGCTCGCCCGTGTATTCGGCGCCGCCGGTGACGGCGGTGGAGCTGCCCTGCCCGACGATGCCAGCCTTGGCGCCGCCGCCGCCCAGGGCCTGGGTGCGCTCGACGCCGCCAGTCAGGCGCCAATGCTCGTTCAGCTTGAAGGTGTTGCGCACGCCGATGGCGTTCTGCGCCGTGGCGCCGTCGATGGCGTCGGCCAGCCGGTATTCGTTGTAGATGCGCCCACCCTCCATGTAGCTGCTCTCGACGCCCAGGATGGCGACGTTACGCCCCTGACCGGCGTCGAGGTCGTACAGGCCGCCGAAGGTGGAGATGAATTCGTAGCGGCCATAGAGCCGGGTCTTGTCGGTGACGGCGTAGCTGCCGCCCACGGCGGCCATGTGGTGGCGGCTGTCGCGCAGGTCCTGCTCGGCCTCGACGAACACCTGCGCCTGCGGCGTGTTGGGCACTTGCGCGGTCAGCCGTCCGCGCGCGGTGAGCAGGTCGTTCTGGTTCAGCGCGCCGGCGGCGTTGGCGGCGCCGCCGATCATGGTGACCGAGCTGCCGGTGCTGGCCGCGCCCAGCGCCGGGTTGTAGCTGGACACCTGGTTGTAGTCGAACAGCGAGGCCGAGGCGCTGGAGGTGGCCCCGTAGCGCAGGCCGGCCTCGCCGGTGAGGTGATCGCCGAGCTTTTTCTGCACGCTGGCGGTGGCGCCCCGGGTGCTGCCGGGCGTGAGGTTGTCCTTGCTGTAGATGGCTTCGCCGCGCAGTTGCAGGGTGGGATCGAGCGCGTATTCGGCGCGCGCGTTGGCCTCGGTGCGCCCGCTGGCAAAGGTGGAGCCGGGGTTGTCGAAGCCCTGGCTGGTGCGGGCCAGTTGCGCGGCCACGCCGAGTTTGTCGTCCTGATGGCGCAGCTCGACGCGCCCGGCGGCGCCGACGCCGTTCAGGTCGGAGTCGGTGCGCACCAGTTCCGCCGCCGCGCTGGTGTGCTCGCCCAGCCGGGCCAGCGCGGTGACGGCGGCCAGTTCGCGCCGGTTCTGGGGATCGCGGTCGGTGCTGGCCACCACGCCGAGCTGCAGGTTGTCGCCGACCTTGACCTGCACGTCGGTGCCGGCCACGGTGTAGCTGGGACCACCGGCGTCGATTTCGTAGGTGACGCGGATCGACTGCGGGTTCAGGTTGGCATCGACCGAACCGATGGGCCGCGTGAACAGGATGCGGCGCGACAGCGGCTCGATGGTGTAGTCCACGAAGCGCGTCATGGGCGTGACCTGCAACACCAGGTTGGGCTGGTTGCGGTCGCGCACCAGGATTTCGACGCGCTCGCTGTTTTCCACCAGGTCGCCGACGCCGCCGAGGTAGTACGGGCCGGAGATGCCGCGGGCGGCGAATTCCTCCACCTGCTGTGTCTGCGAGGTGCGCGAGGCGTAGCTGGTGGCGCGCACCTGCTCCGTCTCGTACACGTGCTTCATGCCGGTGAGGGCGCGGTTGCTCTGGCTGAGCTGGCGCACTTCGGCGCTGCTGGCGGTGATGAAGTCGCCGTACAGCAGGTACGAGTGGTTCTTGTCGATGCGCACGTACAGGCGCTGCGAGCTTTGGGCGTCGAAGCCGCGCGCCGACGAGTCGCCGTAGACCGGGTAGAACTCGTCCGGGCGGATGTCGCGGAACAGCCGGTCGCGATTGCTCTTGTCGGTGTCGAGCGCGGCGGTGAGCAGGTATTCGCCCTTGACCGCGCCCTTGAAGAAAAACGCCGCCCGGCCCCCGGCGCGCGCGTTGGAACCCTCGCCCGAGAGGCTGCGCAGCTCGGTCTCGAAGGCGGCGCCGGCGGGCATCTGGCCCAGCGTGAGCTTGCCACGCCGGGTGAAGTCGAGCGTGCCCTCGACGATGCCGACGCCGATCATGGGCCGCAGGTCGGGCAGCAGCGGCAGCCGTGCCTCGCGCACGAAGGACGAGGTGGACACGCGCACCCGCAACTCGCCCGGCTCGCCCGGCGGCAGCAGGTGGAACACCGCCTCGCCGCCGTCCATGAACACCTGGGTGCCCGGCTCGTCCGGGTTGAGGTCTTCCTCGATCCAGCGCCCGCGGTCGGCCTCCAGCGTGAGCTGGGCGCGGGCCGTGACCGGCACGCCCGCCGCGTCGGTTAGGCGCACCTTGACCGGCACCGGCGTGCGCTGGTCGGCCACCGCGTGGGCCGGCAGTTCGAGCACGATGGCGCCGAGCTTGTCTGGGGCGACGACGGCGATCTGCACCGGCTCGCCGCGCGCGACACCAAAGCCGTCCACGGTTTCCAGCCGCAGCGTGTTGGCGCCGGGCTGGAGCGCGACGCCGATGTATTCCCAGGCGCCGAGCGCGGCGCTCGGCAGCGTGGCCTTCTTGCCAACGCGGCGCTCGTCGATGGCCTGGCCGTTGACGCGCAGCGCCAGCGTGACGCCCGCTGGCCCCTTGACGCGCACGTTGATGCTCTGTGTGGCGACGGTGTCGCCGTCCTTCAGGCCGATGAAGCCCGGCTGGTTGTCCAGCCCCGGCATGACTTTTTCCAGCTCGACGACTTCCGGCGCGCCTTGCGCCAGCAGGGGCTGGGCCAGCGGCTTCACCGCGCCGCCGCGTGGGTTGGGACCGCTGGCATTGAGCGTGCCGACGCCGCTGCCGACGCCGCCGGGCAGCAGGCCCGGCACGGCGTTGCCGGCCACGCCTTGGGCGTTATGGAAAGCGCCCGCCGACTGCGCCGTGCCCAGCGTGCCGGTGAGGCCGCCGCCCGCGCCGCCGACGAAGCCGCCGGCCTGGGCCGACGCGCTGGGCAGGGTGATCAGCGGCTGGGTGGGCGCGGTCGTGGTGCCGCTGGCGCCCGAGGCGCTCACCTGGCCGGACGCGGGTAGGGTGCGCTGGTCGCCCACCGCTGCGATGTTGCCCTGCGGGTCGAGGCGCGAGCGCACGGCGGCCTCGCCATCGGCGTCGGGCCGCTCGGCGGCCAGCTTGCGGCGCGCCTTCACGTCGTCCATCGCCGCCGGATCGTCGCAGCCGGCGAGGGGGAAGTTGGCCTTGTGCAGTTCGCCCTTCTTCAGGTCGACGAAGCGGCTGGCCGCGTCGCCCGCGTTGCGGTTGTCCAGCAGCACCGGCCAGGTGCCCGGCGGCAAGGTGGTTTCGTCCAGGCGCAGCACGTGGGTGATGGGCTTGAGGCCGTACAGGCTCCACTTGCCCTCGGCGTCGGTGACGACGTTGGTGCCGTCTTCCAGGTACAGCCGCACGCCGGGCACGCCGGGTTCATCGGCGCCTTCCTGCTGGCGGTCGCGCCGGCAGTCCATGTAGACCTTGCCGAACACGAAGGCTTCGTCGGAGAACACGCCGCCGGTGACGGTCACGATGGCGGTAGCCAGGTTGGACTGCAGCGTGCCCGAGGCCGCGATGGCCCGGTTGACGATCGAGCCGCCGGTGGGCGCGCCGACGCCGACGCGCACGCGAAAGCGCAGCATGGCCGCCTGGTTCACGGCCAGGCTCAGGCTGGGGAACTGCCAGCTCAGTTGCGGCCCCGCCCCGCCGACCGGGTTGCCGGCGGCGGCGCCGTTCAGGCGCGCGCTGCCGGCGATGTAGGCCAGCCCTGGCGGCAGGGTGTCGTTGAAGGTGATGCCGTTGACCGGCTGCCCGGTCTTGTTGGTGACGGTGAGCGCGTAATCGAGGAAATCGCCGAACTCGACCTGCCGCCGGCTGGCGTCCTTGCGCAGCACCAGGCCGGAGCTGGCGCCGGGGTCGAGCGGAATGTGGTTGTGGGCCACGTCGCAGGCGCTGCCATCGGCGTTGAAGCCCTGCACCACGTCGAAGTAGTAGGTGGTCGGGTCGGTGCCCTGCGGCGCCGTCGCGCCGGGCACCACGCGCCCGCACGCGGCAAAGCTGCCGTCGTGGGCCGGAATCTGCTCGGACGGCGCGACGTAGCTGCTGCCCGCCGGCGGCTTGACGGCGAGGTGGTAGGTGCACAGCTTGGTCACCGGCGGGTCTTGCAGCAGGAAGACATAGGCGCCATCGGCGCCGGTGGTCATCGACACGCCGCCGTCGGGGGTGGCCGTGTACCGCCCGGAGTTGCCATCGACGAGTTCGTCCAGCGTGATCGGCGTCGCCGCACCCGAGTTGCACACGGGGCGGGTCAAGGTGAGCGTCGCGCCGGCCACCGGCTGGCGGGTCTCGGCGTCGTACACCACGCCCTGGGGATCGGTCAGCACCGCGCGGGCGGTGCTGGAGACCGCGTCCACCAGCGTGTCGCGCGGGTCCGCCACGGTGTTGCGCTCGAACGCGGCGGCCCAGGCCTTGTTGGTGAGCGTGACGCGCTGGTCGTCGCTGGCGCCGGGCTTCTCGGTGAGGAGCACCGTGACCATCACTTCGGCGCTCTCGCCCGGCGCCAGCGAGCGGCTGCCGTCCACCAGGCTGAGGGCAATCTCGGTCGGCAGCCGGAACGGGTCGGCGCTACCGTACAGCTCGCGGTTGCAGGTGGCGTTGCCGGTGAAGCTCGCCGCCGGCACCAGCTGGCCGCTCAGCGCGCGCACCGGCCCGGCCAGTTGCCAGGAGGCCACCGCGCCGTCGGCCCGGTCCATGTCGAAAGCGCAGTTGAAGTTGTCGATCAGGCGCACGTTCGGCGCCGCGCCATTGCCACGGTTACTCACCTTCAAGTGGTAGTCCAGCTCGTACACGCCGGTGCTGACCCGGCGTGGCGGCGACGCCGTTTTTTCCAGCGTCAGCATCGGCGCCTGGGTCAGCACGGACGTCGGCGAGGTGTTGTTGGTGGGATCGCCGTCGCCGTCGGGATCGGGGTCGGTGCCGTCGACCGAGTCGTCGAACACCGGGGGCGCGCCGTCGCGCGCCGGCGCGCCTTCGGCGCGCACCGAGTTGAGCAGCGTGCCGGTGCGGCCCTGGACGTTAATGCGCGCCGAAAAGCGCACCGTGAACTCGCCGCCCACGGGCAGCACCGCGCCGGGGGCCAGCAGTTGCCGCCCCGAGGCCGTGCCGTTGAAGTCCGGGTTGAAGGTGGCGGCGACGCCGCTGACCCCTTCGCCCAGCGTGATGCCCAGCGAACCGGGCACGATGGTGTATTGACCGGGGCCGGGCAGCGTGGCCGGAGTGTAGGCGCCGAACTGCGTTGCGCCCGTGCCTTCCAGCACGTCGTTGGCCTGCACGCCATAGAGCCAGGTGCCGCCGTAGTTGCGCACGCGCACGCTGAAATCCACCGTCATCGTGCCGTCCGGCGCGCCGTTGGCGTCGCGGTTCAGCCGGGGATGGCCGGCGGCCTTGGCAACGCCGATGCGCGCTGGCGAGGTAGTGATCACCACCGGGTTTGACGGCGCCACGGCGGGGGCCGCGCCGTCGTCGTAATAGCCTTGCGCGTCGTTGCGGATCTCGCCGCTGTGGTCGGCCTTGACCTTGACCGCGAACTGCATCGCCAGCGAGCCGTTGCGCACCAGCGCCGAGGGCACGCCGATGGCCACCTCGATGGCCGAGGCGTCGTCAGCGGTGCGGTAGGTGAACGGCGCGTCGCCGGGCAGGCGGAACAGGCGCAGCGCGCCCGCAGCTTGAGTGCGCAGCGTGCCGGCGAGGTACTGCGTGCCGGCGGGCACCAGGTCGCGCACCAGCACCAGCTGAGTCTTGGCGCCGTTGACAGTGATCGTCGCCATGCCCGGCGCGGCCGTACCGGTGGGCTGGGCGTCGCGCGCGCCGATGTTGGTGCCGGTGACGGTGAAGTCGATGCGCGTCGTCCCCGGCACGATCACGCCCGGGTACGAGGCCGACTTGACGAGCGAGATGACCGCCGCGTCCACCACGTTGACGGTGTCGCGGTTGCTGGCCGTCAGCCCTTGCAGCGCGGTGGTGGCGACCAGCGTCAGGCAGGCCGCGCCGCTGGCCGCCGTCGGCAGCGTGCCTTGCACCAGCAGCACCGCCATTTCGCCGGGTTGCAGCGTCAGCGCGTTGGCGCTGCCCAGCGGCAGCACCGGGTCGTCGGCGTCGACCACGCCGTTGTTGTTGACGTCGCGCACGACGCGCAAGGCGCTCAAGTCCAGTGGACCGGCGGCGCACCCTGCCCCGCCGTTGACCCAGGTGAGGGTGTAGCTCGACGCCACGTTGCCGGTGTTGCTGAGCAGGTGGCTCAGCGTGACCTGCGCGTTGGGCGGCCGGTTCGCGTTCTGGTCCTGCGTCAGCAGCAGGGCCTCGACCGGCAGCACCGCGACCTGCACCGGGTTGGAGCTCACGGTTTCGGACTGCTTGAACCCGTCCGGCACGTAGGTGGCCGTGGCGACGTTGCGGATCGCGGCGCCCCCCGGCGCGGGTGCCGCCTGCGCCGGCGCGCCCAGGGACAGAAGCACGGCCATCAGCCACAGCCACGCCGGCGCGAGCAGGCGCGAGCCGCATCTTCGTCGTTTTTCGATCGCGTGTGCCATGTACTTTCTTGCCTCAAGGGGCACGGCGCCATGGGGCGCCGGCCCGCTGAAATCAGCGCCTTTTTCCTGTGCCGCCTGCCTGTATGGCAGTGCCGCCCCGCTGGGCCGCCATGCGCGGCACAGGAAAAAGAGGGGAAGGAAAGCGGCGCCCGGGAAGGGCGCCGGGTGGGATCAACGAGCCATTACTTGTTGATCTGCACGGAGAAGCGCAGCGTGGCCGAACCCATCGGATCCACCTTGTTGGAGGTGCTGCCGCAGCTCACACCCGCAGCGGTCGCCTTGTAGTAAGCCGCCGACTCATCCAGCGGCGGGTTCACGCCCGTGGACAGGCACTTCTGCCCGCTAGGAGGCTGGGTGTCGGCGAGGCTGGTGTAGGCCGGCGGCGTGTCGCTGATCATTAGGTTGGTGACCGACGCGCTGCCTTCGTTGGTGGCCACCACCTGGTAGATCACGCACTGGCCCGGCATGAGCTTCAGCGGGTCGGCGGAGAAAGAGAGACCCGCATCCACCTGACCGTCGCAGTCCTTGTCTTCGGCCTGCGTCTTGACGACACGCACCTGGCCGGTAATCACCGTGCTGATGTCGGTGGCGCTCGGCGTGCCGCACAGGGTGTCATTGAAGGTCACGGTCACCGTGCCGGTGTCCGTCGCGCCTGCCGTGGCGCCGCCCGGAGCGAACACCTTGACCAGCAGTTTCTTCACTTCGCCCGCGCCCAGGGAACTGGTGATCGGCCCCGTCACCAGCGTGTCGCCATCGTCGATGAGGCCGTCGCCGTTGACGTCGATGTACAGCGCCGTCGTCCAGCCCGCGGTCACGTCGTCGGCCGGCAGTTCCACCTTCACCGTGTACGGACCGTTACAGGTCTGGCTGCCGGTGTTGGTCAGCGTGTGCGGGTACACCACGGTGCCGCCGGGAGCGACCTGGCCGTTGTTGTTGGGCGTCAGGGTAGCGCCGTAGGTCAGCGCGGCGGTCACGGTCACGGCGTCGGTCTTGACGTCGCTGACGGTCGCGCCGGTCGAGGCGTCCGAGGTGGACTTGACCTGGAAGTAGATCTTCTGCGCGGTCACCGGCGCCTGCGTGGCGGGCGGAGTGACGCAGGCTTCGACCTGCACTTGCTGGCCGGCGTCCACCGATACCGATGCGCCGGGAATTGGCTCGCTGTCGCAGGTTCCGCCCGCCGCGACGAACTTCACCGTCCAGCCCGCCGGCAGGGTGCCGGGGAAATTCGGGCTCTGGCTGGCCGCCAGGACGTAGGCGTTGTCCTTCGTGTCGTTGTTCCTGATGAACAGATCGAAGATCGTGCCCTTGCCCGCGTCCGTGGTGTTGGTGGTGGTCGGCAGGGGACTGGGGCCGGGACCCAGGTCACCATCGCCCACCGTGCCGACGCCTTTACCCGGAGCCGAGTTGGTCAGGTCGACCAGGGAGCCGATCACCGTGGTCAGCACTTCCTTGGTCGCATCGCGCAGCGTCGGCTCGCCCGCGGACGTACCGACGATGAGGACCTGGAACGCGCCCGAACCCACGACGGCCGTGGCCGGCAGGGTCGCGCGCACCACGATGTCGACGGAAGCGCCGGCGGCGATCGGGCCGGTGTCGGGGATGCCGTCGCCGGTGGTGTCCAGCAGAGGCGTCACGCCATCGGCGGCGAAGAACGCGAACGTGGTTCCAGCCGGGAAATCGTTGGTGCCGATGGTCAGATTGATCGCGTCGGTGGCATTGCCCGTGTTGAACACGCGGTTCGGGAACTGCACGCTGCTGCCCGCGACGGCCGTGGCGACCGTGGTGGTGTCCGCGGTGCCGTCGGCCAGTCCCGGCGTCGAGTCTTTCGCGGTTTCGGCCGTGGATGACCCGGGCGGCAGGTTGGTACCAATGGCGAAGCTGTAGGTGCCGAGCACGGTGAACGGCGCCGGGTTCGACGGCGACTTCACGTCGCCGGGAGCGGCTGCCGTCGTGCCGGGCGCGTTGGTGGGGTTGTACATCGCCGTGTTGGTGGTGGTCGACGTGCCGATCGCAGCCGTGTTGTTGACCAACACCATGAAGCTGATGGTCTGCGACACGTTCGGCCCCAGATCCGTGATGACCGCCGTGATGGTCTTGGTCGCGCTATCGAACTGGTAGTCGATACCGGTCGGATCACCCCCGGCGCCATCGCCCAGGGCCACGCCCGGCGCACTGCTCCACACCGCCGAATTCGCCACATACGTCATGCCGCTCGGCAGCTGGTCCTGCAGCACGAAGGTGCCCTTGTTGCCGCCGGTGTTGCTCACGTTGAGGGTGTAGACGGTGTACTGGCAGTGGGCGGGATCCATCGTCGACCAAGTCGCTGGGCAAGTCGCCGACTCGGAACGCTTGCCGCTCGCGTCCGCCTTCGGCCACGCGCCGCCGCCCGGCGCCGTCACGGCGGGCACGCCGATGGCCTTGGTGACGTTGAACGCTGCCTCGGTGGTCAGGTTCACGTTGTCACGGTCGGCCGCGGACGGGCTCGTGTAAGGCACCGTGGACGACACCACGGTCGCCGTGACCGTGCCGTAGTTGTACGGATCGGTCGGCGTCGTGGCCGTCGAGGGCAGCGTATAGGCGACCACGAACTGGAACTTGCCGTTGTTGCCCGCCACGCTCTGCGCCGGCACGGTACAAGTGGTGGCAGACGGGGGGGGACTACACAGCGAAGTGGTGCTGTCGGGCACGCCGTCGCCGTTGACGTCGGCAAAGACCTCGATTTTGGAGAAGGGGCCGGCGCCGGTCTCGGTTCCGGCATCGACCGTGATCACGAAGTTATCGCTGCCGTTGCCGGTGTTGGTCAGCACGTGGGGCGCGTACACGGTGGCGCCGGCGGCACCGGTCTTGGTGTTGACGACGTTGGTGGTGCTCGACGTATAGGTATCCAGGTCGAACGAGCCGACCTGCTGGACCAGGGTCTGGACGATGTTGGACGTCGCCAGTTGCAGGTTGCCGCTGGTATCGGAATACGAGGCGGAAGCCTGGTTGCCGATGACGGTGTTGGCGGGCGGCGGAGCGGCGAATGCCGTTGAGGACCCGAAGAGGACCCCGAGGCAAACGGTCGCGCCGGTCACCCACGACGCCACCGGCCCGAAGCCGGTTTTGCGGTCGATGAGAGCGAATTTCACTGTACTTCTCCTACTTGCCTTGGATGGGTGCCGATAGGCCGCGCGGCGTGTACGCGCCCTGCCGGCGATGGATGGAATGCGCGGGACGGCAACGTCTGCGGCCGGCCTCGCGCGTGTTCACGCCATAACGCTCAGGGTTTCGTCGCGGACGGCGTCGGGGACGCCACGGTCTCGACCTTGGCGCGCGCGCTCACCGCGGTGACGCCGCCGGCGGGCAG